>Ga0209755_10001918_pt1 | contig 30196 bp, 22 predicted proteins | sample TergutCo191P1_FD_187301 | JGI IMG/M metagenome (GOLD analysis project Ga0209755, IMG submission 187301) | Cornitermes sp. P1 segment gut microbial communities from Petit-Saut dam, French Guiana - Co191P1 (SPAdes) (version 2) | ecosystem: Host-associated > Arthropoda: Insects > Digestive system...
TGTTGGCGGCGTTTATGCATTGCTGGATTCGCCGTACGTTTTCGCCGCGGTCGCCTATGCGGATAGTGCCGGGGAAATCTGTGCCGCCGCCGCCGCTACCGCCGCCGCCGCCGCTGATTGGGATGGTGTTGCGGATTCCCTGGGCTATGGCGCGGGCGGCGGTGTTTATGTCTAGCCGCGCCATATCGGTCGGGTTGTTGATAAAGGCGACCTCTAGCAAAACAGCGGGCGGATTGGTTAGGCGCAAAATGCCGAAGGCATCCTGCCCGGCCGCGTTTGCCTGAGTTTTCACGCCCCTATTGCGAAAGCCCAGCCCCGCCAGCCCGGCCAAAATGGACTCCGCCAGCCGCCGCGCCGCGCCCGTGTCATTTAGGCTAACAAACGCCTCCGACCCAGTGCCCGGCGTGCCGGGGTTGCTATTAAAATGAATCTCCACCATCGCCGCCACATTGCTGCTATTTGCCAAATTGGCATCCTGGGTAATCGAGCGATTTACGTCCGTCGTCCGATTATTAATCACATCATAGCCCCAGCCCCGCAAAATCCCGCTAACCGCGTTGCTAATAGCCAAATTCAAATCGCTCTCGCGCAGCCCATTGCCCAAAGCCCCGGGGTCGCTTCCCCCATGCCCGGCAAAAATGGCAATCCTAGCCATAAAAATACCCCCTCTCATATATCCCATCATATGAAAGAGGCCTTTCCAAGGAGCTAAAATTTTTCATAATCTATTGACATTGTTCGGCGCATCGTATATAATGGCGTTATGAATAATTATATTCCCAAAGAAGCCCAAAAGCCGTTTGATTTTGCAAATGTTGATGATAGCATTACACTTAACCAAGTGTGTGATATGCTGTCTATTTCTATTGCTACAGGGAGAAACTGGATTCGCCTTGGAAAATTGACCGCCTTGGAAGGCAACAAAAAAAATCCTCTGTTTTCTAAAAAGGAAATTTTGCAATTGTTGGAGCATATAAATTCTTCTGAAACCAAAACCCTCAAAAGCAGGCGCAATAAGAAAAAAGCAAATGGAAACAAAATTTATTCGGATTACACCAATAGCAATATTAACAATTCTGCCATAGCGGAACTAATAGAGGCTTTGCCTGAAAACATTGATGAAAATCATATTCGTATTATTCTTGCGAATATTGTATTGCAATTTGCGGCGCAATTGGAGCTAACTATTCCGACAAACCTCGTGAGTGATATTTTAGGAAATGCTATGGAAAGCAAGCCTGATTTGCAAAATTTAACACGGGCATTACAGGTTCGATTTACATATTTGGGCGGCGATGATATTCTTGGTTTGGTATATATGTCCTTAAAAAACATCGGCGAGCGAAAAGCGATGGGCGCATACTATACCTGTGCAAAAATCGTAAACCACCTCATAGAAATCCTTGGCAATTCACAAAATATTGCAGAAAAAACTTTTTTTGACCCTTGCTGTGGTTCGGGAAATTTTCTTTTGCGAGCAGCGCTATTTGCAAATTCCCCCGATAATGTATATGGGCAGGATAACGATTCATTAGCCGTTATGCTTACACGAGCAAATTTTGCCCTTGCTTACCCCCATTTGGATTTGGAATTTTTATATGAGCATTTTACTATAGGAGATTCGCTGCTTGATACGCCCGCCCGAAAATATGACATTGTAATAGGCAATCCTCCGTGGGGGTATCAATTTTCGGAGGAAGATGTTTTATTGCTATACTCTCGATATAAAACTGCAAAACTTAACGGAATTGAATCTTATGATTTGTTCATAGAAAAGGCACTGTCATTATTGCCGCAAGACGGTATGCTTGCTTTTGTTTTGCCCGAGGCAATTCTCACTGTCAAAGCACACGAAACTGTTCGCGGGGTATTGTTGGATGAGGGCGTGTTTTCATTTGTGTCGTATATTGGCAATCCTTTTTCTGGTGTCCATTGCCCATCCATTATACTTGGAGTGAAAAAGTCTAAAGTGCATAGCGATATTCAGGTGTATTGCGATAGCAAAAACCACTCGATTTCGGCCGCTCAGAGATTTTCGGCCGATAGCATAAATTTGCGCTCATCAAATGAAGAAAGGGTTTGTCTTGAAAGGATTTCGGATGCAAAAGATAAAGCCTATCTCAAAGAAAACGCCACTTTCGCCCTTGGGATTGTTACCGGAAACAACAAGCAAATGGTTTTAAATCAGCAAGAAGACGGTTGCGAGCCTATACTTAAAGGTAGCGATATTGTCAAATATAAACGAAAGACAAATGAGGCCTATATTCGTTTTGCGCCTAAGCAGTTTCAGCAGGTTGCGCCTACGAAATACTATCGCGCGCCCGAAAAACTCCTATATCGCTTTATTTGCGATACGCCGGTGTTTGCATATGATGATAAGCAAACCTTATCTTTGAATAGCTGCAACCTTCTAATACCGCATATCGAGGGGCTTTCCATTAAATATATTTTAGCTGTTCTCAATTCTCGGGTTATAGATTTTTTTTGCCGCCAGACTTTTAATTCGATAAAGCTATTGCGCTCTCATATTGAGCAAATACCCATCCCCATTCCATGCGACACAGCACAACTACAAGTTGTAAATATTGTCGATGAAATTTTAAACGAAGAAATTTCCACACCGCGCGGATACGATGCTATAGATAGCATAATTATGAATTTATACGAACTAACAACGCCACAAAAAGAGATAGTATATGCGCATTGCAAAAAGAGGAATCTGTTTTTAACTTAATTGAATAGCCGATACAATTCATCGTAATCAAGCCACTGCACAAATTTGTTTTCAAAATGCCAATCTATGCTCCCTTGGTTGAGATGAAATTGCCCTTCGCCTTTATTGCCTTTATGCTGAAAATCGGAGTATCCGGGGCAGGTTAGCACATCTTTGCTTGTCATCTTAAAGATAGCGATTTTGTCGGCGAAAAACAGCCCATAATATAGGACGTCAAACTCCGGGCGTTTGATTTGTTGAATATTGCAATCAAATTTGAAGTTATGTATATCAGTGCTATTCATGGCTCTATTGCCAAGATTAGCCTTTTTGCATTGGTCGATTAAATTTTCTTTTGACACCCGCGTCTCGTTTTCTTTCATGACTGTAGAAAATTTTATTTCTATGCGACTGTCGGTTGCAGAGCAATAGCGGTCATGAAATTGGTTGAGTGATTGATGATACTCATAAAGAGCCTCTATCATCAATTCCGCAACGCTACCAAAGCGGCGAGTTCTAAGTCCAAATATACCATCGCGGAATTCTTTTATTTCGTTTGTCATTATTCGACCTCCTCGATATTCTGAAAACAAAAACCAGCCAAAAATCCGAGAATTTTTAGTGCTGGTTTAAGCGGGGATTATCTAGTGCAGTCGACAGGACTTGAACCTGCACGGGCTAGGCCCACAAGATCCTTAGTCTTGCGCGTATACCAGTTCCGCCACGACTGCTTTTGTAGAATCATTATACCGCATTCGCGGGGGGATGTCAAGTGTTTTTTCAACAAAAAGGGTTGCAACCCGGGGCGATATGGTGGTATAATGAGAAAAAGGGGGATTTCATTTGAAGCATGTAAACCCGACAAACGATTTGGCGTTTAAGAAAGTTTTGGGAAATAATGACAATATTCATATCCTCGAGGGCTTTATCAGAGATTTTTTCTCCATCGACCCAAAGGGGCTGACGGTTGAAAATCCATATAGCATCAAGGCATATAGAGAGCTTGTAAAAGATGAAGAAGCCTACAAATTGAGATTGACCATATCAGATATATCAGCCGTGATGGATTTTGCGGATTATACATCAGAATTGCAAATCCGAAAAGAAAGTTATTTTGATGAGCGCAGCTTGTATTACCCTCTCGATAAATTTGTGAGCCGATATAAAATAGTGCCGGATGAACCAAGCGCATATGCCAGACTAAGGCCTATGTATGCTATGAATATTCTAGGGTATAATCATATCCCAGAAGATAATGATGCTTTGCGGATATTTCAGCTATACGACCCAATACGAAACAAGCACTTCCCAAAAAGAATATTCCACTTTGGATATTTTGAACTCTTGAAACCGAATGTTGAAACCGAAAATCAAAGACAATGGCAAAATTATTTTCTGCAAAAGCCATTGGCAGATAATGCCCCCGGTTATATAAAAGATGCCCTGCATATAATAGACATGGCTAATATGGATGAGGAGGAGTTGGATATGATGGCTAAGGTTGATTATTATAAGTCTATATTTGATAACCAGATTCATTATGCCAAGAGCGAGGGTAGGAGTGAAGGCAGGAGCGAGGGCAGAGGAGAGCGGGATTTAGAAATTGCTACTGAATTGCTTCGTGAAAATATGCCTGTTGAAAAAATATCAAAGGTTACTAGCCTCTCGGTGGAAATTATTAAGGGATTGCAACAGTCCATTCTTGTGTCGAATTGATCGAAATTGTTTAAAAACGCCAGATAAACCTCGGGATGCCGAGGTTTATCTGGCGTTAAATTAAATCGGTTTATATTAGATGTTGTTGCGGGCTTCTTTTACTTTCGCTACAAATTGGCGGCCGATTGTGGTGATGCTGGCGAAATCGCCTGTGGCTGCGCCTGCGGTTAGGGCGCCGCCTATGCCTACTGCTACTGCGCCTGCGCTAATCCATTCGTGGACATTGTCTAGGGAAACGCCGCCGGTGGGCATTAGGGGGGCATGGGGCAGAGGGCCGCGGATGGAGCGGATGATTTTTGGGCCATATAGCTCGCCCGGGAAAACTTTCACAATGTCTGCGCCGCTTTCCATAACGGCGATAACCTCGGCGATGGTCATAGCCCCGGGCATGCTGGCGATTTGGTAGCGATTGCAAAGCCGCACCGTGTCCGCATCAAAGGCAGGGCTCACAATATATTGCGCGCCGGATAAAATGGCAATGCGCGCCGTTTCGGAATCCAGCACAGTGCCCGCGCCTACGATGATTTCGCCACCGCCGTATTCCCGCGCCAACTCCTCTATCACCCGGCTCGCCCCGGGCACGGTATAGGTAATCTCGATTCCCGCGATTCCGGCCTCAATACAGGCCGCCGCTATGCGCCGCGCCTCCTCGCCATTTTTGGCCCGCACCACAGCCACCACACCGCAATCCTGAATCTTTTTCAAAACATCGGTTTTGTTCATAAAATTTCCTCCTCGGTTTTAGTATCCAAAAATATAATTATATTATATCATGCCCGCAATAATAAAATCAAGCATTTGCATAAATTTTGGAAATAGTGTATAATGAGATTATTCTAACATGCGAGGAGGATTTATAATGAAAGTATTAGTTCTTGGGGGTACGGGCGTTATTAGCACGTCGATTGTGGATAGGCTAAATGAATGCAGCTATGATGCGACGGTGTTTAATCGGGGCATGCGCCCTGCGCGCTATAAAAATCCGGTCAAAACTATTGTCGGAGATAAAAATGCGGCGGATTTTGCGCAAAAGGTGAAATCCGGCGGGTTTGATGCGGTTATTGATATGATTTCATATAACAAAGATGATGCCGCCGGCACTTTGCAGGCTTTTGAGGGGCAGGATGTCCATTTTGTTTTCACATCCACCGTCGCCGCCTACAAACGGCCGTATAACAGCATTCCTGTCGTAGAATCAAACGACACCTATGATACGGATATTTTTCCATATGGCTATCACAAAGCGCAAATGGAGGGCTTTTTGAATGAAAAATCGGCGCAGGGCGTTAAAATAACCATTATCCGACCCTCGCTAACATATGGCATTGGCTGCAAAAACATAGGCGTTTTGCGGAATAATTATGGAATCATCCATCGCATAGAGCAGCAAAAACCGCTGATTATGTTTGGCGACGGCACAAACCCCTGGGCATACACCTTCGCCCCCGACCTGGCCAAAGCCTATGTGGGCTGCCTAAACCGCCCGGTCTGCTTTGGTCAAACATACCACGCCACCAGCGACGATGTGCGGATATGGGACGATTTATTTCTCGAATTCGGAAAAATTGTCGGCAAAACGCCAAAGATTCTGCATATGTCCACAGAAGTGCTCCACAAAGCATCCCCCGACAGATTTGGGCATGTGCTACAAGAGAAAATGTTTAGCGGCATATTTGACAATTCAAAAATAAAAGCGCATGTCCCGGAATTTGTCTGCGAATATCCGCTGGACAGGATTCTCAAAGAAATTTATGATTGGTATATGTCTGATGCTAATGCGCGGGTGGTTGATAGTGAGCTGGATGCTTTTGAGGATGGTTTGGTTGAGAAATATTATCGTTGCATAGAAATAATGGCAACCTCCTAAGGGGGGTTGCCATTATGCTATATTATAGCGGCGATTTTGGCGGCTCGTGCCTCTATCGCGCTCCAGTTTAGGTTGTTTATGAATTTGTGGATATAGTCGGCTTTGTTTGTGCCGTAGTCCATGAAATAGGCGTGTTCGTACATATCTAGGACTATTATGGGAAAGGCCATTGTGATTACACCGTCGTCGTGGGCGTCTTGTAGGAAATTGTGGATGGTATGGCTGCGCTGGTCAAAGGCGGTGATGCACCAGCCCCGCGCCGACATAGCCGTAGCGGTAAAATCCGCAAGCCAATTGTCGTAATTGCCAAAAAACTGGTTTATTAGCTGGGTTGTGGCTGGGCCGGGGGCGGTATGGCTATTGCCCAAATTGGCAAAATATTCCTCATGCAAAATCACGCCGTTTAAAGCAAAGGTTTCGCCCTTTTTCAGCCCGCGATAATGGGAATAAACCGCATTTGCCGCCGCGCTCTCCGGATTGCTCAACAATGTTTTGTCAATCTCGTTAATTTTATCCACATATCCCCCATAAAGCTTCATATGGGCATCAAATTGGGGCTGACTAACGACATTTGTCGTATAGGAAAAATCAATCTTTGCAATTTTCATAAAAAATCACCTCGCATATAAATATGCAGGGCAGGGGGCGGGAGTTCCGCCTAATATCCGCGAAAGGGCAGCCGCATAATCGCATCATCTCGGCATGTGGCATTTAGTACAATCAATGGAGAATAATGGGAGCTTAGGATGCCATTGTATGATGCGATTATCGTGGCTTGGCGGAAAAAGAGGCTGGGATATATTACCCCGGAGGGATTGCCAAAGCCGCCGGGGAAAGGCGGCGAATCTGTTTTGTAAAACATCAAAGCAAATCTGTGGCCGCCGTGAGGGTTGCGGTGCAGTCTTATTGTGTCCATTTCGCCATAGGTCAGGCCGAGGATTTTTATCGAGCTGCGAAATCTGCGATAGGGCGCGAATAAGCCTATTCTATAGCGTCCGTTGATTGTGACTGTGCGCTCGATTAGGTGGTCGGGGTCGTTTAGCATTATCTCCAGCGCGGTTGCTTCGATTGAAATGGGGATGGGTAGATTGACAAATAGCAAAAAACCCAAAACGGCAATTATTGTGATTGATATGATTTTCTTTTTTATTTTTGTCACCCCCTAGGTTTTGCGAATTTGAAGAGGGCGGCCAGTGGGAGCACGCCCTAAGCTAACCTAAACACAGTAAGAGCCGCAAGTAAGATGCAATCACCATCCAATAGGACAGTGTGAAAATTTTCGTTTCCTTCGCTAGTTTTTTTCGGAATTTATGGCAAAAGAAAACCATGCATATGCTCACAAATCTCTGCAAAACCCTCAGTTGTGATTTGACTTTTCAACCTAAAATAAAGGCTTCGCATGAAATTTTGACGATTGACATGCATGTAATAATCGCCTGGCATATTGCCCCTCCAGTATTCTTTATCAGCCATGTTAAAACTATCAATCCAGCCGATTAATTCTTGGGTGGTAAAAATTTTCAAGTCAGTTGCAACCATGAAGGGAGTCACTAAACGCTCATCTTCTTGGCAGGTGTAAACATACTCCTTGTTACAGACCAAAAATTTAATAGCTTGCAAAACTTCAAGCACCCCTTTGCGCCCAATGCAATGCTCGCCGCCTGATTCGCACCCAGCGATATTAACCAAGGCATCTGCTATATGCGCAACAGCGTGCGCCCAGCCTTTGCCATCCACATATCCACGATAATCTTTTTCTTCATCAATATATCGCAAAACAAGATTTTTAATATTCTGCACATCATCAGTTGTTAAAAACGGTCTTTCGTAATGAATACAAAAAGCTACGGATATTACCAGTGAAGAAAACGAGCGAGTGAACACCGAATCCGTATTCTTTTCGCCAATGCAGAAAAACAAATGGGTATCACTCAAGCAGATATCAAGAATATGCCTCATTTGCTCTATCGAGATAATGCCCTTGTATTCACCCCACTCTATAAAGGTGGTGTATATCAAGCCATCTCGCAATTCGCCATCCGTGTGGCCGATAAATTTCAGCATATCGGCAATCACACCATCCACATCAACCCCATCGGGTACATTATAATTATTTTCTTTTACTTGCAATAAAAGTTGTTTCAATTGTTCAGGATTTCGCATAAATAAAAAACTCCTTTTCCAAAGGTGCAGAAAAAGGACAACGAAAAATCACAACAAAAGGACACAATGCGCCATGTGCGATAAATATATTCGTTAATCCAATTCCAACACAAATAAAGCCAAATTGGCTTGACAATTTTGTTATCAATTTGCTTTGTTGGTTAATTGAATTAACGATTGCTCATTTTCGCACCCCTTTCAAAAACACTACTGCAATACATTATATCACAACAAAAATGCGAAGTCAAGTAGATGTATAATTTCACACACCAAAAAGCCGCCCCTTCGCAAAAGGGCGGCGATTCAGATGTAGGTTAGCAAGGTGTTGGTTATTCGTATTCGGCGTAGCGGGCGGCTTCGATTAGGGTGTTGGGGGTGTCGTTTTCGGGGTGGTAGGGGTCGTCGGGATTGGTGTCGGGGTCGTTGAGGTAGCCGTATCGCTCGTAGGGCTCGGGGTTGGATTCTAGCACCTCGATGTTGCGGTAGAGGTGCATGCCCGTGCCGGCGGGGATTAGTTTGCCGATGATTACGTTTTCCTTTAGGCCGATTAGGGGGTCGATTTTGCCTTTGATGGCGGCCTCGGTTAGTACCCGGGTGGTTTCTTGGAAGCTGGCGGCGGATAGGAAAGAATCCGTGGCCAGGCTGGCCTTGGTAATGCCCAGCAAAACCCGCTCGCCCTGGGCGGGGGTTAGCCCCTGCGCCGTTAGGGTGTTGTTTTGCTCGTCATAATCCAGCCAGTCGATTAAGCTGCCCGGCAAAAAGTTGCTGTCGTTGTTTTCCTCTATTCGTACGCGCTTTAGCATTTGGCGAACGATTACCTCAATATGCTTGTCATTGATATCCACGCCCTGTAGGCGGTAAACCCGCTGCACCTCCTGCAGCATATAATCCTGCACCCCGCGAATGCCCTTGATTTTCAGGATATCATGGGGATAAATGCTGCCCTCGGTGATTTCATCGCCGGCCTCTACAAAATCGCCATTAGCAACGCAAATGCGCGAGCCGTATGGTATCAGATAATCTTGTACCTCGCCAGTATCGCGATTTGTTATAATAACCTCGCGCTTTTTCTTGGTGTCGATAATAGACACATAGCCCGGGAATTCGGAGATAATAGCCAGCCCCTTTGGCTTTCTGGCCTCAAAAAGCTCCTCTACGCGGGGCAGACCCTGAGTAATATCCTCGCCGCTGGCGATTCCGCCGGTATGGAAATTACGCATAGTCAGCTGTGTGCCCGGCTCGCCAATACTTTGCGCCGCGATAATACCCACGCTCTCGCCCACCCGCACAATGCGGCCGCTGGCCATATTTGCCCCATAGCATTTCGAGCAAAGGCCGACGCGAGAGCGGCATGTTAAAATAGTGCGAATCTTTACCATCTCGATTCCGGCGGCCACTATGGCCTCGGCCTCGTCCGGGCTAATCATATTATCCGCCCGGCACAAAAGCGCGCCTGTTTCGGGATGAAGGATTTCCTCGATAGCCCAGCGGCCATTTATCCGGTCAAAAAGCGGCTCTATTTCCTCAACAGCCCCCTCGATTCCCCTATCCACAAAGGCAGATATTTCCAAATATGGGGGGTCGGCAGTATTGCCCTCTTTGTCGGCGGCGCAATCGTATTCGCGGATAATAACATCCTGCGAAACATCCACCAGCCTGCGCGTCAAATACCCGGAATCGGCGGTTTTTAGTGCGGTGTCGGAGAGAACCTTCCGCGCGCCATGGGCAGAGGAAAAATATTCCAAAACCGTCAAACCCTCGCGGAAATTGGATTTAACAGGCAGCTCGATTACGCCGCCGGATGTATTGCTCATCAGCCCGCGCATGCCGGCCAGCTGCTTTATCTGCGCAGTCGAGCCGCGCGCGCCGGATGCCGCCATCATGCGGATGTCATTATATTCCCCCAGCCCCGCCATTAGAGCCTCGGTGATTTTGTCATTTGCCTCATTCCATAGCGCGATAACCTTTTCGGCGCGCTCCTCATTTGTCATCAGCCCGCGGCGATACATGCGCCGGGCGTTTTCCACCTCTTTTTCGGTGGCGGCGATAATCTCCGCCTTTGCCTGCGGCACTTCCATATCGGAAACGCTAACAGTCAGCGCGCCGCGGGTGGAAAATTTAAAGCCCAAATCTTTGATTTTATCCAGCACAATAGCGGTATCTGTGGAATCATATTTATTGATACAGCGGCTGATTATCCGCTGCAAACTCTTTTTGTCGCAAAGAAAATCCACCTCGTATTTTAGGTAATTTTCGGGGATGGTGCGGTCTACAATGCCGATATCCTGCGGGATTGCCTCGTTGAAAATAATGCGGCCGGCGGTGGTATCAACAATCTGTGTGATTTTTTTGCCATCCACAATCCCCTCGCGACGCACCTTTATCCGCGCATGTATGCTAATCGCGCCATTATCATATGCAAGCAGTGCCTCCTCCGGGTCGACAAAAAATTTGCCATCGCCCAAAATCGGATTTTCCTCTGTAGATGTTTTGGCAATAGTCAAATAATAAATCCCCAAAACCATATCCTGCGCAGGCACGGTAATAGGCGCGCCATCGGATGGCTTTAGCAGATTATTTGGCGCAAGCAGCAAAAAGCGGCATTCCGCCTGCGCCTCGACCGATAGGGGCAAATGCACACTCATCTGGTCGCCATCAAAATCCGCATTATAGGCGGGACAAACAAGAGGGTGCAGTTTTAAAGCCTTGCCCTCTACCAAAACAGGCTCAAAAGCCTGAATGCCCAAGCGGTGGAGCGTCGGTGCGCGATTTAGCATAACAGGATGCTCTTTAATAACACCCTCCAAAACATCCCAAACCTCATCCTGCAACCGCTCAACCATCCGTTTGGCACTTTTTATATTATGAGCATAATTTAGCTCAACCAGCTTTTTCATAACAAATGGCTTAAATAGCTCAATAGCCATTTCTTTTGGAATGCCGCATTGATAAATCTTTAGATTCGGGCCAACCACAATAACCGACCGACCGGAATAATCCACCCGCTTGCCCAGCAGGTTTTGGCGGAAACGCCCCTGCTTGCCTTTTAGCAAATCCGAAAGGCTTTTTAGGGCGCGATTGCCAGGGCCCGTAACCGGGCGGCCGCGGCGGCCATTATCTATTAGCGCATCCACAGCTTCTTGGAGCATGCGCTTTTCATTTCGCACAATAATATCCGGCGCACCCAAATCCAGCAGGCGTTTTAGGCGATTATTGCGGTTTATTACGCGGCGGTAAAGGTCATTCAAATCACTGGTGGCAAATCTGCCACCATCTAGCTGCACCATGGGGCGCAAATCCGGCGGAATAACAGGCACAGCATCCAAAATCATCCAACCCGGCCTATTGCCGGAAATACGGAAAGATTCGATAACCTCTAGCTTTTTAATGGTGCGCAACCGCTTTTGCCCTTGGGCATTTTTTAGCGCGGCCTTTAGCTCAACACTCTCGCGCTCCAAATCAATGCCATCTAGCAGCTCCTTTATGCTCTCCGCCCCCATGCCGGCGCGGAAAGAATTTTCGCCATATTTTTCCTCGGCCTCGCGATATTCCCGCTCGGTGAGCAATTGTTTATAAACCAAGCCGGAATCCAGCGGGTCTAGCACCACATAATTCGCAAAATACAGCACCTTTTCCAGCGAGCGGGGCGACATAGCCAAAATCAAACCCATACGGCTGGGAATCCCGCGAAAATACCAAATATGGGAAACCGGGGCGGCCAGCTCAATATGCCCCATGCGCTCGCGCCGCACCTTTTTTTTGGTGACTTCCACACCGCATCTATCGCAAACAGTGCCTTTATAGCGAATCCGTTTATATTTGCCGCAGTGGCATTCCCAGTCTTTATCCGGCCCAAAAATACGCTCGCAAAAAAGGCCATCGCGCTCTGGCTTTAGGGTACGATAATTGATGGTTTCGGGCTTTTTCACCTCGCCCCTGCTCCATTCCCTGATTTTTTCCGGCGAGGCCAAACCGATTTTAATAGAATCAAAAATTATTGCCCCATCATTGCGGACGGGCTGACGTTCGGGTCTATCATTCATATACTTCCTCCTCGTCATGTCCTTGATTGCCTTTTGCTTCCAGCTCTATTAAATCATCTGCCAAATCATCCGGGTCAAAATCCGTTAAATCCTCAAATTTTTCCAGATTTTTCAAATCCATTACATCCGGCTCTATATCCATATCCGGCTCTGGTTCTTCGGGGAAAAGGGCGGTGTCGTCTTCTTCCTCTAAATCGTCTTCGTCCTCGTCATCATCAAAGCCCAGCAAATCGGCTAGGGGGTCTTCGGTTTCGTCATCATCATCCTCTGCCAAAATTTCTTCGATAAATCCGGTTTTTTGCATATCTTCCATGCTGCGGCCGGCTTGTTTTACAAAACCGCCATCGCCGCCGCTTTCAAAGCCCTCGATATTTACGGATAAATCATCATAATCATCCACCATTTCGCGGATTTCAACCTCCTGATTATCCTCCAAAACCCGAACATCCATCCCCAGGGCTTGCAATTCTTTTAGCAATACCTTAAATGATTCAGGCACGCCCGGCTCTGGCACATTTTCGCCCTTTACAATCGCCTCATAAGTTTTAACCCGCCCAACAATATCGTCGGATTTCACAGTCAAAACCTCTTGCAAAGTATAGGCCGCGCCATATGCCTCCAGCGCCCAAACCTCCATTTCCCCAAAACGCTGGCCGCCAAATTGAGCCTTTCCGCCCAGCGGCTGCTGGGTAACTAGCGAATATGGGCCAGTAGACCGCGCATGGATTTTATCATCCACCAGATGATGGAGCTTCAAATAATGCATATATCCCACAGTTACAGGATTGTCAAATTTTTCACCAGTACGGCCATCCCGCAGCTCGATTTTGCCATCGCGGGTAATCGGCACGCCCTTCCATTCCGAGCGGGCGTCGAAATTGGCCTCTAGGTCGGCAAAAATATCGGCGTCGATTATCGGTTTCCATTTTTTGGCAAAATCATCCCAATCTTTGTTGGCATAGTCATCGGCCAAATCCAGCGTATCCATGATATCTATTTCGTTTGCGCCGTCAAAAACAGGGGTGGCCACTTTCCAATTCAGCACCTTTGCCGCCAGCCCCAAATGCACCTCTAGCACCTGACCAATATTCATCCGGCTAGGCACACCCAGCGGATTTAGCACAATATCCAGCGGCCGCCCATTAGGCAAAAACGGCATATCCTCGACAGGCAACACCCGGGAAATTACCCCCTTATTACCATGCCGCCCCGCCATTTTATCACCAACGGATATTTTGCGCTTTTGGGCAATATAAACCCGCACCACCTGATTTACACCCGGGGGCAGCTCATCTCCGCCCTTGCGCGTGAAAACTTTAACATCAACAACAATACCGCTCTCGCCATGAGGCACTCGCAGGCTAGTATCCCGCACCTCCCGCGCTTTTTCGCCGAAAATCGCGCGAAGCAGTCGCTCCTCGGCGGTTAGCTCGGTTTCGCCCTTTGGCGTTACTTTCCCCACCAAAATATCATTTGGCCGCACCTCTGCCCCTATGCGGATTATCCCATCTATGCTCAAATCGGACAAAGCATCATCCCCGATATTTGGTATATCGCGGGTGATTTCCTCAGGGCCCAGTTTAGTATCCCTCGATTCGCTTTCGTATTCCTCTATATGGATGGATGTGTAAATATCTTCCTCCACCAGCTTTTCGGATAGCAAAATCGCATCCTCGTAATTAAAGCCCTCCCATGTCATAAACCCAATCAGGGGGTTTTGACCCAAGGCCAGCTCGCCATTATTGGTAGATGGGCCATCGGCTATTATTTGCTCGGCCGCAACCCTATCGCCTATTTTCACAATCGGCTTTTGGTTAATACAAGTCCCCTGATTGCTGCGCACAAATTTTTTGACTTTATAAACATCCCGGGTATTATTATCTTTTCGCACAACAATCGAATTTGCCGATACATGCTCAACAACGCCGTCCGCTTCGGCAATAATACAAACGCCGCTGTCTTTTGCGGTTTTATATTCCATGCCTGTGCCAATAATCGGGGCTTCGGTTTTTAGCAATGGCACGGCCTGCCGCTGCATATTCGACCCCATTAGCGCGCGGGATACATCGTCGTTTTCCAAAAACGGAATCAGCGCGGTAGCCACAGAAACAATCTGTTTTGGAGAAATATCCATTAGATTGATTTCTTTGGCGGGGAATTCGTTTATGATATATTTATGACGACCCGGCACATGCGCCTGCGTAAATTCGCCCTTTTCATTTATAATGGCATTTGCCTGGGCGACTACGTGGTTTTCTTCCTCATCCGCAGTAATATACTCAAATTCATCAGTCAGCCGCGGCGGATTTACGGAATTATCGACCTTTCGATAAGGGGCTTCGATAAAGCCATATTCATTTATCCGCGCAAAAGTAGAGAGCGAGTTTATCAGGCCGATATTTGGCCCCTCTGGCGTTTCGATAGGGCACATGCGGCCATAATGGCTATCATGCACATCTCGCACCTCGAGCGATGCCCGGTCGCGGGATAATCCGCCCGGGCCCAGAGCGGATAGGCGGCGTTTATGAGTTAGCTCGCCTAATGGATTTGTTTGCTCCATAAATTGTGATAATTGCGACGAGCCAAAAAACTCTTTCATGGCGGCAGTCACCGGGCGGATATTTATCAGTGCCTGGGGGGTGACGGCGGCCTGGTCTTGGATGGTCATCCGCTCGCGAATAACCCGCTCCATGCGGGTTAGGCCTATGCGGAATTGGTTTTGCAAAAGCTCGCCTACGGCGCGGATGCGGCGATTGCCCAGATGGTCGATATCGTCTTTATTTCCAATGCCATAATCCAGCCCAATAATATAATTCATGCTGGCCATCATATCATCCACGGTGATATGCTTTGGCACGAGCTTTGTTTTTGCCTCGCGCAGAGCCTCGGCCAGCTCTTTGTTATCATCATGCGCCGCCATAATTTCGAGCAAAACTGGATAATGCACCCATTCTTTGATATTGCATTCGGCGCAGGTTAGGCCGCGGGCGGCCAGATAGGCGGTGGCATCCACGGTATTATTCGCAAAAACCCTATGTTCGCGGTCATCCTCTATATGCACCCAGCAAAAGCCCGCGCCGCTATGCTGGATTTTATCGGCTATTTCGGGGGTAATAATAGTGCCGGCGGCGGCTAAAAGCTCGCCATTTGGGCAAATGGCATCTTTTGACAGACGCATGCCCCGCACCCGATTGCGCAGAGCCAGCTTTTTGTTGTATTTATACCGCCCCACTTTTGCCAAATCATATCTTTTGGGGTCGAAAAACATAGAGCGGATAAGGGATTCGGCGGATTCGACTGTGGGCGGCTCGCCGGGGCGCAGCTTTTTGTAAATTTCAATAAGCCCTTCGTCTTGGCTTTTGCTGACGTCTTTTTCGATAGTGGCGGTTATTTTGGGTTCTTCGCCAAACATGGCCAAAATATCATCATCGGAAGAAACGCCCATTGCCCGCATAAATGCCGTTACAGGCACTTTGCGGGTACGGTCTACACGAATGGAGAAAATATCATTGGAATCGGTTTCATATTCCAGCCATGCGCCGCGATTTGGGATAACTGTGGCGGAAATGAGGTGTTTGCCGACTTTATCAAAATTGATATCATAATAAATGCCGGGGGAGCGCACCAGCTGGGAAACAATGACACGCTCGGCTCCATTTATAATAAATGTGCCGGTGTCGGTCATGAGGGGGAATTCCCCCATAAATATTTTATCTTGTTTGAATTCATCGGGCTTGTCTTTGTTTATAAGACGCACGGTGATTTTCAAAGGAGCGGCATATGTGGCATCACGTTCTTTGCATTCCTCAACGGAATATTTCGTTTCCGAATCGAGGGAATAGCCAACAAATTCGAGTATCAGATTTTCGGAATAATTTGTGATGGGGGAAATATCGGCAAAAACCTCAGCCAGCCCCTCATCCAAAAACCATTGATACGAATTTTTTTGCACCTCGATTAGGTTTGGCATTTCTAAAACCTCATCAATCCTGGAATAGCTAATCCGCGCTACGCCGCCGCCGATACTTTGGCGTATTCTGTTACTTTCCATGATAGGCTCCATCTCCTTTAAAATCAGGCTTTTTGATTTTGTGGAAAAATTTTTCTATATAAATTTCAATAAAATTGTTGATTTATTTTTCAAATTGTGATATACTATTTTTAATTTAATTGCAACTAAGAGCGTGTTGCGATTAAATTAAAAATAGTAGCGATTTGAATGGGCTTCGCCCAAACCCACGCGCTTACGCGCGGCTCGCGCTTTGCGCTCGTTGGCGCACGAAGACCGCGTAGGGGCGGCCATTGGCCGCCCGCGTTCAAATGCACGGGTCAAAAATATTTTTGCGCATAAAAATAGCAAGAGCTTCTATTATATCATGCTTTTTTATTGTTGTCAATAAGCAAGCTATCTTTTTTTACCATTTTGCCTAAAATTTTAGGCATTTTTAATTTTTGCCAAAAAAGATTTTTTTCAACCACGGATAAACACAGATAAAAAACTGATAAAACCTTTGAAACCCCCGCTCTGAATTTAAGAAAACAACTCCTTTTCAATTCTTCTGGCGGTAGGGGTATTTGCTAGGCCTCCCTCGGCGGTTTCTTTTAGGGATGATGGCAGGGCATCGCCCACCTCGCCCATCGCGAAAATTACTTCGTCAATAGGGATAATGCTGATAATGCCCGCCAAAGCCATATCCGCGCTGATTATTGCCACCGAGGCGGAGGCGGCGTTTCTGATAACACAGGGCTCCTCTACCAGCCCCGCCACAGGGTCGCAAACCAAGCCCATCAGGCTTTTCAGCGCCAAAGCCGCCGCATGGCCGCACATCCGCGGGCTACCGCCCATTATTTCCGCCAGCGCGGATGCCGCCATAGCCGCCGCCGAGCCGCACTCCGCCTGACACCCGCCAACAGCCCCGGAAATAGACGCATTTCTGGCAATCACCATCCCAATGCCAGATGCATTTATCAGCCCCCGCACCGCTTTATCATTTTCAATACCCAAATTATTCATCAAAGCCATCAAGCACCCCGGCAAAACCCCGGAGCTGCCCGCGGTGGGCGTAGCCACAATCCGCCCCATGCATGCATTTGTGCTCATAACGGCAATAGAGCTATAAACCGCCTCGCCCAAAAGCTTGCCAGCCAGGGATTTGCCGGATTTTATATGATTTTTATACAAATGCGCCTCATTATTAGTCAAGCCGCTCAAAGAGCGAATATCCGCCACGCATCCCTCTTTGATAGATTCTTTCATAACCTCAAAACTACGAGCCATGCGCCGATAAATATCCGCCTCATCCACCCGTATATCCGCAGCCGATTGCCGCAAAACAATATCAGAAATAGCCAAATTTTCGGCCTCCGCCGCCGCTATAATTTGCTCAACAGAAGAAAAATCAATCAAATCAAAAACCTCCCTTATTCGATTTTTGGCAAATAAATAGATGTGATTATTTTATCAATCCTTTGGGCGGCTTTTATGATTTCGCCGCCTAAAGGCATGCTGGTTTCAACAATAGTAATGGCCTTGCCCGGGTCGCTTTTGGATTGGAAAAACCGCATCCGCTCGATGCTTACCTCCTGCAACATAAAAATCTCCGCTATTTCAAAAACAGCCCCCATATAGTCGTATTTCTCAATAATCAGCGTATTCAATCCGCCTGTGTATTCTATATCAATCCCATCCAGCGATTTCAAAATAATATTTCCGCCGCCAATAGATTGGCCAACAATGCTGGTTTTGTCGCCCCCATCAATTTCGGCATCTATCGCAATAGTATTGGGGTGCGCCCCGGGTATTTCGACAGTTTCAAAAGAAAACTCCAGCCCACACGCCCTAGCATCCTCCAAACTAGTGCGAATCCGAATATCATCCGGCCGATAGCCCAAAAGCCCGCCAATAACCGCCTTATCCGAGCCATGCCCCCGAAATGTCTGGGCAAAAGACCCATGAAATTTCACCACCGCCCTAGATGGCATCCGCTTTAGCACAATATGCGCCAAATACCCTATCTGCAAAGCCCCCGCCGTATGCGAGCTAGACGGCCCCACCATAATCGGCCCAATTATATCAAAAATATTCATCCGCACCCTCCCCCTTTCTGCTCATCAAGATATTTCCGAATTTCGCAAAGAAAATATTCTGCTGATTTTAGCTGGCTAGCCACATCTTCCTTGACCACAATATAAAAGTCATCATAATCACAATCATTTCTAAATAATAGGAGCGGTTGGCTGCGCCTTTGTATTCGTCGACGGCAATCAGCAATTTTGCTTGCTTTAAACAGCTTAATGCCTGCTCAAAACGATGCTCGGATAGGTCGTTATTCGGTTTCATATAGCCGCACCCCTTCCGACATTACGTTTTGATAATATTGCGAAATGCCCAATCTGCTCATAAAAAGATTTTCATTATTGAGCGATATGCAGACAGTCACATCATAATCAAGGCTTGCGCGGCTTGCAACCTTGCAAATTTCGCTCTGCAATTCCGAATGTTCGCTATCGTCAAAATCCGCAAGCACCATAATATCAAGGTCGGAATATTCATTGAAATCGCCGCGGGCATATGAGCCATATAAAATTATCATCCGCAATTTATCGCCAAAGATATGCCTAGTATTGCTGCTCAATTCGTCAGTTACCGCAGCCAAATCAAAATTCATCAAATATCCCTCCCCTTTATTCATCGCAATATTATTATCATACCATATTTTCTAACAAAACACAAGACGGGAAAATGAGAAATAAATGATTGCATTTGTTGGATGTTTGTGATATAATTTTTCTGTCGAAAATTGTCGAAAAAAGGGGAAATTTTGATGAGGAAAATTATTGGGGCTTTGGGGCTGGCGGTGCTTTTGGTGGCTTTGGCGGCGGGGGTTGTTTATGGCCAGGGCAGCGGCGGATATCCGGTGATTCGGGTTTTTCGCGAGACCGTTGGGATTAGGGCGGATAATTATGAAATACATAGAATGGTTTTTTTGGTAAATTCTAGCGAGGCTTTTGATGGTTTTACAGCGCGGTTTACGGTGGATGCGGAGATTATTATGCCTGTTTCTATCGAGGGGGAGGGCTTTCCCGATAGACCGCCTATTGGTTTTGTGGATTTGGGGCGGGTTTCTTTTCGCACCCTTCCCGGGGGCATTGATTATGATTTTTTGCAAATGGGCTTTGCGCGGATTGTGGAGGGCGGGCGGATAGGCTTTTCTGTCAGCTTTGTGGGCGAGCCTGCATATCCCGCGCCGCCCGGGGCGGATATCGCGATTTTTGCTTTTTATTTTCGTGTTATTGGCAATGATGTTGAGGATTTGGGGAATATCGGGGCTTTTCGGCTGGGGGATGGGCGCGTGGCCGGCTGGCTAATGGACAATCCCTTTAGCATAGGGCTGGGTCTAAATGGCTTTGAAATAACAACACCGCCCGGCACAATGTCTTTCGCCTGGGCCAGCACCCCACTCGTCGCCCATTTGCGGCGGCAAATCCCTGATGAAAATATTTTTGTTAATCTGGGGCTGGCGGCGGATTTTGATGGGATTATTTTTTCTGTGGCCACCCAAAGGGCATGGGCGGGGCGAGAGGTTGCCCTAGATATCATCATATCTAATAATCCCGGCTTTGCCTCGGCCACCATGCGAATAGATTTCCCCCCGAGCTTGATTTTAACAGGTTTTTCAGCAAGAAATACTGACGAAATGGATATAGATGAAATTTTATGCGGCTTTTTGGGGCCGGAAATAAATCCCTGCGGAATCAGCGGTTTTGCCTATATTGGCTGGCTTTTTAGGGCGGAGGATATTCAGGGGGATGGGGCTATTATCCGTCTGATTTTTTATATTGACCAAAATGCCCAATGGGATTTGCACCCGGTAAATATTAGTTTTGCAAATAGAGGCGGCTATCCCGACCCCCCTAAAAATTTGGCGGGCGAAAGAATCGATTTTCGCATAATAAATGGCGGTGTTATCGTAATAGAGCAGGAATTTTTTGGCGGCCGCATAGGCGATATAAATAACGACGGCGCTATCACATCCCGCGATACCACCATTTTGGCGATTTTTCTCCACGAAAACGGCGGCGCGATAAATATCATGACCTGCTGGATTCCCGAATTTTCCGCCATTATGCACCCCCGCGCCGCCGATATAAATGAGGATGGCTATATTTGTTTTGCCGATGTGATTTTGCTGGCGCGCTGGCTGGTTGGGCATAATGTCACCATTCCGCACTAGTCAAAAATTTAACCCTTGTAAAATCCGCTAGAATGTGTTATTATTTTGGTAGATGGTTTTTGCAGAAGGGATGGAGATTGTTTGGAAATTTTAAAAGATTATTTGTCAAAGATTTGTGATGCAAAACAATGCGGAGATGCGATAAATACCCAAATGCTCACATTTGCGGCAAATGTGGATTCTGTGGCGCGGGAATATCCCGCCATTGCAAAAGGGATTGTGCAGGAGCTAATAGACCAGCGCAGCTATCTAAAGCTGATAGCCAGCGAAAACTATAGCTCATATGCCACCCAAGCCGCCATGGGGAATTTGCTGACCGATAAATATGCCGAGGGCTTTGTGGGCAATCGGTTTTATGCGGGTTGTGATAATGTTGACGATATAGAGGGGCTGGCCTGCAAGCAGGCGCGGGAGCTTTTTGGGGCAGAGCATGCCTATGTGCAGCCCCATTCCGGCGCGGATGCTAATTTGGTCGCCTTTTGGGCGATTTTGCGCAAACATGTGCAATCGCCTATTTTGGACGAGCTGGAAAGCAAAAATCTGCTGGATATTTCAAAGGAGCAATGGGATAAAATCCGCCTGCAAATGGGCAATCAAAAGCTTTTAGGCATGGATTTATATTCCGGCGGCCATTTGACCCATGGCTATCGCCATAATGTTTCGGCGCAGATGTTTGATGTGTATAATTATACTGTTGACAAAGACAGCGGTATCCTGGATTATGATGCCCTGCGCAAACAATTGCACGAGATTCGTCCGCTGATTTTTTTGATTGGCTTTTCTGCCTATACCCGCAATATTGACTATAAATTGCTAAAGGAATACGCGGATGAGGTAGGGGCGGTTTTGATGGTGGATATGGCGCATTTTGCCGGGCTTGTGGCCGGCGGCGCTTTGGCCGGAAATTATGACCCTGTGAAATATGCCGATATGGTGACATCCACCACCCATAAAACCCTGCGCGGCCCGCGGGGCGGGCTGGTGCTATGCAAGGCCGAATATGCCGAATGGGTGGACAAAGGCTGCCCCCATGTTTTGGGCGGACCGCTGCCCCATATAATGGCGGCAAAGGCGATTGCCTTTAAAGAGGCGGCCAAACCGGAATTTAAAGAGTATGCCAAAAAAATTATTGAAAATTCGCAGGCTTTGGCGGCGGGGCTTGTTAAACGCGGCGTGACTGTGCAAACTGGCGGGACGGAGAATCATATTGTGCTGGTAAATATGGCGGCTCTGGGGCTGACCGGGCGGCAGGGCGAATTTGCCATGCGCGAATGCGGCATCACCCTAAATCGCAACACCCTGCCATTTGACGCCAATGGGCCATGGTATACCAGCGGCCTGCGCCTAGGCACACCAGCCCTAACCACCCTAGGTATGGGCCCCACCGAAATGGACGAAATCGCCGACATAATCGCCACCATTTTAACAAACCTAAAGCCATCCTATAGCAAAAACAAAGCCGGCAAAGAAATCAAAAGCAAAGCCAAATACGCGCTGGATGACAATATCAAGACCACATCCGTGACGCGCGTAAAAGCACTGCTATCAAAATTTGTGCTATACCCCGAAATCGATACCGAATTTTTTGCAAAATATTTTTCGTAATAGGAGGGCATTTTATGGCAACCGATAGGGAAATAAAATCTTTTGAAATAAGCAAGCTCTATGATTTATTAGAGGTATTTTACGCCGCGGATGAGCAGGAAATGAGAGAGATTTTAAGGCGGATGATTTTCCGCTCTGAATCCCAGCTCTCCAAAGAAGAAATTTCACATGCTCACGAGCAGATTCAAAAGCTGACGAAAGGGGTAAACCCATGATTTATAAGGATTTTGGTAAAACTGGCAAAAAGATTTCTGCTATTGGTTTTGGCGGGATGCGCTTTTTGCCCGAGGAATACAATAAGGATATTAAAATTTGCGCCGAGCTGGTGCTAGAGGCTTTTGAGCGGGGCATTACTTATTTTGATACCGCCCCGGGGTATTGCGACCAATTGAGCGAGGCCATTTTTGGCGAGGCTTTTAGCCAAATGAAATACGGAAAATATCAGGTTTCCACCAAATGCGGCCTGTGGAATGCCACCACCGCCGATGGGGTGCGCAAAATGATTGAGCAATCTTTGACGCGCATGAAAATTCCAAAAATTACCTATTATAATTTGTGGTGCATAAAAAATACGGATGAATACGCCCAAATGATAGCCCCGGGCGGCATTTATGATGGTATTTTGCAGGCGCAAAAAGAGGGGCTCATAGAGCATATCACCTGCACCACCCATGCGAATTCCGCCGATATAGCCCAGGTGGTGGCTGATGGCAAAGTAGAGGCCGTCACCATCAGCTATAATGCCGTCAATTTCGCATATCGCCGTACAGGCATGGCGGCAGCCCATGATTTGGGCTTGGGCGTTGTCGTTATGAACCCCTTAGGCGGCGGGCTAATCCCCCAGCACCCCGACCGCTTCGCCTTTTTGAATGAAAATACCGGGGATAGCATCGCCGTTGCGGCTATGAAATTTTTGCTGGGGCATAAAGAAATCACTTGCTCCCTACCCGGCATAGCCACATCCGCCGAGCTAAACGAGCTAATGCTGTCTTTGGAAAATATTCCCAAAGTAGATGATGCCTATTGCAATAATCTGGCGACCAAGCTATCTGATGAATTCGACGCCCTTTGCACCAGCTGCCAATATTGCGAATCCTGCCCCGTAAATATCCCCATCACCAAATTTATGGATTCATATAATGGGGTTTTGCTGGGCGATGGCAAATCGGCCGCCCCCGCCCATAATAAGCTAAAATATTTTTGGGATGTAGACCACAAACTGGCCAATGGCTGCACAGGCTGCGGCATTTGTGAGGAGCTTTGTACCCAAAAATTACCAATTGCCGACCGAATGAGGCATATCGGCGATTTTGACCCAGAATGATTTTAAAGGTTTTATCAGGTTTTTATCTGTGTTTATCCGTGGTTGTAAAAAATTAAACTAAGAAAGAGGGCTTATGGCACAACAGATTGTAATAAAAGGCGCGCGCGAAAATAATCTAAAAAATATCGATTTGGCGATTCCCCGGAATCGCCTGGTTGTATTTACCGGGGTTTCAGGCAGCGGCAAATCCAGCCTGGCTTTTGAAACCCTTTATGCCGAGGGGCAGCGGCGGTATATGGAGAGCCTTTCCAGCTATGCCCGCCAGTTTCTGGGGCAAATGGAAAAGCCGGATGTGGATAGCATCGAGGGGCTATCCCCCGCCATTTCGATTGACCAAAAATCCACAAATCAAAACCCCCGCTCCACCGTTGGCACAGTCACCGAAATTTATGATTATCTGCGCCTGCTCTATGCCCGGGTGGGCATCCCTCATTGCCCCCAGTGCGGCATTGAAATCAAAAAACAGACTATCGACCAAATTGTGGATAAAATTTTAGAGCTGCCCGAGGGCACTCGTTTGCAACTGCTCGCCCCTGTCGTCAAACGGCGGCGTGGCGAGCATACAAAGGTTTTGGAAGAAGCCAAAAAAAGCGGCTATGTCCGCGTGCGGATAAATGGCGAAATTTTCGACCTTTCCGACGATATTACTCTCGACCGAAACAAACGCCACGATATCGAAATTGTGGTAGACCGCCTTGTGGTGCGCGAGGGAATTAACAAACGCCTAAGCGAATCCGTCGAAACGGTGATGCTTTTGGCGGGTGGGGTTTTGCTGGTGGATGCCGGAGATGGCGATATGACATTTTCTGCCAATTTCAGCTGCGCCGATTGCGGCATTAGCCTAGAGGAAGTCGAGCCGCGCATGTTTTCGTTTAACAACCCCAGCGGCGCGTGTCCCGAATGCAGTGGCCTTGGTTTTCGCATGGAATTCGACCCGGAGCTGGTCATTCCAAATCCCGACCTAAGCATTGCCCAGGGCGCAATAGCCGCCCCCGGTTTTAATAGCGCGGGAAACGACGGCACATGGGGCGCGAATACTTTTAATGCCTTGGCAAAACACTATGGCTTTCGTTTAACAACCCCGTTTAAAAATTATCCAAAACAATTCGCGGATATTATCCTTTTTGGCAATGGCGGCGAAAAAATCGCCATAGAATATATGAGCCACGCCGGCGAGCGGCGCACATATATGCACCATTTCGAGGGGATTATTCCCACCCTCAGCCGCCGCTATAAAGAAACCTCGTCCGACTGGAGCAAACAGACATATGAGGGATTTATTACCAATACCGGCTGCCCGATTTGCAATGGCAAGCGGCTGCGGCCGGAGATTTTGGCGGTGACTGTGGGCGATACAAATATCGCGGATGTCAGCCATTTGCCGATATCCGGGCTAAAGGATTTTGTTGACAATCTCGAGCTAACCCCCCACCAAACCACCATCGCCGCCCAGATTTTAAAAGAAATCCGCGCGCGGGCTGGCTTTTTGGTGGATGTTGGGCTGGATTATTTGACTTTGGCGCGGTCGGCGGGCAGTTTGTCCGGCGGCGAGGCACAGCGGATTCGGCTGGCCACGCAGATAGGTTCGGGGCTGGTTGGGGTGGTTTATATTTTGGACGAGCCCAGCATCGGCCTGCATCAGCGGGATAATGGCAAGCTGCTGAAAACCCTCAAACACCTGCGGGATTTGGGGAATACTTTAATTGTTGTTGAGCATGACGAAGACACCATGCGCGAGGCGGATTTTATCGTAGATATTGGCCCCGGCGCGGGTACTCATGGGGGCGAGGTGGTTTATGCCGGCCCGATTGGGGATATTGTTAATATTGACAATTCTATGACTGGCGCATATATGAGCGGACGCCGCAAAATCGAAATACCCGAAAGCCGCCGAAATCGCGGGGATGCGGCACTGACTATTCGCGGGGCGCGGGAAAATAACCTAAAGGCGATTGATGTTGAGATTCCTTTGGGGCTTTTTGTTTGTGTTACCGGGGTTTCCGGCAGCGGCAAATCCAGTTTGGTAAATGAGATTTTGTATAAACGACTGGCGCGGGATTTAAACCGCGCAAAAATCAAGCCCGGGCGGCATGATGATTTGACTGGGCAGGAATATTTGGATAAAATTATCAATATCGACCAAAGCCCGATTGGGCGCACACCGCGGAGCAATCCCGCCACATATACCGGGCTGTTTGATTTGGTGCGGGATGTTTTTGCGCAAACGCCGGAGGCAAAGGTGCGCGGCTATCAAAAGGGGCGGTTTTCCTTTAATGTGAAGGGCGGCCGCTGCGAGGCCTGCAATGGGGACGGAATAATAAAAATCGAGATGCATTTTTTGCCGGATATCCATGTGCCATGCGAGATTTGCGGCGGCAAGAGATATAATCGCGAAACGCTGGAGGTCAAATACAAAGGCAAGACGATTGCGGATGTTTTGGATATGACTATCGAGGATGGGCTGGTGTTTTTTGAGAATCTGCCCCGATTGCGGGACAAGGTGCAAACCCTTTGCGAGGTGGGGCTGGGCTATGTGCGGCTGGGGCAATCCAGCACCACGCTATCCGGGGGCGAGGCTCAGCGGGTAAAGCTGGCGGCGGAATTGAGCCGGCGCAGTACCGGCCGCACAATTTATGTGCTGGACGAGCCCACCACCGGCCTGCATACCGCCGATGTGCATAAGCTAATCGAGATTTTGCAAAAGCTGGCGCAGGGCGGCAATAGTGTTATTGTAATTGAGCATAATTTGGATGTGATTAAAACCGCGGATTATATTATCGATTTGGGGCCCGAGGGGGGCGACCGCGGCGGCGAAATAATAATAGCCGGTACACCAGAACAGGTAGCGAATTGCAAAAAATCATATACCGGCCATTATCTGAAAACGGCTTTATCTGTGTAAATCGGTGTTTATCAGTGGTTTTATCTTTTTAAACCACTGATAAACACCGATAATCACTGATAAAAACCTGATTATTTCGCCCAGCGTTTTAGTTTCGGGAAAACTTCCATTATGCGGGCGCGGGCTTCGTCGTCGCTTTTATCGCCATCCTCGCGCCACCAAGGGATATTATTTTCGACAGCCTGCTCCAATGTATATTCGCTGTTAAATTTGCCATTTACCCAGCAATGACAGCAATAATCCTCGTTTTTTGCCCCATCCGCATCCTGCCCAAATTTATCGGGAGCATCCATAGGCATAGCGCAACTTTGGCAATATTTTATCATAAAATCACGTCCAATCTCCGATTTTTTTCACATCCATTTCGATGACGTGGTAACGGTCGGAATCGCCGGGGTATGCGCCGTGGTTTGCGACGCCGATGAAATCCTTGCCAAACATATCGGTGACATTGCCGCTCATAGCCATCTGGGGCAGGCGGCCGCAGAGTTTGTCGCCATCAAAGAAATAGGCGGTTTGGATAGGCGAGGCAAATTCGCCCTGAGGGGTGAAATCGCCGCCGCTGGCGGATTCGATATAAATGCCTTGTTTTCCGCCCAAAAGCTCTTTTAGAGTTTTTTCGGATTCGCCAGCGGCCAGCGACATGGGAGATGCACCGGAGGCGGCATCATATACCAGCCCCGCCGAGCCGCTGATTGGTAAATTAAACTGCTTTGCAATCATTTTGGTGGTATATGGCGATTTTAAAACGCCATTTTCAATCAGCGCGAATTTGTCATCCGGCAAAACCACGCCCTCGCCATCAAAAAATGTTTGGCGAGTTTTCTTTGCATTTCTGTCAACATACAAAGAAAATTTGTCATTAAACAATTTTTCGCCAATCTTGCCAGCCCATAAAGATGCGCCTGTGCCAAAAACATTGCCATTTAGCTCATTTGCAAAAATACTGCCCAGCCCCCAAACATTAGAAACAATCACCGGGATTTTTTGGTCGGTAAAATCCGCTTTTTGCTCATAGGCGCAAATGGTGCGCGATAGGGCATCAAAGGTGGTTTTATAATCCAAGCTCCGCGCCACATATACGCCATAAGCATCCATTAGATTTTTGCTTTGGCGATATTTCATAACCAAAACCAATTGCAGATAGCGGTCTTTTTGGGAAAGATTTACTCCGGCAGTATTATTGATGCTGGTCTCGTTTTCCAGCAATTCCATTTTATGGGTGAGCATAAACTGAGGGAATTTTGACGATAGCTCTGCCAATAATTCCCGGCAGGTTTTCACAAAATCCTCATCAGAAATAGCCAGCTCGCCGGATAAATCTAGGGCATTGTCGATATTTGCGGCAGGGGCGGCGGTATATGGCAATTTGAATTTTAACATATGTTTGGCTTTGTTTGTTAAATCATTGTCGTCATAATCGCCCAAAGCCCCGGCGATTCCCAGGCAATCATTTTCATAAATGCGGATGCCGCTTTTTGTGGTATTAGACCGCAGGATTGCCGAAATTTCGCTGTTTGTGATACTTAGCGAAACCTTTTTTTCTTTTAAACAAACAGTTTCTTTTATCATTATTTAATCCTCCCTATTGAACCATCATATTAGCAACGCGGATATATGGGCCGCCCATGCCTGTTGCCAGCGGGCCTTGAGCCATTTTGCCGCAGCCGCCCATCACGGAATGTTTGATTTCGACTTTATCGGTAATGCAATCAATATCGCCCAAAGCCTCAAAAACATTTCCGGTAACAACACTCACCCGCACAGGCTTGTCTATTTTGCCATCTTTGATAGTATAGGCCGCGCTGGGGGCGATAGTAAATGTGCTCATGCCCTGGCCATGGTTATAATCCGTGATTAAAATACCGTCTTTTGTGCTGGCAATCATTTCGTCATATGTCATTGTGCCTTTATCGATATATGTGGTAGTCATCCGCACCACAGGCTCGAATTCAAAATTTAGCGCGCGGGCATTTCCGGTTACTTCCTCGCCCAAATCAGCCGCGCTCGCCGCATTATGCAGCCGCCCAGTCAAAACGCCATTTTTAACCAAATATGTAGTGGTGGCTTTATTGCCCTCGTCGTCATATGGCGTATAGCCTGTGCCCATCACATTTCCGCTTTCGATAATATTTAGATTATCCGGCCCGATTTTTTTGCCGATTTCCCATTCTTTGCGGGTGGCCTCGTCGCCAATCATAAAATCAGATTCGCTTTTATGCCCAAAACATTCATGCACAAAAACGCCAGTCACCTTTGGCGCAAAAATAACAGGGTATCGGCCGGCAACAACAGGCTCGCTCTCGAGCAAAAACTTTTGCGTCTTTTCGATATCGGCAACAAGAGCGGCCTCATAGCCAAATAAATCCGAAAAGCTCATGGCGGCCTGCTGGAAAAATCCATCCATTTTTTGCTCGCCATCTTTCATATCAAATCCGGCGGCTATCCCGATTTTTTGAGTGTCAAATTTCAAAGCCGCGCCCTTTGAATTATAATATTCCTTGACCATATATTTATCAATATAATGGACATTCCACAATTTAATATAGTCGTTTGTTTCCAATTTTGGCATCATGCCGCGCAGCAGGTTGATTTTATCATCCAAATCAACAGAAGACGCCTCATTGCCAATATATGACATCACAGTATCCTGACAGCTACCCAAACGCTTGAAAACCTCATTTTGGGCTAGGTCGCTATTTGGCTCGGCGAGCTTTGCCAGAGAATCAATTTCCCCCTGAATGCCGCCCAAATCGGTGGTGCTGGAATAATACCACATTTTGCCATCAAATACCCGCACAAATGCCGCCGAATATTTCTGCTCGCGGCAATTTTTCATCTCGCGCTTCATAAAACTAACATGGGTGGCAAAAATATGCTCGATGCGCACATCGGCAAATAGCCCCTTGGGAAAAACGTACTTCATACGTCCATCCTCCTCGCAAATTTAATCGCGGACAAACCCGCTAAAATAATCATAACACAACTTTTTCCAAAAAGCAATCAACCAGAGGTTGAATTTAGCGCAACATTTCGCGAAAAATTTGTTGACATTAGTCGTTTTTGGTGATATATTGTATATACGAGCATGGGCGGCGTTTAGCCAAACCCTCGAAAGGGGGCGAGGCCATGATTGTGATTCCAATGACATTAGCAGAGCTATTGCAAATTATTTTGACTGCTATTTTGATTTACGTCACCTGGAAAAACAAGAAGAACGCAAAAAAATAAGCCGCCTACTGGTAAGGCAACGGCTTATTTTTTCACCCGTAAAAACAACTATGAGTTTGGCTGTATCTGCCAATGCTCCCAGAGAGCGGGATGCGCAAACATCCTGCTCTTTGTTTATAATGCTACATATACATATTATTATACATGATACTATACAACAAGTCAAGAAATTTTTTTGTTTTTCAGATTTCACAAAACACCTTGAAGACATAACCAAATCATGATATAATCAAAAGAAAGACGGAGACCAACTATATGAAGTCAACTGGTAATTAAAACCAAAAACCAAAACCGAGTTTTTCGCTTTCCTGCCTTATTGCAAACTAAAAACCGCCATATTTCAGGCGGTTTGCAACAAGGACAGCCTAATGCGCTCGGGTTGGTCTCCACCAGATGCC
>Ga0209755_10001919_pt1 | contig 30181 bp, 24 predicted proteins | sample TergutCo191P1_FD_187301 | JGI IMG/M metagenome (GOLD analysis project Ga0209755, IMG submission 187301) | Cornitermes sp. P1 segment gut microbial communities from Petit-Saut dam, French Guiana - Co191P1 (SPAdes) (version 2) | ecosystem: Host-associated > Arthropoda: Insects > Digestive system...
AATCAATATCATTTATATGATTGCAGTTCCGTTCTGTATCGGCATTATGATTGCAAATTGGAAAGAAGAACCGTCAAAAGGCAGCAAAGTTTTCAATATTTTTACGATGGCGCTTGCCTTCATTTTTGCCGTATTACTTCTCGCGTGGGAATTCTGGAACTGAGGCATCCGGCACCTTGAAAATAACCGCTAATTATGATAGAGTGCCGTAATCGGGAGAGATGACCGAGCGGCCGAAGGTGCATGATTGGAAATCATGTGTACCCGCAAGGGTACCGAGGGTTCAAATCCCTCTCTCTCCGTAATAAAAAAACGAAGGAGTTACCATGGAAGAACAAGTAAAAGCTGCTTTAGAAAATGTTCGTCCCTCATTGCAGGCGGACGGCGGCGATGTTGAGTTTGTATCAGTAGACGCGGACGGCGTTGTGTCTGTCCGGCTTACAGGAGCCTGCGGACATTGCCCAATGTCACAGATGACTCTTAAAATGGGAATCGAAAGTTATTTAAAAAAGGAAATACCTCAGGTTAAAGAAGTTGTCGGCGTCTAATCACCTGCCGCGCACTTCTTTCCTTCCGAAAAGCTTGCTTCCGGGAAACTTGTTTCCCGTTTCCCGCCGCGATATGGATGAATGCGGTTGGGAGACCTGCGATTTTATTTTTGTTTCAGGCGATGCTTATGTAGACCATCCTTCCTTTGCAGCGGCGCTTTTATGCCGTTTACTGGAATCGGAGGGGTACCGCGTTGGCATAATACCTCAGCCGGATTGGAAAAGCACTTCGTCATTTACAGTTCTTGGACGGCCCCGTTTTGGTTTTTTAGTCGGAGCCGGCAATATGGACTCCATGGTTGCACATTACACTGCCGCAAAACGCAAGCGTTCCGATGACGCGTATTCACCCGGCGGCAAAAGCGGACGCCGTCCGGATCGCGCAACGCTTGTTTATGTTGAAGGAATCAGGCGTGCCTATAAAGATATTACAGTGATAATCGGCGGAATAGAGGCAAGTCTTCGCCGTTTTGCACATTACGATTATTGGTCAGATACCGTTCGCCGCTCGATACTGCTTGATTCCAAGGCTGACATACTCGTTTACGGGATGGGTGAAAAACCTTTATTGGAAATCGCGCGGAGGTTAGCGGCAGGCGAAAACGCAGGAAACATTCGCGACGTGCGCGGAACTTGCGTACGTTTTTCAAACGCACATGTTTCCGGAAAAGCCGATAATTCGAAAGACCTGCATTTTATGGATGCAGTTTTTTTGCCGCCATACGAATCAATAAAAGAAAAAGACGAAGCGTCATTGCAAAAGTATGCCGAACATTTCATGACGCAAAAGCAAAACGCAGACCCGCTTAACGCGAAGCTGTTAGTTGAAGAAAATGACGGCGGCAGATTTGTTGTTCAAAATCCTCCTGCTTTGCCGCTTTCCCCGGAAGAACTCGATCGTCTTTACGAACTGCCGTTCACGCGAAAAGCGCATCCAATGTATGAAGAGGCGGGAGGTATCAATGCTCTTAAAGAAGTTTCGTTTTCGCTGATTTCCAGCCGCGGATGTTTCGGCGGCTGCTCATTTTGCGCGATTACGAGTCATCAGGGACGCGCTGTTACGGGAAGAAGCCGCGAAAGTTTAATACGCGAAGCGCAAGGACTGGTAATTTTTTTTACCACAAACCACACGAACAAATACGAACAGAAGAAGAAAAAAAGAGCAGAAGAAAATGAATTTAAGGGGTATATTCATGATGTGGGAGGACCGACTGCGAATTTTTTCCGTCCTGTTTGCGATAAGCAAAAGCGCGGAGGATTCTGCGCAGAGCGTGAATGTCTTTATCCTTCGCCATGTCCAAAATTAAAGGCAGACCATGGCGAATATTTAAAGACGCTGAAGGCTTTGCGTGAAATACCCGGCATCAAAAAGGTATTTATTCGTTCGGGTATTCGCTTTGATTTTATCCAATTTGACAAAAAGCACAATGAAGAATTTTTAGAGACGCTGTGCCGCCATCATGTCAGCGGACAGTTAAAAGTAGCCCCGGAACACGTTTGTGCCAATGTGCTTGACGCAATGGGAAAAAGCGGTTCTTCATGTTATGAGCAATTCAGCAAAAATTTTACCGCTGTTAATAAAAAACTTGGATTAAAGCAATATCTGCTGCCCTATTACATCTGCGCTCATCCCGGCGCGGGGCAAAAGGAAGCTCTGGAACTTGCGCGGTATTTAAAGAAAACAGGCTTTGCGCCTGAACAGACCCAGGAATTTTATCCCACTCCGGGAACCATGTCCACGGTGATGTATTACACCGGTCTTGACCCGCGCACGATGAAGCCGATTTATGTTCCCAAAGGCGATAAAGAGCGGCGTAAGCAAAAGGATTTGCTTGGCAAAAGGATTTAATTACAAAATAAATTGGTGTCAGCAGTTGAAAAAAAGTCTGTCCAGACCTTCTCAATCCCTGCAAGGGTCTCCTCCCGGTTTATCTGATTATAAACAAAAGTCCCCCATTTTAAATTCTCGCAGAAAAAAGCGAAAAATCTCTTCGCCCTGGATATATGAAACTCCTGCGGCTGGTATTTTGACAGCAACTCAATAAATTTTAAACCTATCTCCTCAATATTAACTCCTCTTACTCCGTGTACTCCGCGGTTAAACTCTTCTTCTTTAGCCTGCTTAAATATCCATGGTTGTCTTACTGCGGCTCTTCCTGCCATTACAGCATCGCATGGGCCTGCTGCCCTCTTAACCAATTCTTCCGCGCTTAAGATATCGCCGTTTCCGGCAACCGGGATTTTAAGTTCTCCCCTCAATTTACCTACATAGTCCCAGCGGGCAAGACGCTTAAACTTCTCGGAGACAAGCCGCGGATGAAGCGTGATAAGCTCGACCCCTTCGTCTTCAAGCCGGCGGCAGAATCGAACCAGATACTCAAAATCTTCCTTAAAGCCGAGGCGCAGTTTGACGCTCAGGCGGCGTTTTACCTGCGGCCTGACTTTATTAATTAGCTCGCCTGCGCGGTCAACAGAAGCCATCCAGGCGGCTCCTGCGCCGGTTTTCCGTATTAAAGGAGCGCTGCATCCCATGTTTATATCGATTCCTGCGCACTCAATCCTGTCCAGAATACCGGCAGCTTTTGACATAACCTCAAGACCTGAACCAACAAGCTGAAATACGCATTTTTCGGGCTTGGGACCATTATCAATGTAATATTTCTCGAATGTACCGCCCACAAGCAGGGCAGGAGCGCTAATCATCTCGGAAAAATAGCCGTCACAGCCCCCAAAACCCTCAATAAGCTCCCTAAGTGCCCTGTGGCTGATTTCAGCCATCGGCGCAAGGTAAAAAGGCACCCCCACGTGGCCTCCAAATTATCGTAAAAAATTTCATTTATGATTGACTTATTTAATCTGTCCTATTGACTTATTCCGGATTATATCATATATTTTTATGAAGAGGAGCGTACAGGATGATAGCAAAGTCTGATATGCCTAATATCAATGAAAAAGCCGCTGAAGGAATTAAACCGGAGGGTGTACCATACCGCGTTCTGGTCGTTGACGACTCAATGTTTATCGCAAAGCAACTTGGGCAAATTTTCACGTCCGAAGGTTTTGATGTAGCAGATACTGCTGCCGACGGAGCCCAGGGATTAGAAAAGTACAAAGCTTTGCATCCAAACATCGATCTGGTTACCTTGGATATTACAATGCCGGTTATGGATGGCGTTTCCGCCTTGGAAAAGATTCTTGAGTTTGACAAGGGTGCCAATATAATTATGGTAAGCGCCCTGGGAAAGGAAGATGTTGTAAAGAAGTGTCTTCTTATGGGAGCCAAGAGCTACATTGTTAAACCTCTGGACAGAAAGAAAGTTCTGGAAAGAGTTGTTTCAGTACTCAAGCGGTAATTACTTTAGTTTATCTAAAAAAATAAATCTCATCTTGACGGTGTGGCTCGAGTTGTGTTCGCGTTTCGTGTCTGGAGGTAATCCATGCGTTTAGTTATCCACCCCGATTATCAAAGCGCGAGCCTTTGGGCTGCTGGGTACATCGCAGGTAAAATAAATGCACAAAAACAGGATAAACCATTCGTTCTCGGTCTTCCAACCGGCTCAAGCCCGCTTGGGATCTACCGCGAGTTTATCAAAATGCACAAAGAAGGAAAGCTTTCCTTTAAAAATGTGCGCACCTTTAACATGGACGAATATACAGGGCTCGCAGCAGATCATCCGCAGAGTTATCACTTCTTCATGATGGAGAATCTTTTTAATCATATTGATATCGATCGCGGCAGCATACACATCCTGGACGGCACTGCCAAAGACCACGAGGCTGAGTGCAGGCTCTACGAAGAAGCAATTGCCAGGGAAGGCGGCATCGATCTTTTCCTCGGCGGCATGGGCAGCGACGGACACATCGCTTTTAACGAACCAGGCTCATCTCTCGCCTCACGCACACGAATTAAAACGCTGATGACGGAGACAAAACATTCCAACGCCCGCTTCTTCGGCGGCGACCCCAATAAAGTTCCCGGCACGGCGTTAACGGTCGGCGTAGGAACGATAATGGATTCGCGCGAGGTATTAATCATTGTGAACGGACGCAGTAAAGCCCGCGCGTTAAAAGCAGTTGTAGAAGAAGGCGTAAACCACATGTGGACTTTATCATGTTTACAAATGCACCCCAAAGCAATTATTGTCTGCGACGACGAAGCCACGGAAGAGCTTAAAGTCGGCACAGTTAAATATTTTAAAGACATCGAGAAGGATAATTGAAGAAAAAGAATTTTACCACGAACCAACAAGAACCACGAACCCGGTGTTCGAAATCAAACAGCAAGTTCGTAATGTTCGTGTGGTTAGTGGTTAATCTTCTCCTTATAATTAGCACCCAAAATATCCATGCGCAGGAAAGTTATTTAGCGGCGTTTTCTGATTCATCCAGGCTCTGGGGAAATGGAATCGAGAACGTAATCGAAGAAGCGTACAGGCAATTTTTCAGAACAAGAATTATAGGCGGCAGAATAATGAATATACGCCTTCCCTTTGCCATGAATAATGAGCGCGATACGCTGCTTGCAAGGGGCTGGGAAATTTTTCTTGGCGGCAAAGGAAGCCCGCAGGAATTGTGGCCTGTTATCGAAAATATTTTTAATTCGGAAGATTTTGCCAGATACTTAAACGCGCTTTCTTCGGGACGCGAACAGGTTATCATTTTTGACATGGCAGAGCCCAGATGGACCAGCACAAGCGATCTATTCATAATATCGCGGATAAAATCCGGCGTTCACCGCGGACTTCCCCACCGGCCGCATGTGCTTACATCAGGAAGGGGCGCGCTTGAAAGTGACATTTACAATTACCTTTATTGCATAGGCCGTGTCGGGGTAGATTGCTCAGGCTTTGTCTGGCACATTCTTTCGTATGTAGCAAATCAGGGTAATGTTGATCTTAGCAGAGTGCTGGATCGATCGCTTGGCGCTCCGCCGGGCGCTAACCCTGCAAGATACATCGGAACCGCTTTTTTTAACTCAAGAAGCTCTCATTTAATTGCCGTTAATGACGAAATCCGGTTTCTTCAGCCTGCCGATGTTATTTTATTCAGGGATATCGAGGGCACGGTGGTTCATTCCGCGATAATTCAGTCGATAGACATCACAAGGGGAGTAATTCGTTATTTACAATGCACGAATGTCGCGCCTGCGGAAGAAAGAGGAGCGCATGAATCGTTCATTTATTTTGATCCTTCAAATCTGGCAGTCTCGTTAAAAGACCCGTCTCTTCGCTGGACGCAAAGAAGGTCGCCTCCGTTCCCCGGAGAAGATGTGCCTTTTTCAAATGACGGAGAGATTTACAGACACAGGGTAAACGGAGGCGGAAGAATTGTGCGTCTTCGCGCGCTTGTTCCCGTTATTGAAAGACTAAATTTAAACCGGCAGGATCTGGATTAAAAACCTCTTTCTGCAAGATCCCTTACGATTTCTATATAAATATCCGGTATGTTTATTCCGGAAATATCTCTCATTTTTATATCGATAATTTCTATATGATTAATTGCGCCGAAAATTTTTCTTACATTGTCTCCCCAATTGGCGGAAAATTCGCTCACCACGCCGTCATTCGCTCCGCTAATTCTGCCTATATAACGATGACTGCTGTAAAAAAACAAATCGTCTGTTGATTTATTCATTGAACAGTACATACTCTGAAAATATACCCTTTCGTCCATGATAACTTCATCATTGAATCGTTCCATATGCGCAGTAGAGAGAGTGTTTATAATATTATACAAATCAGGATTATCATCTCCGTACATCATTCCAAAAATCGACAATATTCTCCTTACAAAGTACGAATGAACTATTTTACGATCCAATATCGCATCCGCCAATTCAGCGCCCCGATGCGGAGTTGAAATTGTGGTTAAACTGGCTACTTTATCTCCATAATCATGTTTCCAAATAAAATAACGTGCATCAAGCCCGCCTTTAGAATGAGCGATTATATTTACTTTTTCACTATTTGTAATCTGTAATACGGTATCAATTGTTTCTTTTAGGGTTTCTGCATTTGATTCATAACTTCCCCATGAATCAGTGTTTCCAAAAAAAACGCGTACTCCCCTGCTTTCCAAAACGGCAGGAATCCTTCCCCAAAATGAATAAAAATTCCATCTGTCATGGGCTATAATTCCGTGAACCAGAATAACAGGGTATTTTAACGGTACGATATTATCATTCGTATTTCCCGGAGAACTTGCGCAATTAATTAAATTTATACTTAAAAATATTATTACTAATATTTTACTCATGTAACAAGCCTATTCAATATTTTCTGTTAAACATGACGCAGCTTCTTTCCACACAAGCTGATCTTTTTCGCTAAGCTGCGCAAATTCTTTTTGTCTTCCGTATGCAGAAAGCTCTGTAAAGACATCAAGTCTTTTATACAGTTCGGTAAACTTGTGTTCCTGGAAATTTTTTATCCACACCGGAGGATTTCTTTTCGCGCCTTTTGGCGTAAAAAGAAGCCCTGCGTAATGAGGAGCGCATAAACCGTCACTATTGGTAAAAAATAAACGAAGTTCCTGCTCTTCGGGGGTATTGCCGTCTGAATTGCTTAAAAAATCCAAATATTCATCTTCAATTTTTTCTTTTTCTATGCAAACAGGACATTTTCCCCTGGGTTTCCATTGCTGTTTTTTTTCAAAACATTTTATTCTGTCTTCCAGAATATCTTTGCTTAAAATCGCAACGGCAAGTCCGTCGCGAAAAGATACAAGCCCTCGCGAATGAAAAGAACAAAAACCGCCTGCAGCGCGGAAAAGAGCGCGAAACCCCCGATCTGTAACATGTTCAAATAAAGTGTTATCGATATAACGATGCGCCCTGTCACCTACAATCCGGCAAAGCGGGCAGCCCGGTTTTTCGCAGGCTTTTTGCATTTCAAAAAAATTAATATGTTTTTCGATAGCCATTTAAAATTTGCTCCTCTTTTTCCGGGTTAACCAAAAAAACGCGGACTTTAATCTTCCCAGTCAGCCCGGAGGCCAGCCAAGAGAGCGCTTACCCAGAAAATGAATGTGCAGATGATCCACTGTTTGCCCGCCGTCTGTTCTGGTATTAATAACAAAACGCCCGCCTTTTTCTTCGCACCCCTGCTCTTTTGCAATTTCCTGCGCCTTATAAAACATTTTACCTACAAGAGCCGTATCGGATTCTTCCATTTCCATTAAATTCTCGATGTGCTTTTTTGGTATTACAAGAAAATGCACTGGAGCCTGCGGTTTAATATCCTTAAAAACTAAAATATCATCGTCTTCGTACAGTTTGCTGCTGGGGATATCTCCGGAGATTATTTTACAAAATAGACAGTTGGTCATAAGCATATTGTAGCATAACTGAAGTAAAAAATATATACCAAAAATTAATTATAAGTATAAAGCGGGATGGGGAGAGGCAGTGTGGCTAAACCTTTGCTAAGAATCTGCTCCGGAGCCCTGTATCCTTTGGATACTCGGTCTCCTACGCAGGGAACGGCAAAAATGGTTTAGCCACACTGCCTCTCCCCATCCCGCTTGACCTCTTACAAGTAATTATTAACATGTATTATTAATTCATTTGATGTTTATATAAATATTATTTTTAACATTTTCATAATAATTTATTACTCCCCTATTAAATATTTATTTTTTAAATTTTCCCCGGTGCTGGGCTGGCTGCGCTTTGCTAAAACATTTCCGGAGTTCTTCACCGTAGGAGACTTGTAAACCAACAACGTCCCTTTGAGGTAATAAAAGTCTGAACATTTAATTTCTTACAGCTTTCTGTAAGAAGTGATTCCGGAAAAATTAAATGGTCAATGGCTCCGAAGGTGAGTTCTTCCGGAGTTTTAGCAAAGCGCAGCCATCCCGCACCGTAGAATATCTAAAAATATATTTTTAATTATTTTTTCTATCTGCGTATTGCTTTAACAACCGAAAATCCCAAAAACATTACGCCTGCAATAATTACAGTCATTGCTCCTACCGGAAGATCGAAAAACCAGCCTGATACAAGACCGCTTACAGAAAAAAACGCGGCAAATAAACAGCTTGATATCATCATGCCGCCAAGGCTTCGCGAAAAAACCCCTGCGCAGCCTGAGGGAAGCGTAAGCATGGCAATTACCATTACAATGCCGACAAAAGTCTGAAGAAGCACAATTGCAACAGCCGTAATGCCCAGAAGCAAAAGAAAAATTGCGTCAACGGGAACACCTCTGGTACGCGCAAACTCTGCGTCAAATGATGAAGCTTCTATCTGGGCATAAAAACGCCATGCAAGCAGAAGCACGATTACATCTAACGCCGCGAGAAAAATTAAATCCATGCCGGAAATTAAAAGTATGTTTCCAAAAAGCCATGTTGAAGGGTCGGCGTAACCGGGAGTTTTCGCCATAAATAAAAGACCAAGGCTCATTCCAATTACCCAAATTGCGCTGATTACCGTATCCTCTCTTTGTTTGGCTTTAAGCGACACAAGACCTATGATTACTGCGCTAAGCACTGCAAATATTAATGCGCCTAAAATAGGCGGAAACCCCGGGATGATTGTCGCTGACAAATATAAAGCCATTCCAATACCGCCCAGCACTGCGTGGGAAACTGCGCCTGCCAGGCTTGCAATTCTGCGTACTGTTACAATGGAACCCAATATTCCAAAAAGAACCGAAGATAAAACGCCAGCCATCAGCGCGTTACGCAAAAATGGAAAATTAACATTTATTAAAGCTTCAAAAAAATCTAACAGCATGTGATGTCTTCTCCGTGTAAAACCTTCGAATGTTTTTCATCTCCGTGTCCGGTAGAAACATTTGTCTCAAGACCGTGCTGGACAATTTTACGGCCGTTTCCAAGACATAAAACCCTGTCTGTAAGAGACGTTACAAACTCTGTGTCATGCGTAACGATTAAAATTGTTGTTGTTCCTTTGTATGCGCCGAGTGTTTCGTAAAGACGTCTTTCGCTTTCCGCGTCCATGTTAGCTGACGGTTCGTCCAGCACAAGAAGCCCAGGTCTTGCAGCTAACGCACGCGCAACAAGCGTTCTGCGTTTTTGCCCGCCAGAAAGTGAACTGTAAGGTCTTGATGTCAAATCCGCAACGCCGGTTTTTTCCAGCGCTTCTGTAACTGCAGTTCCAACAGCGGCATGGGAATATCTTTTTTGAGGATGCAATAATCCCATTCTAACGACATCGCGCACTGTTATGGGAAATAAATTGTCGGCGGGCATATGCTGGGAAACATAAGCAGTAGAATTGCAAATATCGATATTTCCCTTGTTTGGTTTTTCAAGTCCAAAAAGAAGCTTAAGCACTGTTGTTTTTCCCGAGCCGTTGGGACCAACCATGGCGACAAATTCGCCGCTATGTATGTGGAAAGACGCGTCTTCCAGCACAGAAACGTCACTGTAAGAAAATGAGACAGATTCAAATTTAATGGCTATATCCCGATCCATGCAATTATTGTATTATATTTTGCAATGCTTGTCCCATGTGCCTTATATTTTCGAGCCAATCCTGAGCAAGAGGATCAAGCTCTATTACTCTCGCGCCTGCGGAAGCAGCAAGCGTTCTTGCGGCGTTTACCGGAAACTGTGTTTGCACAAAAATTGCCGCCGGTTTTTCGCGGTTAATCTTTTCCATTAGATCATTTAATTGACGCGGCGTTGGTTCCTTGCCGCCCATTTCAACAGCTTCCTGAATAATGCCAAAATCGTCAAAGAAATAGCCAAAGCTGGGATGATACACAAAAACACTTTTGCCTCTTAGCGGAGCAAGAACCATTTGCAATTCACTAAATACATTTTCTATTTCGCCGATTGTTTTTAAATAGCGGTTGTCATAGTACTCCGCATTTATATTATCCAGATAAAAAAAAGTTTCGTTAATATGTTTTGCCATCAGCATTGCAGGTTCTCTGCCCAGCCATGTATGCCTGTCAATTTCCAATGACGAATGCGCATGATCGTGATCATCACAATCGTGGTGTTCATGTTCTGTCATATATCTTGATTCTACGCCGTGGGTTCCGTCGATAATCAGCAGATTTGGAAAAAGCGTTTCTATTTTCGGGCGCAGCGTTATTTCGAATTCAGTGCCGCTCAGTATCCATGCGCTTGCTTTGGACAGGCTTTGTATCTGACGCGGAGTAGGCTCGTAGTTGTGCGGATTCTGCCCCGGCGGAACAAGGATTAATACATCGGCCTTTTCACCCGCAATTTGAGATACAAACCACGCCTGCGGCGGAATGCTTACGGCAATAAGCAGATCGTCACTCACTCCTTGCCGTGAACATGAAATAAAAATAAGATTAACCACGAACCACACTAACAAATACGAACTTTTACTTTGATTTCTACTCTTAATTCCCAAGATATCTATGACAGCTATCCTAGATTTTTTATTTTTTAAGAGAAGATGTCGGACAGAAGGTTCGTGTGGTTTGTGGTAAAATTTCTCTTTAACTATCATTTCCTTTTTTTCTTTTTTTTCCAAGGAAGGCTCTTGCGCAGGCGCCTATGAATTTTATAAACCACGGTTCCATTTTTTTATGGACAGTTTTTAATTCTTTGATAATTTGTATGCCCTGAGGACAATGTGATTCGCACTTGCCGCATTTTGAACAAAGACCTGCGCTTCCGCTCTTTACGCTCATCAGACCTGTGCTTGTAACGTATTGTTTTACGCCTTCGATAAATCCCATGGAATATACCGCGTTATACGCAGAGAAAGAACCGGGAATGTTTACACCTAACGGGCACGGCATGCAATAATTGCATCCTGTACAGCGCACCTTACAGGCGCGGTTTATCGATTCCAAAACCGAGCTGTAAACTGTCATGTGCGATTCGTTCAGCATATTTATAGATGCCGCTTCTGCAAGATTTATGTTTTCGTTAAGCTGATCCATGGTGCTCATGCCGCTTAATACAGATGTTACATCTGCCTGATTCCACAGCCAGTTAAGCGCCCAGCCAACAGGCGAAAGTTTCGCGCCATTTGGCCCCTGTGAATTACCAAAAATTGAAACAGCTTCTTTCGGAAGCCCGTTCACAAGTTTTCCGCCCAAAAGCGGTTCCATGATCACTACAGGCATTTTTGCGGCAGCAGCTTTAAGTCCCTTAACGCCTGCCTGAAAATTTTCATCAAAATAATTGTATTGGATTTGCGCAAGTTCCCAATCATAATCATCGACTATTTTTAGGAATTCGCTTCCGGAGCCATGAAAAGAAAAACCCAAATGTTTTATCTGCCCGCTTGCTTTTTTTTGCGCAATCCAGCTCTCAATGCCCCACTTTTTAAATCGATTCCACTGTTCCATATCGGTTATCATGTGCAATAAATAGTAGTCGATATAATCGGTTTTTAATCTTTTTAAGGATTCATTAAAATATTTGTCAAAATCAACCGACTCTGCGGAACTTTTAAACATGACAAGCGGAAGTTTCGTTGCGATATAAACTTTATACCGCACATTGTTCTTGTAAAGAACTGAACCAAGCGCTTCTTCGTTTCCCGGATAAATCCATGCGGTGTCAAAATAATTCACACCCTTATCGATGGAGTGCATGATCAATTCTTCAGTTTTCTTCATGTCTGTAACGCCAAGGGTGCCCGGAAAACGCATGCATCCAAAACTTAGAGATGAAATTTTATTACCCGTTCTTTTATCTATACGGTACTGCACCTTGCTCAGTCCTCGGATTCTTCAACAGTCATTTCTTCCTGAGCGCTTTCCGCTTCGGCAATTGCTTCCGCTTCCTGTTTGCGCCTTTCCAGAATTTCCTGCATGTATTCATCCAAATCCTGACTTTCATCGTCGAATAACTTTATATTTCGATAACGCTTCATGCCGGTGCCTGCCGGGATCGGATGTCCGATAATAATATTTTCTTTTAAGCCGCGAAGATAATCTGTTGAACCTGCAATCGCCGCGTTTGTAAGAACTCTGGTTGTTTCCTGGAACGACGCCGCAGAAAGAAACGAATCAATGTTGAGCGATGCCTTAGTAATTCCCTGGAACATCGGCTGCGCAATAGCGGGCTGTCCGCCTTCGGCCATTACACGCGCATTCTCTTCGTGGAAACGGTATTTGTCTACAGACGAACCGTAAATAAATTTCGTATCACCTACAAATCGAATTTCAACTTTGCGCATCATCTGGCGGATAATAACGCCGATGTGCTTATCGTTAATCGAAACGCCCTGTAAGCGGTAAACGTGCTGGATTTCATCCATCAGATAACGCTGCAGTTTGCTCTCGCCGAGTATGAACAAAACGTCGTGCGGATTGATCGCGCCCTGACAAAGAAGTTCGCCGGCTTCCACTGTATCGCCGTCGCGCACAAGCAAACGCTTGTTCATCGGGATAAAGTGCGTGAACTCCCTGCCAAAATCGTCAACTACCGTAACTTTTCGCTTGTTTTTTACAATTCCGCGGAAGAAAACAGTTCCCGACACTTGCGCAAGAACTGCGGGGCTCTTTGGTTTACGCGCTTCAAAAAGTTCACTTACACGCGGAAGACCGGACGTTATGTCCATGGCTTTTGCGGATTCTTTTAAAGTTTTCGCGATTGTGCGTCCGGCTTTAATTCTTTCGCCTTCGTCAACCTGAATGTACGCGCCGCCCGGCAGGAAGTAAGACGCAACTTCATTGTCCTTATCATCGACAATAAAAATACGCGGCTGCTTGCTTTCATGCTGGAATTCTGTTATGCGCTTTTCCGTATTGCCGGTATCTTCGTCAATTTCTTCTTTAAGGGTTGAGCCTAAAATAATATCTTCGTATTTTACTGTTCCGCTTGCTTCCGCGATAATCGGGTCAGAGAACGGATCGAACGTTGCGATTGTTTTATCAGCTTCAACAACAGATCCCTTCTGCACTTCAAAATCGGAACCGTTTCTGATTTCAATTTTTTGATCCTGACCGATAAGGTAAAGCGTCTCGCCTTCCTTGCCTTTTAAAACAAGAGCGTATGCGATTTCCGGAGAAGTGATTTCCTCTCCGCCGCGTTTAATAATTATATCGCCGCGGTTAACACGCTTTCCGTCCGCCGCAATTAATTTATCGCTGCGTTCAAGCTTGTATTCCCTCATTATTTTATTGACAACAGCATAACCTCTTCTTGAGAAAAGCAGATGACCGTTATCAAGATTAATATGGGTTCCTACAACGTCTCTTATGTACACGGGATATTTCAGCGTTATGCGATTTTCTTCGCTGAGCTTTGTCGCGACGCCTCCGATGTGGAATGTACGCATTGTAAGCTGCGTTCCCGGCTGACCGATTGACTGCGCGGCGATAGTTCCGACAGCTTCGCCGATATCGACGGTGCGGTTTGTCGCAAGGTTGCGTCCGTAACATTTGCGGCAGACGCCGTATTTTGCTTCGCAGGTAAGAACCGTCCTGATTCGAACAGTTTCAACGCCGGCTGCATCAATCGCTTTTGCGATATCTTCCGTGATTTCTTCGTTTACGTCGATAATTAATTCGCCTGTTATCGGATGTTTTACTCGTTCAAGCGTGAAGCGTCCTATTACGCGATCTTTTAACGCTTCTACAACTTCTTCGCCCTGTTTAATGGATGAATACGCGATACCGTTAATTGTTCCGCAGTCATCTTCATTTACAACCATATCCTGCGCGATGTCTACAAGACGGCGCGTTAAATAACCTGCTTCCGCGGTTTTTAAGGCGGTGTCGGCAAGACCCTTTCTGGCGCCGTTAGTCGAAATAAAGAACTCGATAACGGATAAACCTTCTTTAAAGTTTGAACGAATAGGAAGCTCAATAATGTCACCTGACGGTTTTGCCATAAGACCGCGCATACCTGCAAGCTGACGAATCTGGTTACGGCTTCCGCGCGCGCCGGAGTTTGCCATCATATAAATCGAGTTAAAGCCGTCCCTGTCGGATTCAAGGGTTTTCATTGTAATGTTTGTAAGATCGTCGTTTGTTTTTGTCCAAACCTGAACGACCTGATTGTAGCGCTCTTCGTTTGTAATGTGACCCTGACGCCATTGCTTCTGAATCGATTCAACGTCTTTATTCGCCTTATCAATCATTTCGGCTTTTTCTTTCGGGATTATAATGTCATCAACGCCGATTGTAGCGCCGAATAATGTCGAATAACGGTAACCTGTCGATTTTATCGCGTCCAGCATTTCAACTGTAAGCCACGATCCCTTGTCCTTGAATACATATTCAACAAGGCCGCGAAGTTCTTTGTCTTTTAATTCATAATTAATAAACGGAATATCCTCGGGGAGCTCTTCGTTAAACACAAGCCTTCCTGCAGTTGTTACAATTGTTCCGTCCTTTTCAACATTTACTTTGCTTCCCGCTTTGTCCCAAATCGGATGTTTGGGCGGTTTTAAACGAATAGCCGCTTCCCAATCAAGCGATTTTCTTTCAACCGCCATGAGAACTTCTTCCGCAGATGAATAATAGGGTATTTTATCTTTTGTTTCGGCTTTTTCGGAACCCGGACGTTTTGCGTTAGGTTTAATTCTGGTAAGGAAGTTAATGCCCAAAACCATATCCTGCGACGGGAATACGATTGTCTTTCCGTTTGCAGGATTTAAAAGGTTACGCGCAGAAAGCATTAAAGTCCAGCATTCCATTTGCGCAGCCTGAGTCAGCGGAACGTGAACCGCCATCTGGTCACCGTCAAAGTCAGCGTTAAACGCATGACATACAAGCGGATGGAGCTTTATCGCCTTTCCTTCAACAAGCACGGGTTCAAACGCCTGAATACCAAGACGGTGCAAAGTCGGCGCACGGTTTAAAAGCACGGGATGTTCTTTTACAACTTCATCCAGGATAGCGAATACTTCCGGCGTTTCCTGTTCAACAAGCATTTTTGCTTTTTTGATGTTAAAAACAACGTCCTTGTCTACAAGTTTTTTCATTATAAAAGGCTTGAATAATTCAAGCGCCATTTTTGTCGGAATACCGCACTGCCACATTCTAAGATCAGGACCGACTGTGATTACAGAGCGGCCTGAATAGTCAACGCGTTTTCCAAGAAGGTTCTGGCGGAAACGTCCCTGCTTGCCTTTGAGCATATCGCTGATCGATTTAAGGGGCCTGTTCGACGAACCTTTAACAACTTTTTTCTTTTTGGAATTGTCGAATAACGCGTCAACCGCTTCCTGAAGCATACGCTTTTCGTTTCTGATAATAATGTCAGGCGCATTAAGAGCCTGCAGTCTTTTAAGACGATTGTTGCGGTTAATTACCCTGCGGTATAAATCGTTAAGATCGCTTGTCGCAAAACGTCCGCCGTCAAGCTGTACCATCGGGCGAAGTTCAGGCGGAATGACAGGTATCACATTGAGTATCATCCAATGAGGTCTATTATTCGAGCCGCGGAAATTTTCTACAATTTCTATTCTCTTTAAAAGACGTTTGTCGCTCTTCGCGCCCTTGTCGATCATTTTGGCGCGAAGGTCTGCCGCCATTTGATCAAGGTCGAGGTTTTCAAGAAGTATACTGATTGCTTCCGCGCCCATGCCGGCAGTAAACCCGCCGCCGTAGCGTTCCTGAGCTTCGTAAAATTCTTCCTCGGAAAGAAGCTGTCCTTTTTTTAAAGAGGTGTCGCCTGAATCAATTACAATATATTTTTCATAGTAAAGAACCGACCTAAGCTGGCTTGTTGGAAGATCCAAAAGAAGACCCATTCTGCTTGGAACAGAGCGGTAATACCAAATATGCGACACGGGAGCCGCAAGTTCAATATGCCCCATTCTTTCGCGGCGGACTTTAAAGTGCGTTACTTCAACGCCGCAGCGATCGCAGATAACGCCCTTGTAACGAATCGATTTAAATTTTCCGCAGTAACATTCCCATTCTTTGGTTGTACCGAAAATGCGCTCGCAGAAAAGTCCTTCCTTTTCGGGGCGCAGCGTACGGTAGTTAATCGTCTCCGGTTTTTTTACTTCACCGTATGACCACGACCGAATCATGTCCGGTGAGGCAAGCCGTATCATTATTGAATCAAAATCCTGAATGTCTCTCATGTTCCTCTCCCCTCTTAGAAATAAACTTCCTAGAAGTTACTTCCCGACTTGGTAATTAATTCTTCATCTTTTTCAGTCAGCGGTATCTGTTTTCCCTTTACATCGAAAATCGAAAGGTCAAGCGCAAGGCCGCGCAATTCCTGAACAAGTACGTTAAACGACTCAGGAATACCGGCAGTTGTCGAAGGCTCGCCCTTTACAATCGCTTCATAAATCTTTGAACGCCCTGTCATATCGTCGGACTTGATTGTTAAAAGTTCCTGCAGGGTGTTGGCCGCGCCGTACGCTTCAAGCGCCCACACTTCCATTTCACCTAACCTCTGTCCGCCGAACTGCGCCTTGCCGCCAAGCGGCTGCTGCGTAACAAGTGAGTACGGACCTGTCGAACGCGCATGCATTTTGTCATCAACAAGATGGTGCAGTTTAAGGAAGTAAATAATTCCGCAGAAAATCGGATTGACAAATTCTTCGCCGGTTCTTCCGTCCTTTAATACAGCTTTGCTCGTAACGGGAAGATTCGCATCCTTTAACTTTTCTTCGATCTGTCCTGTGGACGGCGACTGGAAGACAGGCGCAGAATACCATTCATTCAAGGTTGAACCTGCCCAGCCGAGTTCCGTTTCCAGAAGCTGACCGATATTCATACGTGACGGAACACCAAGCGGAGTTAAACAAATATCAAGCGGGGTTCCGTCTTCCATAAACGGCATATCTTCTTCCGGTAAAATTCTTGCGACTACGCCCTTGTTTCCGTGGCGGCCTGCCATTTTATCGCCTTCGCGAAGTTTGCGCTTTGTAGCAATTAAAACCTTTACGATTTCATCAACGCCGGGGCTTAAGCTGTCATGCTCTGTCCTTTTAAGACGCTGAATATCGATAACAGTTCCGTCGATGCCGTGCAGCACCTTAAGGGAAGAATCGCGCACTTCTTTCGCTTTTTCGCCGAAGATTGAATTAAGAAGTTTAAACTCGGGCGTTGTTTCCGTTTCGCTTTTCGGCGTAACTTTACCGACAAGAATGTCGCCCGAGCGAACCTTTGCGCCGATGCGGATAATGCCTTCGCCGTCAAGGTTGTCCAGGCTCTTTTCTGAAGTGTTTGGAATGTCACGCGTAATTTTTTCCGGCCCCAATTTTGTTTCGCGCACTTCTACAATAAATTCTTTTATATGTATAGATGTGAACATGTCGTCCTTAACAACCTTCTGGGAGATAAGGATCGAGTCTTCATAGTTATAACCGTTCCACGGCATAAAGCCTACAAGAATATTTCTGCCAAGCGCAAGTTCACCGTTTTGCGTGGCGGGACCGTCTGCAATTACCTGGCCTGACGCAATTTTTTCGCCGAACTTTACAATCGGGCGCTGGTTATAACATGTGTCCTGGTTTGTTCTTTGGAATTTTACAAGCTGATAAACATCGTTTCCGTGTTCATCTATCGAAACCTGAGCCGCGGGTTTAACCGCGCCTGTTTTTTCGGGTTTTATTATAATTTCCTGACTCGTTACGCGAAGAACAGTTCCTCCGCGGCGCGCTTTTACAAGTACGCCCGAATCGTACGCGCACTTTGCTTCCATTCCGGTTCCTACCCGCGGCGCTTCAGGAAATACCAAAGGCACTGCCTGCCTCTGCATGTTGGAACCCATTAACGCGCGGTTTGCGTCATCGTGTTCAAGGAACGGAATTAAAGAAGCGGAAACAGAAATGATCTGCTTGGGAGAGACGTCCATGTATTGAATATCTTCGGGAGAGCGGGTTATGTAATCGCCCTGCCTTCTGCATGAAATTTGATCGTCTGCAAAAGAGCCGTTTGTGTTTACTTTTGCCGAAGCCTGCGCGATGTAATATTTATCCTCGTCCATCGCGGAAAGATACTCGATATCCTTTGACGCGATGCCTTTTGCGACTTTGCGGTACGGCGTTTCCAAAAAGCCGTATTCATTTACGCGCGTATAATTTGCAAGCGAAACAATAAGACCGATATTCGGTCCTTCCGGCGTTTCGATCGGGCACATTCTTCCGTAGTGCGTGTAATGGATTTCGCGCACCTCAAAGCCTGCTCTGTCACGCGAAAGACCGCCCGGGCCAAGCGCGTTAAGACGCCTTTTGTGCGTAAGCTCTGCAAGCGGATTAACCTGATCCATAAACTGCGACAACTGACTCGAGCCGAAAAATTCTTTAATCGCGGCGACAATCGGCTTTATGGAAATTAATTCCTGCGGCTTTATTGTATCGGTCTCTTTAAGACTCATTCTTTCTTTTGCAATGCGCTCCATTCTGCTGAACGCAGTCTTCATCTGGTTTGCCATTAGTTCGCCGACAGAACGAATACGCCTGTTTCCAAGATGATCGATATCGTCGATATATTCATCGCCGACATAAACTTTAATTAAATGCTTCATCGTTGCGATAATGTCGTCACTTGCAAGAGTGAATTTATTAACAGGAAGATCGAGGCTGAACTTTTTATTTAATTTGTAGCGTCCTACCTTTCCAAGATCGTAGCGGCGATCGGAAAAGAACATTCCCAAAAGGTCTTTTTCCGCCTGCTCCGCGGTAATTGATTCGCCGGGCATTAAAACCGAATAAACGGCTATCAGCGCTTCTTCTTTTGTAGGTTCGCTTCCCGCTTCCTTAACAAATTTAATATCTTCGCGCTCAAAACAATTAAGAAGCATGGTCGAATTAAGGGAACCTTCAGCTTCAAAATCAATATAACAAATTGTTTTAATGTCGCTTCTTACAAGTTCGTCTACATTGTGCGGATGAAGTTTTTCGCCCGCGCGGTAGAGCATTTTGTCATTTCCGTTTTCGTCCTTGCCCATAATTGACTGCGCAAGAACTTTGCCTGAAATTTTTTCCTTCGTTTCGCGGTCATCTTTAATTTTAAGTGTTTCTGTTTTATAAAAAGCAGCAATAATTTCTTCCCTTGTGTTAAGCCCAAGCGTGCGAAGGAAAATCGTACCAAGAATTCTTTTTTTACGATCGATCTTTGCGTAAATAAGTTCGCGCTTTTGATCGATTTCAAATTCGAGCCAGCTTCCGCGGTAAGGAATTATTCGCGATGAATAAACGCCTTTTTCATGACAGAAAATAACGCCGGGTGAACGGTGTATCTGGGAGACAACAACGCGTTCTGCGCCGTTTATGATAAAAGTTCCCCTCTCTGTCATAAGGGGAATGTCACCCATGTAAATATCTTTCTGGCGGATTTCGCCCGTTTGCTGAAACGCGAGATTAACGCGCGCTTTCAGCGGAACAGAATACGTAAGTCCTTTTTGCTTGCATTCAAGTTCCGTCACTTTTATATTATCTTCATCGAATGTGTAATATTCAAATTCAAGCCTCATGTCTTCGTTGGGGCTTTTAATGGGGAAAGTTGTCTCGAATACTTCCTGAAGTCCCTGAAGGTTGAGTTTTTCGCCTTTATTAACTTTATCTCTTTGTAAAAAACGCTCGTAGGAATTGAGCTGAATATCGATCAGATCCGGCAGATCCATCACATCCTGAATATCTCTTCCAATGATTGTGCGTTTGTCGGTATTCTTCATCTTGGTCATCTTACTCCCCTCTGTTTGGCACAGGCATTAAAGTGTCTGATACCTATTACTTGCAACATACAACATAGTCACCTAACATCATAAAGCCTGACCACTCAAAAAAGCGGTCAGGCAATGTGAAAAAATTTAAAACAGAAAACAATTCTTACTGGATTTCAACTGTACCGCCGGCTGCGGTTATTGCTTCTTTGATCTTTCCAGCTTCATCTTTGGAAACGCCTTCCTTAAGCGGTTTCGGCGCAGCTTCTACAAGGTCTTTCGCTTCTTTGAGTCCAAGACCTGTAACGGCACGTACTTCCTTGATAACTGCAATTTTCTTTGCTTCTTCAAACGCTTTAAGAATAACGTTAAATTCTGTTTTCTCTTCAGCCGCAGGAGCTGCTGCTCCGCCGCCTCCGCCGCCCGCTACTGCAACTGCTACAGGGGCTGCGGCGCTTACGCCGAACTTTTCTTCCATCATTTTAACAAGTTCGGAAACTTCCAGAACTGTCATCGATGCAATCGATTCTAAAATGTCTTCTTTTGAGGCTGCCATATTATCTTCTCCTAATAATTTTGTTTGCTAATCATACGAAAAGCTTTCTTTTATCGACAGGAACGGCAGCACCCGAAGCCTGACGATTGAGCTTGTTCGGGAACCTTTTCGGTTCCCTCTCAAGCTCTTGTATTTTTTCGGGCTAAAGCCCTGCAAAAATACCTTTATATGGAAATTAATCGTAAACTGAAGTTTCCGATTAATTATCCCGCTTTTTTGTCTGCGACAGCTTTTACTGTGCGCACAAGTCTTGACGGTATGTCGTTGAGAGCGGAAACAAGGTTTCGCGCCGGAGCGTTCATTACCGACATGAGCATCGAAATAAGTTCCAGTCTGCCGGGCAGTCTCGAGAACGCTTCTGTTTTTGCGGCATCGTAAACCGAGTCGCCGATAAGCGCGCCCTTAACCTTTAAGGCGGGAACTTCTTTTAAGAATTCAAAAAATATCTTTGCAACTTCGTTGGCGTCTTTCGGCGTAATCGCTACGGCGGTTGGACCTACGAGGTACGATGATACATCCGGAGTTGACATTTGTGTAAAGGCGATTTTTGCAAAATTGTTTTTAACAACTTTGTATTCAACATCCTTTGCGCGAAGCTGTTTTCTTAAATTGGTGATCTGTTCTACAGTAAGACCGCGATATTCTGTAAAGATAAAATCGCTTGCTTTACTGAAAGAATCTTTAAGTTCACCAATGGCCTTTGTTTTATTATCCTGTATTTTTTTCGCTATAATTGCCATCTGTTACTCCTTAATCCTGATCCTTAATGGCAACCCATACGCCGGGTCCCATGGTACTTGCAACCGAAACAGTTTGAATAAACTCGCCCTTTACATCGACAGGACGTTTGCGTTTTACTTCTGTCATTACAGTTGTAATGTTTTCCGCGACATTCGCAGGATCCATCGATACCTTGCCGACCGCAATGTGCATTACGCCTGTTTTGTCGGCCCTGAATTCAACGCGGCCTTTTTTAAGTTCAGCTAACGTGCCTTTAAGATCGAATGTTACGGTTCCGGTTTTTGGGTTGGGCATAAGACCTTTGCGTCCAAGCACCATACCGAGTTTACCAACGTCTTTCATCATGTCAGGCGTTGCGACGGCGACATCAAAGTCTGTCCAGCCGCCTTTTACTTTTTCGATTAAATCGTCCGCGCCTACAAATGCAGCTCCTGCATCCTGCGCTTCTTTTTCTTTTTCCGGTTTGCAGAAAACCAGAACTTTTTTCTCGCCCCGGAACTGATGGGGAAGAACAACAGTGTCGCGCACTGACTGGCTCTTTTTAAGATTGAGCTTAACAGAAAGGTCGATGGTTTCATCGAACTTTGCATAAGCCATTGATTTAACATGGGTTAAAGCTTCTACCAACTCGTATGTATTTGCCGGGTTATATTTTTTGACGCTTTCGTTGTATTTTTTTCCGTGCTTCATTTTTCCACCTCAACACCCATAGACCGGGCAGTCCCGGCGATAATCTTTACGGCAGCGTCAAGATCGTTAGCTGACAAGTCGGCCATTTTTGTTTTTCCGATTTCTTCAAGCTGTTTTTTGGAAATTTTGCCGACCTTAACCTTGTGGGATTCTTTTGATCCCTTATCAAGCCCGATTGCTTTTTTGATTAAAACCGAAGCGGGCGGGGTCTTGAGGATAAATGTAAATGATTTATCCGCATAAACCGTGATTACAACCGGGATAATAAGACCCGGCTCCATGCTTTTTGTCCTGTCGTTAAATTGCTGGACAAACTGCGGCGCGCTGACACCATGAGGTCCCAACGCAGGTCCTACGGGCGGCGCAGGCGTGGCCTTTCCCGCAGGGCATTGCAGCTTAACAAAAGCTGTAATTTTCTTCTTTGCCATTTTTACTCCTTTGTGGTGCGTCATTGTCTGGCGGACATTGACTAGCGAGGTTTATTACAACCTCTTCCACTGCAAAAAAACCTCAAGCTTTTTTGCTTACACTTTTTCTACCTGCAAGAGATCAACCTCTACAGGCGCATTTCTGCCGAAGATACCAACCATCACTTTAAGTTTATTCTTTTCGTGATTAACTTCTTCGATGGTTCCGACGAACGACTCGAACGGTCCGTCGATAATTTTTACCTGTTCGCCCGCGGCAAAAGACTGTCTTGTGCGGACTGTTCTTTCTCCCTTGATTTCGCCCGACTTCTGCAGGATTGCTCTTGCTTCGTCGCCGGAGAGCGGCTGCGGTTTTTTATCCGCAGGGGTTCCGACAAAGCCGGTAACACCCTGGATTTTTTTTATTTTTGTGCAGGGCATTTTCCAGCCCATATCGGCATCGGGAAGATCCATTTCGACAAGAATATAGCCGGGAAGGAATTTTCTTGTTTGAGTTCTCTTTTTGCCATCTTTTACTTCGACGACTTCTTCACTGGGGACTTTTACGTCACGGACAACATTCTTGTCCAATTCCCCGTTGTCGGTCATCATGCGGATGGTTTTTTCTATTTTATTCTCGTATCCTGAATAAGTATGCAGGACGTACCAACCCGTAGCCATCGTTTACCTTACTATCAATTAAAATAAAGCTGTTATGCCTCTGAACAGCAATAGGTCTATTACACCCAAAATCGCAGCTACGATAATGGTGGAAATAATTACAACTTTTACTGAACTTATCGCGTCGTCACGGCTTGGCCATACGACTTTTTTTAGCTCAGCGTGAGACTCTTTAAAAAACGCAATGATCTTTTTCATATCATCCCCTAATATTTATCGCGGCGCTTTAACCGCTCACAGGCGCAGTAGGATTTGAACCCACGACCCACGGTTTTGGAGACCGTAGCTCTACCAACTGAGCTATACGCCTAGTTTAGTTACTTTATCTTGGTCTCCTTGTGGAGCGTGTGTTTTCTTTCATGCGGGCAATATTTCTTAAACTCAAGTTTTTCCTGAATATTGCGCCTGTTTTTGCTCGTTGTATAATTGCGCCTTTTGCACTCACTGCACTGAAGGGCTATCAATTCTACGACTGTCTTCTTGCTTGCCATATCAAACCTCTTTAAACTATTTAAAACCCATTCACGAGTTTTACGAAAAAGCCCGGAGTTTTCGCAGAAAACTCCAAACGAAAAGCCTGAGGGCTTTTCGTAGCCCTCAATCAGAATCGAACTGATGACCTCATCCTTACCATGGATGTGCTCTGCCAACTGAGCTATAAGGGCATTGTCAATAACTTCCGGCTGGACTGCCAATGGCAGCCGTAAAGACTGGGAAATTACCGGGGCATTTTACGCCGTTCTAAAAGGATACCGAAAATGGAAATATTGATCAAGTGGGTAGTGAAAAAAATAAAAAAAAGGTAGCAGCTTTGGTAGCAACTTCGGTAACAGCTACAATAGCAGCTATTTAATTGGAATTTGGTCGATAATTGTACTATCTTTAATTATAGAAAGACAACATTGACAAGGAAGGATATCATGTCGATTCATATTGCAGCTGGAAAGGGAGAAATTGCTGAGGTTGTATTGCTTCCGGGTGACCCCCTGCGCGCCAAATTTGTCGCTGAGAATTTCCTGGAAAACCCGGTTCAGTACTCAAATGTGAGAAATATGCTGGGTTTTACGGGAATTTACAAGGGAAAAAGGGTTTCTGTCCAGGGAACAGGGATGGGGACACCCTCAATATCGATATATGTGAATGAATTATTCCGCGAATATAACGTAAAACGTGCAATTCGTATCGGAACTGCCGGTTCACTCAATAAAAATGTGCAAATTCGGGACATGGTTCTTGCCATGTCGGCTTGTACGGACTCCGGAGCGAATAAAATACGGTTCGATAACAGGTGTTTTGCGCCGACAGCGGCGTTTTCTCTGCTAAAAACGGCCTGGGATACTGCTGTCTCCAAGGGTTGGGAACCGAAAGCGGGTTCAGTGGTCTCGTCGGATATGTTCTATACAGAAGACCCCGATGAATGGAAGCTTTGGGCAAAATACGGCTGCCTCGCGCTGGAAATGGAATGCGCCGAGCTTTATACCCTTGCCGCCAAATACGGACGGGAAGCTCTCGGTATCCTGACAATTTCTGACAGCATGATTACAGGGGAATCCACTTCCGCTGAAGAACGGCAAACGACTTTTACCCGCATGATGGAAGTTGCGCTGGAGACGGCGATTAGCTAACGTTTGCTTCTTTTAAAAATTTTGCAACTTTCTCGACCAGTTCGTTTTTTTTAAAAGGTTTTACAATAAAATCGCAGGCGCCCAATGCTATGGCTTCTTTTACCTGATCTACCGTTCCGGCGGATGTCAGCATTATGATGGGAGTGTCTTTGTAATCGGGCATTTCGCGTATCATGCCGATAAGTTCAAATCCGTTATACATTGGCATCAAATAATCCAACATTATTAAATCGGCGTGTCTTATTTTTAAGAAGTCCACTACGGCTTCCGGTTTTGATATTGTATGCACTTTACAATTGGCATGCAAAGCCGCTTTTATTATTTTTAATTCGCTGACAACATCGTCAACGGCAAGAATGTGCGGTCTATCGTCATTTTCCCTGCCTTTGCCCGCTCTGCTTTCGACAACGTGTCTTTCGATACATTCAACCAGGCTCATTGTTTCAAAGGGCTTAACTATAAAATCAACCGCGCCGAATGAAAGCCCCCGAACCACGCTCTCCCTGTCGTGATGGCTTGTAATGAATATAACCGGTATATGTCCATAACGTTCATCGCCTTTTAAATTTCCTATAATCTCATAACCGTCATGATTTGGCATATTGATATCCAAAAGAATTATATCGGGTATGATTTTTTCCAGCGCTTTAAACAATACATCGGCGGATTCTGCAGGATACACCTCATAATACCCCGAAAGTCTCCTTTTAAGCGTTATAAGGCTGGTACTCACATCATCTACATAGATAATTTTATAGCGTTCCTTTTCGCTATTTATGTCCATAAAACCATCCTTAGGAAATATTACCTAACTTCTTAATAATATCACAATTCATAACAAAAAGAACAGAATTTAATCTTTTTTATCTTAAACATACGAATTAAGTTTTTCTGCAATTTCTTCAAACTGCATTCTGTCAATTGCGTTTCTAAGCCAGATTATAAGGTCGTTATCCGACTCGTATTTGTATTTTTCCAGTTCTTCCATTGCTTCGTCCGCGCCGTCCATGTCAAAATCATTGCAGGCGCCAATAAGCTTAATTAATATTTTTATATCGGGTTTATCTTTTAGAGGTTTATCGCCGTTAGTATCAAGTTTTAATAAAGCGTTTTCGATACCGGAAATAAAATTCCTTGCGTGTTCCATAAAAGCTGAATGGTTCGCTTTTATAAAATTTATATCTTTTACTTTTCCGGCTTCTTCCAGGTCTTTTGCTTCATCGGCAATTTGTTCCGCCGAAATATCGATACTTACGCCCTTTATTCCGTGAACTTTAATAATATAATCGGAAAGAGTATCTTCCTTAAAGACTTCGATTTTATCGAGCATTGAACTTATGCCTGCGGCATATGAACGCAGAACATTGAGGTATATTTTTTCGTTATCGTTAAAGCGTTTAAGACCTTTTGCCACATCCAACCCTGGAATCTCTACGCCATAAAACATTGATTCTTGCGAATTCTGCTCTGTAACATGTTTATCATTATTTTGAGATTGTTTTTCCAACTGCGCCTGCTGCTGCTGCTTCGCAAAGTTTCTGGCTTCGTCTATTACATCCTGCGGCTGTTTATCGCGCACATAGATATTCATAACAACGTTTAACTGGCGTATATCAATCGGTTTTAAAATATAATCATTAAATTCATTCTGTATAAAAATATCCGCCTGCCCGCCGATTGCGTTAGCTGTCAACGCGATAATCGGCGCTTTATACCCTGCATCGCGTATATGCTTAACCGCTTCTATGCCGTCCATTTCCGGCATCATGTGATCCATAAATATTACGTCGTATATTTTACCGTCTTTTATTTTTTTAATCGCTTCCTGTCCTGAGTTTGCTGAGTCGATTTCCTTTAACATATACGGCATCAATAGTCCTTTTGTGACATATATATTTGTTTCAACGTCATCAACGACAAGAATTTTTCCGTACGGCATAGGCTCAATGGATATTTGAATATTTTTTAAGTAAGCGCGGTTATACATGCGAAACCGGCGCAGATTTTCAGCTATTTCATTGCCTATCACAGCGGAATCTACCTTACCCTGAAGCAGATAAACAATAAATGCAGAACCTTTGCCGATTTCGCTTTCTACCTTAATTTCTCCGCCCATCATATTGATGAGGTTGCGGGTGATGGGCATACCAAGCCCTGTGCCTTCCTTTGCGCTGTTCGCTTCCTGATTAAACCTGGCATATTCATCGAAAAGTTTTTCCACCTGCTCCCGTGACATTCCATGACCTGTATCGCTTACAGTAAATTTTAACGCTACTTTATCATTCTCAGCGTCAGCAGCGCTGCCGGCATCATTAATAGCAACAGACATTGTTACTTTGCCTGCCTCTGTATACTTAAACGCGTTACTAAGCAGATTATTAAGGATTTGCTTTACGCGGAGTTCGTCACCTAACAAAGTAACAGGAATATTTTCTTCTACATTAAGTTCAAATTCTACTCTCTTGCTGCCAATCCTCATCATATTCAATTGAACGGTGTCGCTTATCATGCTTGCGAATTCATAATTTTTTTCCAATAGTTCATACTTGCCGGATTCAATTTTAGAAAGATCAAGAATATCGTTGATAATGCTCATAAGCATATCGCCCGAAGTGTATATTTTTTCGAAAGCTTCCATGACATCCGGCGCAAGGTTTTCATTACGAAGCTGGATTTCTGTTATGCCGATAATCGCGTTCATCGGTGTGCGGATTTCGTGGCTCATGGTGCTAAGGAAATTGCTCTTTGCTTTATTTGCCGCGACAGCCGCCGCATGCTGTTCTTCGGCTTCATTAACGCGATCTTTTAATGTTGTTACCATTGTACGAAGAGCGCCTGCAAGCTGCCCGATTTCATCGTTACTTTGAACTGTTATTTCGTCGTCAAGATTGCCCTTTGCGACACTAACCGCGAATTCGGTTATTTTTCGCACAGGCAGACTTATTTTTCTTCCCAGAATGCCTGCGGCAACAGTAAAAATACATATAATACCAAGCGAACAGACAAGAATTATAAATAACACCCTGTTTGTTTCCCTTGTTTGGAGATCCATCGGCATTGCGATAGACCACATGCCAATCGTTGCTCCGTTATAATCTTTCACCGGCCAATACATTGCCATATACGGAGAATCAAAAATCTCCGTTTGAATTATCATGCTTTCGCCTTTTTGAAGCACTGCATCCGTTATTTGCAAATCTTCAAGTTTTACGTCATTATTACGTCTGCCGGCCCTGTTCTTTAAACTGGTTATTAAGATAACGTCCTCTTTATAAAGGGAAAAATGTATGCCTGTTAAATTGTAAAGGTTATCAACATATTCTTCCGTGCAAATGTTTGAACCCAGTGATAAAGCGCCGACAAGAACACCGTCTTTTATAATCGGCGAAAAACAATTGATGGTGTATGGAACCAAAGCGGTCTCGTCAAAGAAAAACCCCGACGAAGTATATCCTTCCAGCGCCAGCCGTATAACATCGCGTCTTGAGATATCGTCTCCGGTTAAATCAGCGTGACTTCTGAAAATAACAATGCCATTGGGATCGGTGAAAGTGATCGAATCAATATCGCGTTTAAGCCATGAAACCTGCGGGTTTTGCATAATGGCATTTACATCCGACCTTTGCACGGCATCCACAAGATCCGGAAGCGTGGTGAGAAATTTTATATTCTGCAATAATCTGTTTTCTTCCTGCTGATGCATTCTTATTACCATTGAATGTATAGCGGTCATTTCCTTTTGTATCGTATAATCAAGCAGTCTGCTCATCAATATTATAGTTATAAATAATATTGTTAAACTGGACGCGATTACGCCGGCTACGGCAATTAGTATTATTTTCCTGGAAATATTAAATTTCATTATATCAAACCTTTAAAAATACAAAAAACACCGCACCACTCCTCACCGCCTGGCCGGTCTCATGGTAATAATTAAATGCCCCGTATTGTAATGACCTGTAGAAGGGGGATTTAAATTATTAAGAGTATACCATCCGTTATCATTGCCGCTCCATCCCCAGTTGATATGAAACCTGCCGCTGCTGTCATACCCGTCTACTACAAAAGCATGACTACCGCTTGTTCTTCTTCCCCAATAATAAACCGGAAGTCCTGAATCCAACTGTTGCCGTATCATTGCCTCCCACTGTGCATCATTAAAAGATGAGCGAAAATATACCTGTGCGTTGTATCCGAAAACGTCAGTTAATGCTGCAACATAATTATTAGGATAATTACTGCGTTCCGGAGTTTTTGAGCCAACTGCCGCTGAAACATGGTACACCAGTGTGGCTACGGCATTTCTCTGCTGTGTGTTTCCCGGATTAGCGGCAGTATAGTTATCAAGCATATTACCCCAATCATACGCAACATTAAAATTTACCGTCGGTACGGTGACGCTGTCTGAGTTAATTCTGACTCTCGTACTTTGACCGTTTCCCCTTACAGGATATTGATGATAATGTATTATTTTTGCTAAAGCCAGATTTCCGCAATCGGTGACTCGCCGTCCGCCAACCATCGGAAACAAATCATTGTAAGGGCTTCCTTGATTCCACTTTGTTTGAGTCATAGGGGCGACTACAATTCTGATAATGCGTATCGCGTAACTGCCGTTCCCCCTGTCATTGTGAACTCCGGGGAAGAAAGTGAATGTTTCCCCTGCGCGGAAATTTCGCGTAAAGGTGAAATTACGGTTTTCCCCGCTGTTATTGTCGATATTGACTCCGCCGCTCGAAGATGAAAACGCAACCGGGTCCAATGAGCCGTTGTTTAAAGACTCGATTATAAAATTTCCGTCCGCAGGCGCGGTAAAACTCACCGGCACTCTCTGCCCGTTATTTATATTGACAGTTGTCGGGGCGTTTGCATTAAGCGCCGTCGGCTGCATGCCTTGAACGCTTATCGTATAAGTGCCGTTTCCCCTGTCGTTGCGAACTCCCGCGAAGAAAGTGAAAACTTCCCCTGAATGTAAATCCCGCAAAAAACGGAAATTATCGCCGCTCCCGCTGTCATCGTCAATAATCGTATTTCTCGTTGCCCCCCAGGTATCCGGCGAATTTACAAACGCCACCGGGTCTAACGAGCCGTTGTTCGCAGACTCAAATATGAAATTCCCCGCGGAAGGCGCGGTAAAACTTACCTGCACCCTCATGCCGTTGTTTATATTGACCGAGAACGTTGTACCGGCGCTTGCTGCCGTCTGCACCACAGGCTGTGTTGGCGGTTGTGCCGCTGGCTGCGCTGCAGGCTGTGTTGTCTGGCTGCCGCTGCCAAGAGCGCTTACCGTGTAACTGCCGTTTCCACTGTCGCGGTGAACTCCAGCGAAGAAAGTGAAAACTTCCCCCGCGCTTAAAGTCCGTGTAAAGCGGAAATTGGTGCCGCTCCCGC
>Ga0209755_10001920_pt1 | contig 30173 bp, 24 predicted proteins | sample TergutCo191P1_FD_187301 | JGI IMG/M metagenome (GOLD analysis project Ga0209755, IMG submission 187301) | Cornitermes sp. P1 segment gut microbial communities from Petit-Saut dam, French Guiana - Co191P1 (SPAdes) (version 2) | ecosystem: Host-associated > Arthropoda: Insects > Digestive system...
TCAAAAAATAGGGTTCAATACCGTTGTTTCAGTTATGGATGTTGGTTCAATAAGTGTGGGCACACATCACATTCCTGCGGGATTATCCTCTGACGGATTAACCTGGACATTTGAACCGCAGATGACGGACAGTTTAAGGGCTGATAACAATGGTTGGCTGCAAAGTGGAAGTTATTATCCAGCTTGGTCTGTAGTATATGCGAATATTGTCCATGACGATATTGTGTGGTCTGTGGAAATTGCGAAAACTTCAATATTTGATTTTTCGCTATAATAAAACAGCGAAGGATGTTTCTGTCAAAATTGTGGGGCAAATCCAACTTCGTTTAACAAGCGGTAACTGTACGCCGCCTTACGGCGGCTAGGTTCCGCAAAACCGCAGTCGGGCTTACGCCCTTTGTGCGGTTGCTGGTCTTGCTACGCAAGCCCTTATTCGCAACCGCAAAACGTCAGTTACCTGTAACGTTAGGCGAAGTCTGCGGGTACTTTCCGTGTCCGCAAACTGGGGTGGAACTGGAATACTTTGGTGTATTTTGTAGCCTGGTGCAAAGTCTCATTTGAAGCAAACCCAGGCTACAAGCCAAAAAATTGTATACGTATTTCTGCCATCTCCACTTAAAAATGAACCCTAGTTAGGCAAAGTTGCGACATTCCCCCCAGGACGCACCAGAACGGGAAGGCTGAAATAGCCGTGCTTCTCGGTTCTCCAGCAGCCCCCCTTTATTGTCTCGCCTGTAAGCAACTGCTTCCACTCCCCTTCCGGCAGGTAGTAGGAAACCGTATCGTCCGCACTAAAAACCGGCGCGACAAGCAGATCGGGGCCAAGCATGTACTGGCGATCCAGGTAGAGGCAGGCGGGGTCGTCGGGGAACTCCAGGAACATGGCCCGTAGCACCGGAAGCCCCTTCTCCTGGGCTTCCTTCGAGGACTTCAAAATGTACGGCAGGATCTTTCCCTTAAGTTCGGCAAAGAAACGGCAGACCTCGGCGGATTCCTCGTCCACGCTCCAGGGCACTCGGTAGGAAGTGCTGCCGTGCAGCCTGGAATGCGAGGAAAGCAGGCCGAAGGCAAGCCAGCGTTTGAACAGCGCGGCGTTGGGGGTTCCCTCGAAGCCGCCTATGTCGTGGCTCCAGAAACCGAAGCCGGAAAGCCCCAGGGAAAGGCCACCGCGCAGGGTTTCGGCCATTGCCTCGAAGGTGGATTCGCAGTCCCCACCCCAATGCAGGGGGAAACGCTGGCCACCGGTCGTGCCGGCACGGGCAAACAGGACGGCCTCGCCCTTTCCCCGCTTCCTTTCCAGCAGTTCGAACACTTCCTTGTTGTAAAGGTACGAATAGAAATTGTGGTGCCTTTCCGGATCCCCACCGTCAAAGTATACCGCATCCTCGGGGATGCGCTCGCCAAAGTCGGTCTTGAAGCAGTCAACGCCCATGTCAAGAAGCCTTTCCAAATGCCCGTTGTACCATTTGACCGCAGCTGGGTTGGTAAAATCAACGAAGGCTATGCCCGCCTGCCAAAAATCGGCCTGGTATACGCCGCCGTCCTTACGCTTAAGCAAATAGCCGCCCTGTTTCCCCTCCTCGAAAAGCGGGGAGCGTTGGGCTATGTACGGGTTGATCCACACGCATATTTTTATGCCCTTTGCCTTTATCCGGGAGAGCATTCCAGCGGGATCGGGGAAAGTTTCCTTGTCCCAGGCAAAGTCGCACCAGTTGAAGCCGCGCATCCAAAAGCAGTCGAAGTGGAAAACCGAAAGGGGAATTTTACGCTCCTCCATGCCCTCTATAAAACTCATAACGGTTTTTTCATCGTAGGATGTTGTGAACGATGTTGAAAGCCACAGCCCAAAGCTCCATTCCGGGGGCATTGCGGGGCGGCCTGTAAGCGCGGTGTAGCGTTCCAGTATGGTTTTTGGATCGGGCCCGTAAATGATAAAGTATTCCAGGACTTCCCCGCTTACGCAGAACTGCACCCTGCATGTCTTTTCGCTGCCAAGCTCAAGAGACACTTTTCCAGGATCGTTTATGAACACGCCGTATCCCTTGTTTGTCATATAGAAGGGAACGTTTTTGTATGCCTGCTCGCTGGCCGTGCCGCCGTCGGCGTTCCAGATCTCAACGCTCTGCCCGTTCTTTACCAATGGGCCGAAGCGCTCGCCAAGGCCGTACACCAGTTCACCAACGGAAAGGCCAAGTTCCTCTTTGACGAAAGCCCCCTCTTTCTCGTCCAGCATGTACCCGGCGGACTTGTACTGGTTTTTTGTCAAAACCTTGCCATCAGCCATAAAGGCGATATTGCGGCCCCATTCCTTTTCGACACGAACTGAAAGCTCCCCGCTTTCCAGCACGGCCTCTTTCCCCGCTATGCGTACCGAAGGTTTGAAAGAAGCGTCAAACTCCAGCGGGAAATGGAGCCCCCTGTCCACCCCGCCTTCAAAGTGGGAAATCCGCACCTTGATAACATTTTCCATTGGGCTGGAATACCGCATGGTAAGTAGCAGGTTGTTGAGTGTGTCGCCACGATGCCCTACAAATCTTTCAGGCATGTACACCACAAGCTCGTTCCCGTGCTGTTCCATCTCGTATGCACCACCGACAAGGTGCGCTTCCACTCCGTCCCTGATTCTCCAATAGCCGTTTGTGAATTTCATCGTAATCCTCCTCACATAAAATCAATAAGCCAAATGCCCGTTTCCCCGTATAATATCATGTACAGGTCATGAATGCCACAAATCTTTTCCATAGGCCCTTCGGCACAGGCCCAGCCTGACAGGCGCCGAGGGCTTGTTGGGCTTACCAGATCAAAGGCGCAAGTGGGGCCAGTGTTGGGAACGTCGATGGTTCCCAACAGTTCGCCATCTGGCGCATCCAGGCGCAGCTCGATGCGGCTGCCTGGCTTGCCCTGCACGACTGCGGATACCCGCCCAAAGCTGCCAGTGGTTTCTTCTGGCGAAAAATCCAGCGCGGCAAAACGTATCCAGCCGCCATCTTCCTTGTTGAAGACTGCGGGAATTGCGCTGCCCCGTTTTTCGTGAAGGAAGCAGCCAGAATATTCGTCGAAACGTTCCGCATAAATGGAGCCCGAAATCTTCCTGGGAAGGGGGATCTCGCCGCGTACCTTGAAACTGTCAGTAAGCCGTATGTCCTGCGAGGAAGTGCCTATTGAAACCGTACACCAGCCCCTTTCCACAAAGAAGCGTGCGCCATAACTGTCCCAAATTGCCAGTTCATTCACCGGCAATTCGAAACGGACAATACGCTCCTCGCCTGGAGCCAGGGAAATCCTGTCAAAACCTTTAAGTGTTTTCAGGGGGCGGCAGAAGACCGAACCGGAAAAGGTGACATACAACTGGGGAACCTCCTCTGCCGTCATGGAACCAGTGTTCTTTAACTTGAAGGAAATGCTAATGGTTTCCCCATCTTTTGCGGCGGCCTGCGCGGTTTTGTCTATGGACAAGTCCGAGTAGGCAAAGCTGCTGTAAGAAAGGCCGTGACCAAAGGGCCAAAGCACGCTTCCAGGGAAATACTGGTAGGTGGTGCCGGCGGAGATAATGTCGTACTCCATTATCGAGGGAAGCTGTTTCTCGTCCTCGTACCAGGTAAGGGGGAGTCTGCCAGCGGGCGAGCGATTGCCGCCGACAATGTCGGCAAAGCCATGCCCCGTTTCCTGAATGCCAGGAGCCATCCACAGTATCGCAGGGATTTTTTCGGCAAGGGTCTTGCAGGTAAATGGATAGCCGGAAATCAAAACCAAGGCAGTTCTTGGGTTTGCGGCAAAAACCCGGTGGATGCACTCCTCCTGCCAGGGTGGCAGATCCAGGCTGGGTCTGTCCGTGCACTCGCGACCATTGATCATAGGGTTGTTTCCGCCGACAAAAATCACATGGTCGGCTTTTGCGGCGGCTTCCACTGCGGCGGAGATTCCTTCCCGCTCCAGCGTCATCCTGAACATTTCCCCCGTGCCGCATACCGGATCATCGCGCATAAAAACAGGCCCAGCCTTACTTGGTGCAACAAGACGCCGGTTGTCATAGGTACGAAGCAAGACGAGCCCATTTGCCTGGGGTATCGGGTTGAACACGGAAAAGGCAAACCAGCTTAGCGTGGATTTCCCACTGGCGCGGATACGGTTTTGCTCGTGTTCATCGGGTTCGCCCGGTTGCTTCCGCCAATAGGTGCCTTCCAGAAGCAGGCCCGTTTCCACGTCGGTAAAGGTCTGGGATCCCCATCCCCAGTCCTCCCTGTAGAAGCGGGCTGGAGCCTGGCCTTGCTCCCCGACAGAGAGCAGCTTTCTTTGCGGATCACCGGCATCGACCAGTACTGTGGGTCTGCCGTCGTCTGTAGCAAAGCTTACTATATCACGGCAATCGGTATGGGCGACTCGCTCTTGACCGAACAACTCGCGCATTCCGTCCAACGGCGCGCAAAGGTAGCTTGGAATGCCGGAGTACCAGTCCATGTGCACCACATTGGCCAGGGGGCCGATTAGCGCGATTGTGCCTTTTGTAGTGTCGGGGCGCAGGGGGAGCAGCCCACCCTCGTTCTTCAGCAACACCGCCGATTTACCAACGGCCTCCCGCGAAAGCTGAACATACTCGTCCCTCATCAGGTATGTCTCGTCGATGGCATCATAGGGGCACAGGCCGGGGGGATCAAAATGTCCAAAGCGGAACCTAATCGAAAGGATCCGTTCCAGGTGCCTGTCCAGTTCCGCCTCGTCAATCAGGTTTTTTTCCAGAGCCTCCCTTGTCGCGGCAACTACGATGTCCGCCTCGTCGGTCATGGTATCCGCGCCATTCTTAAACGCGGCGGCCAGGGTTTCGGCATGGGTCTCAAAGTAATGGTGCAGGTTGACGGTTTGAATAAAGTCCCCTCCGTCGGTTACAAAATGCCCGTCCATGCCCCATTCGTTCCTGACAATATCGTTCAACATTGGATGCAGCATCATGGGAATGCCGTTCACCTCGTTGTAGGCAGTCATCATGGAAACGGCTTTTGCCTTCTGCACTGCGGTCTTGAACGGCGCAAGATAGTATTCGTGCATACATCTGGGAGGGATCGAGCAGGAACAGTCAACCCTGTTTTTTTCGTTGTTGTTTGCAAAAAAGTGTTTTGGCCCACAACTTACCCGCAAGTAAAAGGGATCGTCCCCCTGCGCACCCCGTATGTAGCAGGACGAAAGCTCCCCCGCAAGAAAAGGATCTTCCCCGTAGCCTTCCTCGGTACGGCCCCAAAGGGGATGCCTTTCCATGTCGATAGTGGGCGACCACAGGGCAAGCCCGCCCTCGCGATCGTGGGTTTTGTAATAAACACGGGCTTCCGTGGCAACCACCTCGCCTATCTTCCGCAGCAGTTCCCGATCCCAGCTTGCGGCCAGACCTATGGTCTGGGGAAAGGTCGTGTTGTTTCCATCCCGATCCACAAAGCCGTGGGCGCCTTCCGCGCCGACCGACCAGGTCGCTATGCCAAGCCGTTCCACCGCCGCGTTGCGGGTAGGTATAAAGCCGATTTTTTCCTCAAGCCTAAGCCTAGATATAAGATCCCGAACCCGCTCCTGCAAAGGCAGCGCGGGATCGGTAAAAGGAAATTTGTCGGGTGCACTCATTATCTTTCCATCTCCCAAAGTTGTACTCTCTCCCTAATCAATTGCGTCATGGCCCTGTTCGCCTCGTCTATCCTAATACGATGCAGACCTTGAACCATGTTTTCCCAGGCGGCGTCAAAATTATCGGGGCTTCCCATTATCATGTTGACCAAAGCCGTCCTTACAAAATTGTCCGCCTCGACAAGCCTTGCGTTAAGATCCGGCGGCAGGGTGTATTGCCAGGCCTGGCCGTGCCTTGGCGCAGGCAGGGCATCGCTGGGGGGGAAAAGGTCTATCCACATTTCCGCACCGTAGGCCGCAAGGGTTTCCACTTCCACGGGCAAAAGGTTCTGCCTGATGCTTTCGGGGCTATCCCTGGTTATGAAGTTCCCAGCCGAATCCATGCCCCCCCTCCCCCAGCGTGGGAATGGGTGCACCCATCTGCCTACCCCGGTTCTTCTTTCGTGGTCTGGATCGGTGTTAATCCTGTGCTGTTCCTCTGGGGGAACAACACGCTTGCCGTCAACGACAATAAAGTTTTCGCCTTCTATGCCCCAGTTCACCAGTATCTGGGCCTCCTCGCTTGCCATCCAGTTAAGGAATTCAAAGGCCCGCTCGGGATCCCTGCTTGTCGAGGAAATGGAAATTCCCCAGCCGCCGCCCCAGCCCGGATTCGAAAGGGACGGGTTCACGAAACGTTCGTCGGCAACGACGGGAAGAAACGCAAATGTTCTTTCTTCCATACCATCGTTCACCAGCGACGTGCGTGCGGCGGAATAGCCCCATATCGGGTATGCGATGCTCAACACCCTGCCCGATGCAATTTTGGCCTGCCATGTGTCCTCGCTCTGGGTGAAGGATTCGGGGTCAAGGATTCCCTCGGCGTGCATACGGTTAAGCCACCTAAACCAGTAGTGCATGTCCGGGTGCAGGAATTTGTAAGTCGCCTCCAGCGTTTCCTGGTTCACGATCCACTGCCCATCATCGGGATAACCTATAAGGAAATTACCAGGGTTGGACAGGCTTATGAACCACTGCCAGGTACCGATAAGCAGGGAAAGGCCGATGGTCGGCTGGCCGTTTATCGTCGGGTTCCTGGCCATGTACTCCCGCAAGGCCCATTCCAAATCGGCCAGGGTTCTAATCTCTGGGAATCCCAACTCCCTTAAAACCGCATGCTGCAGTTGCAGGGTCCCGTCTGTGGTCCAGTGTGGCTCATTCACGCCAAAGGTGCCGACATGATAGATTCTGGGATCCTGCAGGGAATGCCGCAACCTACCAAGTTTGTCCCCGTACAGTTCCCGGATATGGTTTCCCTTTGTCGCAATCAGGTCGTCCAGGGGGATTACCGCCCCCGCCTCTATCAACATGCCCAGGTTTCCTTTGGCGAAGATCAAGTCCGGGTATCTCCCAGAGGCAATCATCAATGCAATTGCCTGTTGATCTGCCCCGCCAACTGGGCCATCCACCTGTAGGCTAACCCCGGTGATTTCGGTGATCCGCTGTGCGACGGGATCGTCCCATGGCATACTGCCAGGCGCATCCGCGTTAAAAAAAGTAAACGTTATTGGGATTGTTGTCCCAGCCGTAAACACCCTTTCCGGAGCCCTTCTTGGGCATCCGGTCAACAGGATTAACGCCGCGAGCAAGGCTGCCAATGCCGCGCAAACCGCTATTTTCTTTTTCATCTGCTTTCCCCCTATTCTTTTACCGCGCCAAGGGTTATACCTGACACAAAATATTTTTGTATAAACGGATACACCACCAAAATGGGAACAGTGGCTATAACCGTTATGGCCATTCTTATCGCCTCTGGGTGTCGTCTTGCCGCCTGAAGCCCGCCACCGTCGGGAAGAACATGCAGAACAGGCCCAGCCATGGCCTGAACGTTGTCAAGAATTTTCATAAGCTCGAACTGGAGCGTGGAAAGCCTTAGGTCGCCGCGGGCATACAGGAAAGTGTCGAACCAGCTGTTCCACTGCGCCACGGCGATAAAAAGGGCCATGGTGGCAAGGACTGGTTTGCACAGGGGCAAAATAACCTTGAAAAATATTTTAAGGTCATTTGCGCCGTCGATTTTTGCGGACTCCTGCAAGGAAAATGGAATGTTGCCAAGGTAGGCCCTTATTACAATGACATAAAAGGCGTTGACCAGCCAGGGGAGAATGTATACCAAAAAATTGTCGATAAGGCCAAGGTTCCGTATAAGCAGGAATTCGGGAATAAGCCCACCTGAAACGTACATGGTGATTACAAGAAAGATTGTAAAGGGCTTGCGGAAGATAAAATCCTTGCGGCTAAGCGCGAAGGCAAACATGGCACAGCAAAAAAGCGCGGTAAAGGTGCCGATAACTGTCCGCAGTACCGACATGCGAAAGGCTGCGGGCAGGTTACTCCCAGGTTCGAAAAACCTGGCATAGTTTTCCAGCGTAAAGACCCTGGGAAAGATGGTAATGCCGCCCCTTACCGTGTCGATGGGATCGTTAAGCGATATGGCGACTATGTTAAGAAATGGGTAAAGGGTAACAACGATGACACCTATCATAAAGATTACGATAAGCACATCTGCCACGGATAACCTGCGTAGCCGCACTGCCCCCCCTTAGAAAAGCCTTGCCCAGCCAGCCTTCTTTGCCACAAAATTGGCAAGGAAAAGCAACAAAATACTAACCACGGATCTGAATATTCCTATGGCGGTACCGAAAGAAAACCTGAAAAGACCAATGCCAAAGTCCAGGGCAAACCAGTCCAACACAAAGGCCCTGTTTGCGGTTACCGCATTGCCCAGCAGAAACTGCCTTTCAAGCCCTATGTTAAGAAGGTTGCCAATATTCAGGATAAGCAGGATGAAGATCGTTGCGCTGATCCCCGGCAGGGTAATGTGCCATATTTTCTGGAAGCGGTTTACCCCGTCGATTTGAGCCGCCTCGTACAACTGGCTGTTTATGCCCGCCATTGCGGCAAGGTAGATGATGGCGTTCCAACCGGTGCTTTTCCATACATCGGCAAGTCCCACCAGCCACCAGAAGTACTCCGGCCTGGCCATCCAGTTGATAGGCTCGGAAATTATACGCAGGGAAAGAAGCAGCCCGTTTACAGGGCCGCTTAAAGACAGCATCGAAGTGATAATGTTTGCGGCAACAACCCAGGACACAAAGTGCGGCAAATAGGAAACGGTCTGGGTAAAACGTTTAAAGGGCAGGACGCGCAACTCGTTAAGCAAGATAGCAAAGGTTAGGGCGGCAATGGTGTTAAACGTCAAGCCTATAAGGCTCATGGCCACGGTGTTCTGCAGGGCCAGGTAAAAATTTGCCGACTGGAAAAGTTCCCGGAAATGGTGCAGGCCCACCCAAGTCTGCTCGAAAAAACCCAGGTGTAGCCTGTAGTCCTGAAAAGCCATGGTCCACCCAAAAATGGGGATATACCGAAACACCACGAGCCACAGGACAAAGGGGACAGACATTAGCAATAGGTATTTCTGGCCATGCAGGGTCCTGACCCAGCGTTTTTGCATATCTGATATGGATACCACGTTTCAGCCTCGAAGAATACCTTGGTTTTTATATCATTTTTCTTTGGAAACTAGTTTTCCGTGGGAGCCAGCGAATCGCCTTTTTTGCGGAAGGCAAGCGGGCTTTCCATCGCATATTTTCTGAATTTGCTGTGAAAATAATCCGTATTGGTATAGCCTATTGCGGCGGAAATTTCATAGACTTTCATGCCAGTATCCACCAGCATTTTTTTTGCCGCATCTATCCTGAGCATGTCCAGGTATTCGCTAAAACTTTTCCCCGTATGTTTCTTAAAACTTTTTCCCAGGTATGCGCAGTTATAATAAAAAAGTTCGGCCACGCCTTTAAGGTTCAATTTCTCGCTATAATTGTTTTCCACATAGCTTACGACACGCTGTAACCTGGCATCGGTGGAAAGGAAGGACAGGCATTCACTTATACGCAGGCATACTTCCGCCATGGCCTCAATGATGGTCGCCAGGTATCGATGGCCCATTATGGTGTCAAAAATTTTCTTGCCGGTTCCCAGCTCTTCCTTTAGGGCAGGAATTTTCCTAACAACATGAGTGCGGGCCTCTATCATTAAAACCATGCATTCCTGCCGTACTTCCAAAGAGCTTTTTCCTGAACAAAGAAAATATGCCTCAAGACGCGCAAAAAACGAATTCACCTTTTGGCTATTAAGCGTGTGGATGTACGATACCAGCGTTTTTGCCTCGTCGCTAATGTTCAACTGCGGCACGACACGGTTGGTTTGCACATCATCGATGGAAAGATACTTTTTGCCGCGATGGAAGAAGGTGCTTTTCATCAATTCCTCTGCCTCGCGGCAGGTTTTTCGTATTCCAGAACCAGGGCATGAATTGTCTTCCATGGCAGCAGTTCCAACAGTAATGTCAGCAGGCACATGGAGTTTTCTTAAATAATCGTGAAGGTTTTCCAGCAGACGCTTGGCGGTGGCTTCGGCCTTGTTTTCAAAAATGAGCACTACATAGCCATTGTAGGGGAAAACATGGGGAGTGTCGTGTTTTGGGAAAAATCTTTGAACCAACTGGATTGTATCCGCAAGCGGTTTATCTTCGGCAGAGACAAAACCCGATTGAACATACCCAGACTTTTTTAGAAACGGCCCATCTCCCCTTTTTATCATAAGTTCCAGGAACTGAATCCACATATGGCTGTTGACATTTTCCGAGGGGAAATACATTGGTGCACCCTTTTTCTTCACATAACCCGCCCCGAAGGGCGGGTACTACCTTTAGCTATTTCTTCGGAGAACCCCCGAAGAAATAGCGTTCCTGTTTTAACTAACCGTCGTAGTCCTCTGCCACATCGTATTCTACGGCTGGAACCAGGGCTGCCGGGGCGGCTGCCACCGGAACTGGGGGCGCGGCGGCGGCCACTTCGGCCGGTACGTGAACGCTGATATCCCAGATCGTAATTTCAAAAGGAGCGGATAGCCCGGAGTTAGGTTCCGGCCTCCAGGCTTCGTGGGCACCAAACCCCATGCCGGTAACGGTTTCCATGCGGAGCCTTCCTATCTGGGCAGCCCAGGAAGGCTGGAAGAAGGTTCTGATAGGGGCGGTAATCCTTATAGCTTCACCCGCCACCGTGTCGAAAGCAGTGGCGAAGTGCCCCCAATCCGTGACCGCGCTGCTGTCCATCGAAAGGAAGAAGCGCTGACCGTCTCCCCTGATCATGAAGGATATAGCATCCGCCGACCTTAGAAGCTCCAGGGTTCTTTCGTCGGGATTAAGGTTGAAGCTAACGTAGCCTCCCCACTGGCCGCCGCTGCCTACCGTTCCATATATGTGGAAACCAGCCATTCCATCGACTTCTACTTCCGTTCTGTTAATGCTCGAACCGCCGTAGTCGTCGTGAACGTCGAACCATTCACCGCTTAAAGGAACCGCTACAAAGTTGTCCGCCCTTGCTGCGGCAGCGCCCCCAGTGCCACAGGCACTAAACGCCACACCCAGCAGGGCAACAACTGCCCCCAACATAATCGCCTTTACCACTCTCATAAAATCTCCTCCTAACAGTTTACTGTCGTTGTATCATAACATGGAAAACCACGTTTTTCTACCATATTCATTGTTACCAAGCGACCAAAAGGTCGGCGTTTATGTCGGCAATGACCGCATCCCATGCCGCAGAAACCGCCTCGACAAGCTGCGCAGGCTCGCCTTCATGCCACCATACCTCGTGCGCAATCAGACCTCGATTCATGCCGGGGATCACTACGTGATACTGCCATATGGCCAGGCTTGGATCGCGGATAATCGCCATGGTTTCCGTAACCGCCCTGGAATCCCTAAAGATGTGCCAAAGCCCGTCCTGCCAGGCATAGGGGGACTCGTCAACCGGCCTGTACCACAGGTCAATGGCGGCGACAATCCTTTCCACTTCGGCCCTGGGGAAAGTCGAAGGAATGACAAGCACGTTTTCGGAGGAATAGACGACAAAATTGGTGCGCCTGGGCCCCATTGGGAACATAACCATGCCCCAGTCGTCCGACATGTTAAGCAGGGTACCCCTTACATGCAGGGGCTGCACGCTCATCGCGACTATGCCGTCGATAAACATGCCCTGGTACCAGTCCCATTGGGTGCCTTCCGGGCGCGGCATCATGACACCTTCGTCCATTAGCCTTCTGGCAAACTGCAGGGCCTCCAGGAATTCCAGCCTGCCACTGGCGTTGTAAAACCTTCCTGTAGCGGGATCCCTGCCCACGTAATTGGCACCGTTGCTGGAGACAACCGCGTCCATGATATACGTCGAAAGATCCGCAGGCATGGCCCAGGTGTCGATTATGCCGTCGGCATCAACATCCCGCGTAAGCTGCCTGGCAATTGGAATAAAATTGTCCCAGGTCCAGGTACGATCCCTTTGCATGTTGTAGGGGAGTTCGGGGTTGAGGCCCGCTTCCATAAACAGCCGCTTGTTGAAAAAGATGACCGGTGCATGAAGGCTGTCCCCGTAGCCTATAGCCAGGGCATAGGTATTGCCGCCAAAGGTAAAGAGGCTCCTTACACCCTGGTTCCAGTCGGTCCTTCCATCCCCAGGCCTTTTGGGGGAGAAGTCAACGTTGTTCGGAATTGCGGATATCAGGCCCTGCCTCCGCAGGGTTATCGCCCAGGACGGGGTCATCCAAAAGGCACTGGCGACAGGCTGTCCAGCCATTATGGAAAGGGCCGCAGTCTGAAGGAACTCCCCCCAGCCGGCGACTTGCCTGTAGCCCATCCTAAAGCCGTGCTCGGTCAATACCCTTCTGCGGTGGGCAAGTATCCTTGCCTCCATGTCATTCGATGGCTGGAATGTATCAACATCATAGTCCTGCCAGAAATTCCCTATGATGATATCCGCGCCCCTAAGCTGATCCCTGCCTCCCCCGGCCCATACCGGAAATGCCATCAAAAACATCACCGGAACCAGAATCAACCCAATCGTACCCCTTCTGTTCATCATCCCTTGCCTCCTTAAAAGCAACAATGTTTATTTTCAAATGACAATAGTGAATTTACGGCCTCAATTTTTGCTGAACCCCATACCACATACGATAGTCTACCACCTTTCTGGACGCTGTCAAGAAAAATATGGAAATTTTATCCGAAATGCCCTTCGGTAGGCCGTGTCGCGGCAAGGCGCAGACTTGCTAAAAGGGTGGAATGGATATAACATGCTGTGTATGAAACTACCCCCGAGTACAAGTACTCTTTTTTTTGCCCTGGTGGGCCCTGTTGCCCTTTCAGTTGTTTCTATTGAAATAGCAATTGCTTCCTTACGCCAAAAGTGTAAAAATCAGAGGTTTTTGTGATTATTGCAAGGGTAAAGCTGACATACCTGGCGACGGTTGCCATCGCCATTCTTCTTCTGTTTATGGGACACCGCATAGTGGCACGGGGCTTGCCCATCTTCCAAAACGACACGCAGGAAGTCGTAAGGGCCACGGTGCAAAGGGTCGTGGAAATGATCGAGCCAGACGAGGTTTTTGACGATGACTTCGAATTCCTGCTTATGCTGCAGGGCGAAAGGCTGCTGTTCGAGGCGGAAGTAAGAAGGGGGCCACGGAGGGGGGAGATTATTCCCGCCGTACAGACTTTTGGCGGATTTGTACAGGACACGTTCAGGGAAGTCGTCGAAGGCGACTCAATCCTTCTGATTAGCTTTGGCGACGAATGGTTTTTTAACGGGTTTTACCGAACAAACAGGTTGCTTGGCCTGGGAATATTGTTTGCCTTGTGCGTCCTGCTTTTCGGCGGGAAAAAAGGTTTTAACACCATTCTTTCCCTGGGCTTAACCTGTGCGGCAGTGTTTGCCGTTTTTATTCCCTCTATACTTTCTGGAAAGAACATTTACTTAATGGCCTTGCTTGTATGCGCATACACAACGATAGTAACACTGTCAATTGTGATAGGGTTCAACAAAAAGTCGTTTGCCGCAGCGGTCGGCTGCATGAGCGGCATTGCGGTAACCGGCTTGATAACAATCATTATGGACAGGGCCTTGTTTTTGACGGGAATCCTTGACGAGCATTCACGGTTTTTAATGTTTCTGCCGATTGAAGGCACGCTCAACCTACGTGCGATAGTTTTTGCCGGTATCATTATCGGTGCGATGGGTGCAATCATGGACGTGGCAATGTCGATATCGTCCGCAATGTGGGAGATAAAGGAAAGCGCGGGAAGGATAAAGTTCGATGCCCTGCTTCGTTCGGGCATGAACATTGGCCGCGACATCTTTGGCACCATGGCAAACACGCTTATCCTTGCGTACATCGGCACCTCGCTGTCGGTTATTCTGATCCTGCTGGTATACACCGACTCGCTTACAAGCCTGTTAAACATGGAAATGATTGTGGTGGAAATTTTGCAGGCCCTAACCGGAAGCCTTGGCATTTTATTTACGATACCGTTGACAAGCCTTGTCTGCTCAACGGTTTATTTGAAGGACAAGCCTAAAAGATAAACCTGCCCAGGCCGCAAGCTGATGCAGAAGGTATGATGATGTCCCCTTGACAAGCCTTTTGTTATTCGATACGATACATACCGTAAAGCTATGCAAAACGCTAAAACAAGAGTTGAGGTGGGATACATTGCCAGTCGCGACCAGAACAACCAAGTGTGAGCCTATGTCACCCGCAGCCAAACCGAAGCCCGAACTCAAGACTACCCATATAAACAATCGCCGTTATCTTGGTAATAAGTACAAGCTGCTTCCGTTCATCACATCGGTGGTCGCCGAAAACTGCAAAGGCATAAATTCCCTTGCCGATATCTTTGCAGGGACAGGAGCGGTTGCTTCTGCCTTCACCGATAGGCAGATAATCACGAACGACAACCTATACAGCAACTACATCAGCCATCTTGCGTGGTTTAGCCCGCAAGCATATTCGCAGGAAAAAATCGGGCAGCTTATCGCTTATTATAACAGCACAAATGTTAAGACAAACAATTATATGAGCCGAAACTTCGCGGATACTTTTTTCAGTCGTGCCGATTGCCGCAAAATCGGTTTCTTTCGTGAGGATATAGAAAAGCGGTTTCACTCAAACGAGATTAACGAGCGCGAACTGGCATTGCTCGTCACCTCACTGCTATATGCCGCCGATAGAATCGCCAACACCTGCGGCCATTATGATGCGTTCCGGCAGGGTGCGGAATTTGAAAAGCGACTCGAGTTATCCGTACCTCTCCCGAGTGAAAATCTCAATTCACAGAACGCTTGCTACAACGAGGACACGAACGAATTAGTCAAGCGGATTTATGCCGATTTAGTGTACATTGACCCGCCGTATAATTCCAGGCAGTATTGCGATGCGTACCATCTTTTGGAAAACATTGCAAGATGGGAAAAACCTAAAGTCAAAGGTGTGGCTCGGAAGATGGCCAGGGCATCTCTCAAAAGCGACTATTGCACGAACAAAGCCACGGCGGCGTTTGAGGATCTAATACATAATATCAATGCTCGCTACATACTGCTTTCGTACAATAATATGGCTAAGAAAGGCAACAGCCGTTCCAATGCGAAAATAGCCGACGAGGATATTAAGCGTGTGCTTTCGACAAAAGGCAAGGTCGAAATATTCACGCAGAAACACAAGCCTTTTTCGGCGGGCAAGTCCGACATTGACGAGCATGAGGAACGCTTATTCCTATGTACATGCCGATGAGCCTGCAAACAAAGCTGATTCAATCGCCGCTGAACTACACAGGTGGGAAGTTTAGGTTACTCGAACAGATATTGCCACATTTTCCAGACGAACTGGATACGTTCTTAGACTTGTTTTGTGGTGGTTGCAATGTCGGCATAAACATCAATACTGGCCATGTGATTTTCAACGATAGCAGCCCGCAATTGCTGCGCCTTTACGAGGCATTCAAAAATCTTGGCAAGGATACCGTATTCGCCATGATCGACGGGATTATAAACAAGTATGGGCTTTCTCGCTCTATGGAAAATGGTTACGGCGTTTACGGGTGCAATAGTTCAAATGGGCTTGGGGATTATAACCGTGAATCGTTTTTGCGCTTGCGCGAGGATTTCAACCGTAGGAACGAGGACGATGACTACTACATCATGCTGTATGTGTTGATTGTGTTTGCGTTTAATAATCAGATTCGCTTCAATTCAAAGGGCGATTTTAATCTGCCTGTCGGCAAACGTGATTTCAACAAGAAAATGCAGACTAAGCTACACGACTTTATCGATCGATTGCAAGTGGGAGATTACAAGTTTTCGTGCATCGATTTCCGTGAAGTTAATATCGGCACGCTAAGCAAAAACAGTCTTGTCTACTGCGACCCGCCGTATTTGATTACTTGTGCAACCTACAACGAGCAAGACGGGTGGAACGAACAGTGTGAACATGATTTACTCGCTTTGCTTGACGCTCTGAATGAGCAAAAGATTAAATTCGCATTGTCGAATGTTCTTAACAGCAAGGGCAAAACGAACACGATTCTTGCCGATTGGCTGAACAGGCGATGCTATCGCACTATTCATCTGAATTACAACTACTCTAACTCGAATTATCACACGAAGGATAAGAGCAACTCTACCGATGAGGTTTTGGTAGTGAATTATTAGCAATCGGGAGGCAAACAATTTGTCGCAGTTTTCGTTTAAGAGCTATAGTTGGGCTGTCGGGACAACGAGTTTCCGCACAGTCGATTTCAACCTGCGAATAGAGCTACAGCTCAATTTGCTTGACGAATTTTGGGCATTGCCAGGGAATTCGAACGAGAAATGGGAATCCAACAATTCCTTGCAGGAAAAATATTATTGCTTCATGCAGGAAAAGGAGTTTGTTGTTGGCAGGGCTAAGCGCCCAGACAAAGATGCGCGCCCAAAGACTTCGGGCTTGGTAAGCATTGGCTTGATTGACAGTGAACGCAGGTTAACTGCCGCTGGGAAAGCCTTACAAAAACTCGTCAAGGCGGGAAATTTCAAGTCTGATAATGCACTTCAAGTGTCTGCTGACAGTTTCATCTACCTGAAACAGCTATTCAAAACAAGCGTTGATGTTGACAGGAATATCGTTCGCCCATTTGCCATAACTGCGCATGTACTTCTACGGCTTGGCTACCTTACTGACGCGGAGTTTACTTATCTTCTTCCGCTGTGTACAACTGCCGAAAACATGGAAATAATTACCACCGCAATTGAAAAACTGCGTGGCGGGATCGGGAATATCGACGACATAATCAAAGAGCGGTTGATGGCCATGGATAACTACAAAGCGGCCTTGAGTTATTTCGTGAAAAATAGTGTCACCGAAAACGTCATTACCGCCGTTGGCATGAATCGAAAAAGCGGCGGTTCGGGTGCGGAAGCCTATGACAAGCCATACTACGATTTCTATAAGACGCTTCGTGATATTGCCTTGGAAGGCAAGGCCGATACGATACTAAAACTGTACAAGCAAAGCGGCCAAATCAAAAACAACAAGCCCGCCAGCTTGTGGCGAAAATATCTATTTAAGACGACGAACAGGCGTAAACTGGAAAACGACGGGTTGTCTGTGTTGAACGACGTGCCTTTGCTTCGTGTCAAAACCGAAAACGAGTTCAAAAAGCTGTTCTTTGAGCAAATGCACTTGTTCAAAGCAAAGGCAAATTTAAGCGATTATGCCGACCTCAATCGTCGCTATTTCAAGACCACTGACACGATTTTATTCGCCGATAGCAAAGTTGCATTTGACGTGCTTCCACGCTGTTGGCTGTATTCTGTTGCCGACGATTTACGGGGTATCGCTTTCATAAAATCGGGCAAGCTTTCAGAAGATGTAGGATTAGTGGGAATCGCTCCGTTCCTTGCGATTGACGAGAAGAAGTTACACGCTAATCTGCAAGAGCTCTACGGCATTGCAATTGCGACTGCCGACGATGCAAACAAGGCGATTCATGACGAGCGGTACAGGCGATTTAACGCTTTGATTGACGAGCGTTTCAGTCGTGATGTCTTGATTGATTTGTTTGACAAATTCGAGAACCGTGAATATGATGCAATTCGCAAAGCCGTTACGAACAACGCCGATATTTACACGATTTTTGAGTACGTCCTTGGCATTGCGTGGTATATCATCAGTGAGCGCTGCGGCGAGGTGTTAAGCTACATGAACCTCTCGCTCGAAGCGGATTTACTCCCGCGAACTCATGCAGGCGGTGGCAATGCCGACATCGAGTACCGATATGAGGAAACGGCGAATTATCCTGCCCATTGTTTGCTGTTGGAAGCCACGCTTTTAGACAACTTGAATCAACGCAGGGGAGAGATGGAACCAGTTAGCCGGCATCTTGGTGAGTACGTTCTAAAAACAGGAGATAAAAACGCTTATTGCGTGTTCGCGTCTACATTTTTGCACCGCAACGTGGTTAGCGATTTCCGTAACCGGCGGACATACGAATATTATAGCGATCAGTACAAAAATTGCGTTGATGGACTTAAAATTTTGCCGCTTGCCACGAAGGAACTGCGAGCCATCTTGGAGAGTGGGATTGGCTATGATAAGCTGTACCCGTTGTTTGAATCGGCCTATCGTTCGGATGAGCCTGTACCTACTTGGTATGAGCGGGAAGTGGCAGGAAATATTCAAGCATCGATTTCCGTAAACCGAGGATAGATGCTGTTGCCTTGAAGCATCGGGGTGGTGGAAAGCGCAGGGGAAAAGGTTCCGCAATTCCCTGTCATCTCGCAGGCCAAATCGTCCCGAGCTTGCGGTTTTCCCATAAATCGAGCATATTATTAGGTAAGGAAAAGGGCTGGTGCCCAAGAAATACCATGCAAACGGAGGCACCTTGTATGACCGAAACCATCGATGTAACGGTAAGGCTAAACAGGGAAGTAAAAGAGCAGGCGGAAAAGATGTTCGGCGACTTTGGCATGAACCTTTCGACGGCTTTCGATATTTTTGCCCGCCAGGCTCTGCGTCAGGGGAAAATTCCATTCGAGATATACGACCCATTCTACGGCGAAAAAAACCAGGAACGTCTTGCCAGGTCAATTGCCGATGCGGAAGCGGGTAAGGTTACGATCCACGAGTTGATAGAGGTGGATTGATTGTGCAAAAGGCGTGGACGGATGATGCCTGGGATGATTATTTGCACTGGCAGACACAGGACAAAAAGACTTTGAAGCGGATAAATGTTCTTTTGAAGGACATGGATCGACAGCCGTTTTCCGGAATAGGCAAACCAGAACCTTTGCTTGGCGACAAGCAGGGTTATTGGAGCAGACGCATCGACCACGCAAACCGGATAGTCTACAAAGTTGAACAGGATCAAATCGTTATCGTTCAATGCGGCGGTCATTACGATGACTGACAATGAGCTGCACGCGATGGACTTACGGGCAACTTTTTTTCCAGAAAGCCGCACTATTCACGCATCACCATGCCTCGTGATATACTGCGCCAGGAGTAAATATGGGTACGATTGAAAAGTCATCAAAATTGGATAAGGTCTGCTACGATATCCGGGGTGTGGTGCATAAAGAGGCCAAACGGCTCGAGGACGAGGGCTTCGTCATTACCAAGCTGAATATCGGCAACCCGGCACCTTTCGGTTTTAACGCCCCGAACGAGATTCTCCGTGACATAATCGTCAACCTGCACAACGCCCAGGGTTACGGCGATTCCAAGGGACTGTTTGCCGCCCGCAAGGCCGTCATGCAAGATTTCCAGAACAAGGGCGTTATGGACGTGGAAATCGACGACATTTACATCGGCAACGGGGTAAGCGAGCTTATATCGATCTCGATGCAGGCCCTTTTGAACTCCGGCGACGAGGTGCTGGTTCCAATGCCGGACTATCCCCTGTGGACGGCGGCGGTTACGCTTTCCGGGGGCAAGGCGGTTCACTACCTCTGCGACGAGTCCGCCGAATGGAACCCGGACATAGACGACATTCGGGCGAAGGTAAGCCCAAGAACCAAGGCCATCGTGGTCATCAACCCCAACAACCCCACCGGGGCGGTCTACGACAGATCCGTCTTGGAAGGCATTGCCGCCGTGGCCCGTGAGAACGACCTTATCGTGTACGCAGACGAAATCTACAGCCGTATCACTTACGACGATGCCGTGCACGTTCCCATGTCAACCGTAGCGCCGGATATTCTTACCATCAGCTTCGACGGCCTTTCCAAGGCATGGCGCTCGGCAGGTTTCCGCGCCGGCTGGATGGTGCTTTCTGGGAACAAGAAAAGAGCCGCCGGCTATGCGGAGGGGCTTGAAATGCTTTCCAGCATGAGGCTCTGCGCCAACATGCCGGCCCAATTCGGCATACAGACGGCCCTTGGTGGGTACCAGAGCCTCAAAACGCTGCTGCTTCCTGGCGGAAGGTTGCGTGAACAACGGGATCTTGCGGTAAAGATGCTCAACGATATTCCCGGCCTTTCCGTCGTCAACCCCAAGGGCGCACTGTACTGCTTCCCCAAGGTTGACGTTCAGCGTTTCGGCATTGCCGACGACGAAAGGTTCGTGCTGGATCTGCTGCTCGACAAGCACCTCCTTTTGGTGCATGGCACCGGCTTTAATTGGAAGGAACCCGACCATTTCCGCCTTGTTTTCCTGCCGGACAAGGATACCCTTGCCGATGCCATTCACAGGCTCGGCGGCTTCCTTGCCGGCTACAGGCAAAACGGCTGATTCCGCCACGGGGTGCGTTTTGCTGATCGGGCTTACCGGTACTTACTGCGCCGGAAAAAACCACGTCGCCGCAATGCTTGCAAGCCGAGGGCTTCCCGTCCTGGACGTTGACAAGCTGGGACACGCCTGCCTGGAAAACCAAAAAGCGGCTGTTTTCGAGCGTTTCGGCGACGACACAAAAAACCAGGACGGATCGGTAAACAGGAAAGCGCTGGGGGCAAAGGTCTTCGGAAACAAGATCGAGATGGCCGCGCTGGAGGCCATCGTTCATCCCGAGGCAAACCGCATGACCACGGACTGGGTTGAGGCGCAAGGCGGCAAAACCTGCGTCGTCAATGCCGCACTTCTCCACAAAAGCGTGGTTTTTGGGCGCTTGGACTGCATCATTCTTGTTAAGGCACCCTGGCTTGTCCGGCTGCTACGGGCAATGCGCAGGGACAAACTTCCTTTGAGCGTTTTGCTTCGACGTTTTGCAAGCCAGAAGCAATTTGTGCCTAAATATCTTGCTGGAAATGCCGATATTTACAAAGTAGAGAACCCGGGAATTGAAAATCCAGGGTTATCACGAGATCCAGGCCGCAGGAAGACGAAACTGGAATATAGGCTGGAACAAAGGATTGATGAGATCCTTGCGGAACTGGGATCGTAAAAAAACGCGCGAAGGGAGGGTTTTGACAAATCCTATGGAAAAGAAAAAGTTGCTGCTTGTTGCGGTATCGGTAGGCGTGGTTCTGCTGATCATAATCGGTATTCCCTTGCTGCTAATCAGCCCCAGGCAGGTTACGGCACCGACGGTGCATCCTGTCCGTGATATAACCCACGTAGATCCGTTTGCAAGGCCGGTGCAGCCCGTACAGCCGCAGGCACAAGTAATACAACCCACGCAGCCTTACATACAGCCAACACAACCCTTACAGTACGCGCAGAGGGAAGGTTTCGGACAAAGGCCAGAAGCCATCCTAGAACCAGCCAGGGAAGTGGCCGTGCCGGCAGCTCCCCCTGTAACTAGGGATGAGACCCCGCGTGTCGTAACGACCATCACCATACCGGCACCCCGTACCGCCGCGGTCCCCGATGCCCCGGCAGCTCCAGCGAGACCTGCCCCCGCAAGGCCTGCCCCTGCACCAGCAGCCCAGGCAAGGCCAGCGCCCCAGCCGGCAAGACCGGCGGCAACCGTTACCAGACCTGCCGCCCCCGCCCCAGCGGCGGTACCAACCCCAACCCGCAACAATTTCTGGGTTCAGACTGGGGCCTTTAGCAGCAAGGCTCGTGCGGAAACCGTAAAGGAATCGTTGGAGGCCAAAGGCATTGCCTCGATCATAGAAAACCGCAACATCGACGGCAGAACCCTGTACCGTGTCCGTGTCGGGCCCTACCTGTCGGAAACCGAGGCAAATTACTGGCTTGCCCTGGTAAGATCGATCGACGGTTTTGCGGACAGCCAAGTGCGAGTATCGCAGGCACCGATAAATTGACGCTACGGGTATAGGCTGCAACCAACCACAAGGGGGCGATGCAGGCGCACTGTTCCCCTGTTTGTACAAAGCAGGCCGATGCCTTGGTAATTTTTAGGAATTTTCGCATTCCTTCTTGCGCCCAGCCCTCGAGAATACTAATATTAACTATGTGGAAAGAATGACAGCCGTGGCGAAGCGAATTCGCTCACCTATTGTTGATGGATTGTTTTACCCAGATGATTCAGCGGATGTGCTGTTGTGTATGCAAAACATCGGACTTAGACGGGGAAGGGGCGGCATGGCAAAGGCAATCATCGCTCCGCACGGCGCATGGGAGATTTCGGGCTGTCTGGCAGGTGCAGCTTTTGCCTCGGTTGCAGGTAGGGCCAACCAAAAAAGCCCCTCACGGGTCGTCATAATGGGCCCAATCCACAACAAGCAGGACGAAGGCATTTTCCTTTCGAATTCCCATTCGTTTCAGACTCCGCTGGGGGACATCTCCGTGGATCAGGAAGCATCCGGCTGGCTCGAAGCGTACAGTCCACTTATCAGCGTGAATGACATCCCCCATTTGCAGGAACATTCAATCGAAGTGCTGCTGCCCTTCGTGAAGTACTTTTTTCCCAAAGCAGCCATCGTCCCGGTTCTTATGGGGGGGCAGGAAAAACAGCATACCCAGGTCCTTGCAAACGCCCTCCATGCCGCCTTCGCTCCGACCCTGGAAGACACCCTGCTGGTGGTTTCCTTTAACCTAACCGTATACCCGGACAAGCCAGAGGAGCTGGACAATATCGAGGAATGCATGCGCCTTTTTAGGGAAGGAAGACGAAAGCAACTGTACACGGCCTTCGAAAACGGCCAGATTACCGGCTGCGGCGGCACATTGGTAACGGCAATGATGCAGAGCCACCTCCTGGACGACACACGCCCATGCCTGGCATCCGAATCGCTGCTGAGCGCAAGGGGCGAACAGGATAAGACCGTGTACTATGGGGCTTTTTCGTTTGTTTGATAAGGAAGATGACAATGAACCGTATGCTATTTGTCCCCCTGCTGATCCTGTTGTCGGGAACCCTGGTTTTCGCACAGGTTCCCGGCAGGACACCGGTAAATGGTGAACTTGCGCTTCGTGCATTGCAGGAGGGCTTTCCCGACAGGGTAAGCGATGTTGCCTTTATCGACGACGACTGGACGGTAAGGGTTGGGGGTCGGCTTTTTTTCTGGGCAGGCGGCAGGCTTCTTCCCGAGGCCGAAAGGCATCTGGTTGATTATTTCGGCCCCCACTCCTTTTACACCATACCGGAAAGGCCGCCTTCGCCGTCCGACTTTTCGCCCCAGCACATCGAGCTTCTGCGGGAACGGAGCAGAAGCGACGTCCGCCGCGCACGTAGGGACGTTCATCGGGCATTTCAGGCCGCCCTGTATGGGGGCAGTACACGCAGGGAAATAGAGGCCCTGCAGCGAAGGGTTCAGTTTCTTGGTTTTCGGGTAACCATCCACAAGGATATAGTGGACGCACTCGCCCGGGTTGAGGCCGAAATCATGGAATGGGAAGGGGCGAACGCCTTTATTGCCACGCTGGGAACCATCGACGGGTATAGCTGGCGGCAGATTGCGGACACACAGCGAATGAGCTTTCACAGTTGGGGGCTGGCTATTGACATCCTGCCGAGGCATCGTGGCAGGCCGATCTACTGGCTATGGGAACAAAGGCGGAACGCTGACTGGATGCTAATCCCCCTGGAAGACCGCTGGAGTCCGCCGACCCAGGTGATCGAGGCTTTTAAGCGGCAGGGCTTTATCTGGGGCGGCAAGTGGGCATTTTTCGACAACATGCACTTCGAGTTCCGGCCGGAGCTGCTGGCATACACCCGTATGCTTGCCGGGCAGCCCCCGAGGGGTGTCGGCCTGGGTTCTGGCAGGAATCTGCATCATATTTACCCGGATCATCTACGATAGCGGATTCAAGATCATGGGTGTTTCTGGCCAGCAATTCTCAGTTGGATTTGCCCGCACTAAAAAGGGGCTACCCCATTCGTGCTGAGGGGTTTGATACCCTCTTTACACTTTCGCCCGCAAATGTCATGATATCCACTATGAGGTTGAGGATCCCAAGGAAACGACAGTCTACCTCGGCTTCGGGCTTCGGGCTTCGGGCTTCGGGCTTCGGGCTTCGGGCTTCTAAATTATCATCCTCCGCTAAACGAGCGTGTCAACCACCTAACAGCGTATATTTTACCCAGTTATCAGCATTATATTTCTCCCCCCATGTGGAAAACGCCCCCGTGTGCCTATGGCGCGGGGGCTTTTCATAAAAAACTGCAAAGGAGCTCAACATGAAAAGAAGACAGACAGTTGTCTGCGGTATTCTTGCCGCAGTTCTCGCAGTGGTGTTTACCGCCTGCCCCGGCCCCAACCAGATGGAGCCTGGCACAGGTTCGGTCGCAGGTACCGTGGTGTTTCCGGAAGGGGAGGGCGGCATAGCCATTACCCTTACGCTGGAAGCGGCAGTGAGCCAGTTTTCGCTGGAGTATGTCGTGGGCGGCGAAGCCGGCGGAAGCGTGCCTTTCCAGTTTGACGAGGTACTCCCGGGAATCCATGCGCTGTATGCGTCGTGGCGAAGTACGCCGGAAAGTGAACCTGTGCGTGGGTTTGTGCGCAACGTGGAGGTAAGGGCTGGTATTGTGTATCCTTTGGGAAACATAACGATCAACCTTGGCTGCGGCTGCGGTACGATTCCTGACGGTTGCACCTGCGACGCTGACGACCTCGGCTGTGGCTGCGGTACGATTCCTGACGGTTGCGCTTGCGACGCTGACGACCTCGGCTGTGGCACGATCCCGGATGGCTGTAGCTGTGGCACGATCCCGGATGGCTGTAGCTGCGGCACGATCCCGGATGCCTGCAACTGCGGAACGATTCCTGACAGTTGCGCCTGTGAGCAATCCGTTGCGGCCATAAGGATAGTAAGCAACGGTGTTGGCGTAACCGCCCTTGGCTTGGTTCCCGGGCAATACCGCGTCCTTTACGCAGAATGTCCCAGCGGCAATGCCCTTTCCAACGTGCTGTGGTTTTCCACGAATCCCGGCGTTGTAAGCGTGCAAAGGCCCGCAGGCAGATCCATGCTGGAAAGCGGAGAGACGATCCAGATAACCGTGTCGGCTGGCGCGGTTATCGGCGACACGGCGACAATAAGGGCGACCTCTATGGGTGGCGTTGGCGGAAATCTTGTCGAGGCGGCCCTTTTGGTGACGGTAACGAATTTCGTCCGTGTCGATGGCGGGACTTTTCTTATGGGCTATTGCCCCAGCGGCGAAGGTTTATGGTGCGGTTCACCCATGCGCGACGTGACGGTAAGCGGCTTCTACATGAGCCGATTCCAGGTAACGCAGGGCGAGTGGTACGACGTGATGGGAACGCGCCCCAGTTGGTTTACTGGTGAGACGGACTGGAGTGGCAACCCCGTAACTGGCGTAAACTGGCGGAATCTTCCAGTGGAACAGGTAAGCTGGTACGATGCGATAGTGTTCAGCAACCGACTGAGCATTGCAAGGGATCTTACCCCCGCGTACAGCATAGGAGGCAGTACGAACCCGGATGACTGGGGTCCAGTGCCGACAAGTAGTAACGCGACATGGAACACCGTAACGATAGTCGCAGGATCCACCGGGTACCGACTGCCGACGGAGGCGCAGTGGGAATTTGCGGCTCGTGGCGGAATTGTATGCAATGGTAATTATACCTTTTCCGGAAGCAACACCGCTGATAAAGTTGCCTGGTACGGATATTGGGATGGTGGAAACAGCGGAGGAAGAACGCATGAGGTTGGAACGAGGCAGCCAAATGCCCTTGGTCTGTACGATATGAGCGGTAACGTGTGGGAGTGGGTTTGGGACTGGTGGGGGACGCTTCCGACAGTTGCGCAGACGAATCCCGTGGGCGCGTCCTCGGGGTCTTACCGCGTGCGTCGCGGCGGAAGCTGGGACATCACGGGCTGGGCCGTCCGTTCGGCGCGTCGGTACTTCGACGACCCGGCTCACCGGTTCAGCACTCGTGGTTTCCGTCTTGTCCGCCCCTAGTTTAACAGGCCAGGCATAATTGCGGCCCCCTCGCCATGCCCGCCCGCTGCCGGAGGCGGCGGGGCCGAGCGGCCCGGAGGGTCGCGAGGAAAGGGCATGGGGATGGGGCTGCGCGGGAGGTGTGTTTTTCTGGGGGGTGCAGGGGGGCAAATGCCCCCCTGCAAAATTAGTTATGTAGGGAAAAAAATTTGAGACTTCAATATGCGTCTTTTTCGCTTCCACTCCATGCCAGCAGTACGGAGCAGGAGGAGTTAAACCGGTTCCTCAGGGGCCACAGGGTCGTCCAGTCGCGCAGGGAACTTGCCTCGGTGGACGGTGCTCCCTGCTGGGCGATTCTGGTCGAATACCTGGAGGGCCCTGGAAAGTTCACCGGCGGCGAGTCTTACAACTAACATTCGTCCAATGGGATCTGCTGCGGATATTGATGGACACACACAAACAGACGGTTTCAACGAATGGATAGTGACTGGTGAATAATTAATCGCTCTTTCTCTTCGGCGGTGGCCTGCGTCCCCTAAGAATCGGGTCGAAATAATCCTCGAACTTGATTTTGTTGGTTATCTTGTTAAGGACAACCCGATACACGATAAACGCAATCGCTATAGCCGCAATAAAGAAAAGCGAGAAAGCCACGTTCACGGCTGCTTCGGGCAGTATGGGCATAAGGAACGTGACAAAAAGCACCGAAAGCAATATAAAGGACAGCAACGTTACGAGGATGTTAAATAGGGTGGCTCCCAGGATAAAAAGCAACGTATTAACTTTCTTGTTCATCGGTTTGCTCCTTCTCTACCATTTTTCTGTGGCCGGCAAAGATAGTAACAAGTAACAATATGCAGCTAATCACCACACTTGTATCGGCGACATTGAACGTAGGCCAACGTTCAAAGCCAAAAATACCGTAAAACCTTACGCTTATAAAGTCCACAACGCCGTCGGGTCGTAGAATGCGATCGGCAATGTTGCCAATTCCGCCGCCAAGAATGCCAGCGATTGCCCATCGTTGCAACTTGGTAAATTCATCCGAAGAAAGATAGTACCACACCAAAATACACAGCACGATAATGGGCAGTATGACGAACAGTATACGCTTTGCAGGCTCGGGAAGGTTCTGCCCAATGCTAAAGGCAATCGCCGGGTTACGCACATGGATTATATGCAAAAAATCATGGCCTAGGAAAAAATCATCGTCAAAGACATTGGTAATCATGGAACCAATGGGCCACCTCGCCGCAATGAACGACTTGGTGATTTGATCGAGAAGTATTACAAACCCCGTAAGTATAAAAGGCAAACCGCGTTCTTTGTCAAACTTGCATTTCAAGTTCATAATTGCTCCATAGGCGAGGCACATGCCCCAGAATTAAAGCCCCGTTGGGACATCGATAAATTCAGTGTCAATATGTAGTTCTTCGGCGCAATGGCGCATGACGGCACGCACCCCCCAAACCTCGGTCGAATAATGCCCCCCAGCGATCATGTTGATCCCTCCCTCAAGGCATTCGCTGTATATGTAGTGGGGCATCTCTCCGGTAATAAACAAATCTATACCTTCATCGATTGCCTCCATCGCATTGCTCGCACCCCCCCCAGAAACCACCGCACAGGTCATGTTTTCCTTCTTGCCGAAGGGGTAAACCCCCAGTGGCGGCCTGTCCTCGAAGGCAATCTTCCGCGCCGCCTGCTCCACGCCCAGCGGATTGGGGAAGGTTCCCTTGTACCCGATCTTCCTGCCGCTGTATCCGCCAAAAGGCTCCACCGCCTCAAGCCCCAAAAGCTCCGCAAGTACCGCATTGTTTCCCAGCTTGGGGTGCTGATCCAGGGGCAAATGCACCGCATACAGGCAAATGTTGTGATCCAAAAGCGCCTTTATCCGCCGCCTGTGCCCCCCCTTAAGCGCAAGGGACTTGCCCCAGAACATCCCGTGGTGGACAAAGAGCATTCCGGCACCCGAAGCCGCCGCCCGCTCGATGGTTTCCAGGCTTGCGTCCACGGCAAAGGCGATTTTGCCGATTTCGCCGCCGTCGTTGTCAACCTGAATGCCGTTAAGGGAACTGTCCGAACTGGCAAAACCATCGATATCCAAAAAACCCCTGAAAAATACGTCAAGCTTTGCGCTTGCAAAATTGGCACCCATTTTGAAAGTGTGCAACAAAATCAGAATTTGTGCAATAGGGCGCGATTTTCTTCTTTGCTTTGGCCCTACATAACATTATATTTGATATGATAGGCACAAACTTTACGCAAGGGAGAATATTATGAAACATACCATACTCTTTGTCTTGATGGCGATAGGCGTTTTGGGAATCCTTTCCGGTTGCAGGGACAACCGACGAAACCAGAATATCGCAGTTCCCTCGCCTGGAATCGAGCCCAGGGCGGATCTCACTGTAGCCGGCGAGAGGGGACAAATTCGCACGGGGTTGGGTGTCGTGACCTCGGTGGGCAGTTCCAGATCTGCCACGGGTGGAAACGAAGGTTTGGCACAGGTGGACAGCACTTTGGTTGCCATCACCTTGGACGAACACGGCATAATCACCAGGGCCACTTTCGATGTGGCTCAGACACGGATTGGCTTTAATGCCCAGGGGCAAATCACGACCGACCTTTCCGCCCCCGTCCAGACGAAAGGGGAATTGGCGGATGCCTACAACATGCGCAGGGCTTCCGGCATTGACAGGGAATACAACGAGCAGATGGCTTCTATGGAAGTTTGGGCGATTGGTCAGACCCCTGCAAGGTTTATGTCCATGGCGCTAGACGGCGGTCGCCCTGCGGAAGTGGATCTTAGAGCCTCCGTCACGGTGAACGTTACCAGTTACTTGACGGCCATGGAACGGGCGATGGCAAACCTCAAGTCTGGCAACAGCCCGGGCAGGCACAGGACTGGCCTTGGCGTGGCAACGGGAATCGGCGACTCCAGGAATGCCACGGCAACCCAAACGGGAAGGGCCATGGTTGCCTCCTACTATGCCGTGCTCACCCTGGACGAACATGACGTGATAATCGCCGCCTGGGTTGACAGCACCCAGTCCACCGTGGAATTTGATACCACCGGAACCTTGCAGCCCCTGCCAGGTTCCTCCCCCACCCGTCAGGAGATGGGGAGCGCTTACGGTATGCGAAGGGCTTCCCCTATCGGCAGGGAGTGGAACGAGCAAATGCAGGACTTTGCCCAGTGGATGGTTGGCAAAACGCCTACGCAAGTGATAGGCATGAGCCTGAACAACGGTCGTCCTGCGGGGGCGGATTTGGTGGCTTCGGTTACTATCAACATGACTCCCATACTTGCCGCCGTCGAAAGAGCCGCCGCAAATGCACGATAGAAAAAACCGGAACCGAAAGGGTCGAGCGTGGGTATCGACCCTTGGGGTATGTTTGGGCTGCGCCGTGGCCTTGCCGCTGGCATTCACGGCCTGCACCCGTTATCAGCGATACCAGGCTCACAAGATAGGGCCTTTTGACACGATTACCCTGCTCTTGGTCTATGCGGAAAGTGAAAGGGATTTTAACCACTTTGCCGACATCGTTTTCGAGCGGCTGGAAACCCTGCACCGACTCTACGACATTTTCAATGCCTACGACGGATTGAATAACCTTCACACAATAAATGCCAATGCCGGCATTGGGCCGGTGGAAGTGGATCAGGAAATAATCGATATGCTGCTGGCGGCCAGGGAAGCCTACGCCATTACCCAAGGTCGGACGAATCCGGCAATGGGATCCGTGCTTCGCATTTGGCACGAATACCGTATGCGTGGTTTGGCTCATCCGGAAGATGCGGTTTTGCCTTCAATTGCCTTACTGCAGGAGGCGGCTGGGCGAATGACCATGGATGATGTGATTATTGACGAAAACAGGCGCACGGTTTTCCTGGCGGAACCGGGGATGTCCCTGGACGTTGGTTCCGTGGCCAAAGGCTTTGCGGCGGAACTGGCCTTGGCAGCCGCAAGAGAGGCTGGCCTGCGGACTGCGCTTTTGAATGTCGGCGGCCATGTCGTGGCAATGGGCACTCCGCCCCGACGGGAACACTGGAACATCGCCGTGCAAAACCCGAAAGCCGGAGTGGGGGACGCTCCCAGCACCGTCGATACCCTTTCCCTAACCGACGCCACCATATCGATAAGCGGCTCGTACCAGCGTTTCTTTATCGTCAACGATCAACTCTTTGGCCATGTGATTGATCCGGATACCCTTATGCCGGCAAATTTATTCAAACAAGTAACGGTCATCCATCGGCAGTCGTGGATGGCGGATGCCCTTTCCACCGCTCTGTTTGTCCTGCCAAGGGAGGAAGGGGAGGTTTTGGCGAAAGCCACGGGTGCGGAAGCCTTTTGGATAGACCAGGATGGTCAATGGTTTGCTACCCCAGGTTATGCTCGATTCTCCAATGTGT
>Ga0209755_10001921_pt1 | contig 30172 bp, 15 predicted proteins | sample TergutCo191P1_FD_187301 | JGI IMG/M metagenome (GOLD analysis project Ga0209755, IMG submission 187301) | Cornitermes sp. P1 segment gut microbial communities from Petit-Saut dam, French Guiana - Co191P1 (SPAdes) (version 2) | ecosystem: Host-associated > Arthropoda: Insects > Digestive system...
TGTTGACTTCTACTTAGCGCTCTTTGATTTTTCACTCTAAACGAACCCTTGTTTAATGCCATTTCTCATACTAAACGCAAGTGTTGGCTTCACTGTTGCACCTACTTTGGGAATTTACGTAAAAGTGACATTTGACGATAAAGTATAAACCACTTATATTAATACAATGAACAGAGCACATATATGGAGATGATTTTATGAATTTAACATTTGCACCCGAACGACTCGAAGACCGTTTTGCCGTAGAATCCATGACACGGGATGCGTTTTGGGACGGCGGTTGGACGATGGAAGAAAAATTGCCGGAGGAGCACTATCTTGTGCATCTGTTACGTCAATCACCGCTGTTTATTCCTGAGCTAAACTTGGTTGCATGGCTGGATGGCAAAATCGTCGGCCATGTGATTTATACGAAGGCGCGCCTTGAAGACATCAATGGTGTTTCACATGACGGCATGGTTACTTTTGGACCATTGACAGTGCATCCGGATGTTCAATCTCAAGGGATTGCGCGTGCTTTATTGTCGCATTCATTTGGGGTTGCGAAGAAACTGGGTTATAAAGGTGTGGCCATCTACGGGCATCCGAATTATTATCCGCGTGTGGGTTTTGTTAATGCAAAACAATTTGGCATCACCACTGCGGATGGTAAAAATTTTGATGCATTTATGGCGTATCCGCTCTATGACGATGCACTGGAGGGTATGCACGGCATGTTGTTGAATGATCCGGTTTACGAAAACATACCATATAAAGACGTGTGTATGTTTGACAAACAATTTCCGGAGAAGTTGATTCATAAACCCATTTCCGCAGAAGTTTTGTTGGCTGTATTAAATGATTGTGAACAAAAAGCGTTGTCCTTTATGACGGGCAATGCATTAAAAATGATGACCACGCGCAGCGAACAGGAGATTCGTATGATGGACGGGGTGACGGATGAAACGATTGAGTCTATCGACCATGTGATGCGCGCGCATGGATATGGATGGCGCAACCGCGCATAAAGATATTAAAGTTCTATGTTTTTTTCTGCGCGAAGCGCACCGGCTGTTTTAATGATGCCCCGGCCATATTTAAGTTGCAATTTGATCATGGCTTCACTGAGTTTATCATGATTGACATCGTGGTTGTCATCAAAGAGTGTTATTTGTTCCAGCGGGGTATCGGTCAATCCGCTGAGTGAAATGCCCACCAGCCGAACCGGTTGTTTATCGATCTTCTTTAACAAATGTACGGCGGTGGTATAAATGGATGATGCGCGGTTGGTTGGATCACCTGTATGCGAACGGGTGATTTGTTTCATGTTGTTGTATGTAATTTTGATGGTGATTGTGCGTGCAAATAATCTTGCCATACGAATGTCAAAGCTGAGCCGTTGTGCAATGAGCAGCAAAACATCCTCAAGGTATGCCATGTCGGTGATGTCTTGTTGAAAAGTATGTTCACGTCCCATGGATTTTGGATCATGATGAAGCGATATGCTGCGGTTGTCGATGCCATTGGCGAGATCGACAATTTCTTTGCCGTATTTACCCATGAGCTTTTCAACCGTATCACGCGCTTCTAAGAGTTGTCTGACGGTGACAATGCCGTATTTTGACAATTCAGAGGCTGTTTTGGCACCCACACCGTAGATGGTGCGGACATTTCTGTCAATAATAAGCGCACGCAATGCATCAGGGTTTGGGATTTCAAAGTATCCATTGGGTTTCATTTCTTCGCTGGCAAGTTTTGCACTCATAAATGAATATCCCACGCCAACAGAACATGTGAGTTTTGTTTCGTCAAACACACGTTGACGAATGGCATGTCCGATGGCCGATGCACCGCCAAAAAGGTGCTCGCTTCCTGTAACATCAAGGAAGGCTTCATCAACAGAAACCACTTCCATAAGGTCTGTGTAGTCTGACCATATTTTTTGTACTTCCCGTGAAACTTTTCCGTATTTTCCGCTGCTGGGGTGCATATAGATGCCGTGCGGACAGCGGCGGTATGCTTCTTTGATGCTCATGGCTGAGCGCACACCAAATTTGCGGGCTTCATAAGAACAGGTGGATACAACCCCGCGTTCGGTGGGCAGTGCGCCAATGATTAGCGGTTTTCCGGCAAGCTCCGGATTATCCCGAATTTCCACCGCCGCAAAAAACATATCCATATCAATGTGAATAATTTTACGTAACATCGAAGCTGTTTCCACAATATCACCTCAGTCGATATCTAGGATGGCGATGCCATCCTTGTGAATTATTTTACGTAACATCGAAGCTGTTTCCACAATATCACCTCAGCCGACACCTAGGATGGCGATGCCATCCTTGTGAATTATTTTACGTAACATCGAAGCTGTTTCCACAATATCACCTCAGTCGATACCTAGGATGGCCATGCCATCCTTGTGAATTATTTTACGTAACATCGAAGCTGTTTCCACAATATCACCTCAGTCGATACCTAGGATGGCTATGCCATCCTTGTGAATTATTTTACGTAACATCGAAGCTGTTTCCATAATATCACCTCAGCCGAAAATGCGTATACTTCGCTCTGCTTATTCAATCACATGTGTTAAATTGGACATAATAGGCCTGATTCAATTTTTATACTGGCAATAAATTGAAAAGTGCAGTTATCATATATTTGGGGTGTTTGGTTGTTGCAATACTCAAAATTATACAACACGATAACGGAATTAAAATCACCGGCACAGATATTATTTTTCTCTACAATTTTTTTGAACTTCGGAATGATTGCATAATCGTAAGAAAAGCCATTTAGTAGTTCTGTCACACAATCCTTATTTCCCACATAGCCAACATCACTAAAATCCTCGTCATAATATTCTAGTTCAAACAAATCAGAAAAAATGGATGGGATATAGTCGCAATCCTCAGTATATGAAACATCAGTAAATTTTTTCAATTTATCAGCATCATCTACATTTGCCAGCCAAAGCGAAACAATATCATTTTTCCGCATTTTCATCACTCCGATAATGAAAAATTTGTAGGATGGCTACGCCATCCTTATTCATATTTAGGTCTTAAAACAATCCAGTTTTCGATGTTCATCACATTTTGTTCTTCGATAGATGGAACAAAGATCGCTGTTTCGCGCGTAAAAATGTGGTCACTAAAATGTGATAAATGAAAATCAAATAATACGCGGGAAATATCCATGTAGGCAACCACCTGATGGTTATTCATAAAGATAATGAGGTTGTGTATGTCAGAATTGCGGATGTTGGTATTTAAACGAACCGGCGCGACACCTTCATGTGCTAAAACCCACCAAGGGTCAAGGTACGGTAAAATAATGGCCATCTTGTCCCATTCAAAATCAGTGATTGCGGAGAAATCTACATTTTCACCGGATTGCGCCTTGTTGCGGATTGTATGTGCAAAGTCAACACCGAGCGTTATTTGTGTTCTGGCGCTGCGCATAAAGGCATCCGGGAAATTGATCCGGATGACGATGAATGTAATGATAGCCAATATGATGATCACAATGGATAATATAACCGCAGATTTTTTCAAGCATCCTTTTTTTAATATAGAAATCACCTTTTCGAATGTTTTAATTTATTATATCGTTTTCGTATGAAAATGACAAAGTTTACATAATGAGCAAAGCATAACATGTAAAAAGCCGCGGGGTTTTAATCCTACGGCTTGTTTTTATTTGAATTTATCTTTTACTTTTTCGTACCATTTTTTTTCATGGTTGACATAATCGTCACCCATGACATCATTAAATGCACGTAATGATTCTTTTTGTTTTTCATTGAGCGCTGTTGGTACGGACACATTGAATTTGACGATTAAATCACCAAACATTTTTGGATTGTGTACATTGGGGATGCCTTTTCCGCGGAATGCCACTTGTGTTCCGGGCTGCATTCCGGCTTTAAGCTGATAATTTTCAATTGTGCCATCGAGCATCGGAATGGTGATGTCATCACCCAAAGTTGCTTGTACAAATGTAATCGTTCGGTCCATGTATAAATTGTTTCCCTCGCGTGAGAACACTTTATGTGGGGACACATTTACCGTAATGTATAAATCGCCGGCAGGCGCACCCTTTTCACCGGTTTCACCTTTGCCCTGCAAACGAATACTCTGGCCTGTGTCAATGCCTTTAGGCACTGTTACTTCAATGGTTTTCGTCGTTTTCACACGCCCTTGACCGCGGCAGGTAAGGCAAGGATCTTTAATGATTTTACCTTCGCCTTTACATGCAGAACACGGCACAACGCGTGTCATCATGCCCAGCATGCTTTGTTGTGTGATGCGCTCACTGCCGGTGCCTCCGCACTTTTTGCATGACTCAGCATACGTGCCTTCTTTGCATCCGCTGCCTTTACATGTCGGACATTGATCGTAAGACTGAAGCTGAACGTCCCGAACACAGCCGAAGACCGCTTCTTCAAATTTAATATTCAAACGCATTTGCAAATCATTGCCGCGTCTTGGTCTTGGGCGGGAACGTCCGCCGCCGCCAAAGAAATCCATGTCACCAAAGCCACTGCCGCCCCCGAATACGGAAGAGAAAATATCGCTAAAGTCCATGCCATTAAAACCGCCGGCACCGCCTTGTTCAAATGCTGCATGCCCAAACTGATCATAATTTTTGCGCTTGGTCGCATCACTTAAAATTCCGTATGCTTCGGAGATTTCTTTAAATTTTGCCTCAGCGGCAACATCACCCGGATTTGCATCCGGGTGGTATTGTTTTGCAAGTTTTCTGTAAGCACTTTTTAACTGTGCGTCCGTCGCATCACGACTGACACCCAACTGTTCATAATAATCTTTTTTATCAGCCATTTACTTGCCACCTTCTGCTTGTTTTACCAAACAAAGATTTTACCGCAGAATTACCGTTCTGTAAAGTCGCCATCAATAATGTTGTCATCATGGTTTGGACCGTAATCACTTGGTTCTGCCTGATCTATTCCGCCGAATTGGCTCATGTCAGGTGCACCTTCTGGGGCAACGTTCTGATAAAGTTTGGTCGAAAAATCATTGAGTGCTTTGGTATAGGTTTCAATTGCGTCTTTAAGATTTTTTGTATCCGTTTCTGACATGGTTTCGCCATGCATAGAAACCGATACTGATTTTAATTTTTCCATTTCAGCTTGGATGTTTGATTTGTCTTCATCCGAAACTTTCTCACCCATGTCTGTGATGAGTTTTTCTGTTTGGAAAATAAGGGATTCTGCTTCGTTTTTCGCATCAATGGCTTCTTTGCGAAGGCGGTCTGCTTCGGCGTATTGTTCCGCTTCTTTTACTGCGCGATCGATTTCATCATCAGATAGATTTGAACTTGCAGAAATGGTGATGTGTTGTTCCTTGCCGGTGCCGAGGTCTTTCGCCGTAACTTTAACGATGCCGTTTGCGTCGATGTCAAACATGACTTCAATTTGCGGTACACCGCGTGGCGCAGGTGGGATGTCGTCTAGGCGGAAACGACCGAGTTCTTTATTGTCACGTGCAAGCGCGCGTTCACCTTGGCAAATAAGGATGTCTACCGCGGTCTGATTGTGTGCAGCTGTTGAGAAAATTTGTTTTTTGTTTGTCGGGATGGTGGTGTTTCTTTCGATTAAACGTGTTGCCACACCGCCTTCGGTTTCAATAGAGAGTGACAGCGGGGTGACATCAAGCAACAAGATGCTGCCTGCGCCTTCGTCCCCTGCAAGTTTTCCGCCTTGAATGGATGCACCAAGTGCGACACATTCATCCGGATTGATGCCTTTAAACGGATCTTGTCCTGTCAGTTTTTTTACAGCTTCTTGAACTGCCGGAATGCGGGTAGAACCACCAACCAAAAGTACTTTGGATAAATCAGACGGTGACAAATCTGCATCTTTGAGCGCTGTTTGTACCGGTCCCATGGTTTTTTCGACAAGGTCATGTGTGAGTTCATCAAATTTTGCACGGGTGAGGTTGATGTCCATATGTTTTGGACCATCTTGGTTCATGGTGATGAACGGCAAATTGATGTTTGTTGTTACTACGGTTGAAAGCTCTTTTTTTGCTTTTTCAGCAGCTTCTTTGATGCGCTGCATGGCCATTTTATCTTGGCGCAAATCCATGTTCTCTTGTTTTTTAAATTCTTCTACGAGGTAGTTCATAACACGTTCATCAAAATCATCGCCGCCGAGCCGGTTATTACCGCTGGTCGCAAGAACTTCGATAACACCGTCACCAATGTCGATGATTGAAACGTCAAAGGTGCCGCCGCCGAGGTCATAAACCATGATTTTTTGTTCTTTTTCATTGTCCAGTCCGTAAGAGAGTGCTGCTGCGGTTGGTTCATTGATGATACGCTCTACTTCAAGACCGGCAATTTTACCGGCATCTTTGGTTGCTTGGCGTTGTGCATCTGTGAAATACGCAGGCACTGTAATAACGGCTTTGGTTACAGATTCACCAAGGTATGCTTCTGCATCCGCTTTGAGTTTGCCCAAGATCATGGCAGAAATTTCTTGTGGTGAATACTGCTTGCCTTCAATGTCAACTTTGAAGTTTGTACCCATTTGGCGTTTGATGGACATCACGGTTTGATCCGGATTGGTGATGGCTTGGCGCTTCGCTGTTTCGCCGACCAGTCTTTCACCGGTTTTGGTGAATGCGACGATGGATGGGGTGGTTCGCATGCCTTCTGAGTTTGGGATGATGACGGGTTGTCCGCCCTCCATGACTGCGACGCATGAGTTGGTTGTTCCGAGGTCAATTCCTATAATTTTTGGCATTGTATATATCTCCTTTTAAAAAATTGTTGTTTGAAGTTTTATAATTGCAATCATTCAACCTAAATATTGTTGAATGATGTGCTGGTGGAAATTTTTTGCTTTCGCAAAAACCGTTTGCAATCATTCAACCTAAATATTGTTGAATGATGTGCTTGGTGGAAATTTTTTTGCTTTCGCAAAAACCGTTCGCAATCATCCAACTTAAACACTGTTGAATGATGTGCTCACTAATTTAATTAGCGACTTTAACCATGCTGTGTCTGAGCACTTTATCGCGGTGCATATAACCTTTTTGAAGTTCGGCAGTGATTTCATTGGGGCCGAAGTTTTCATCTTCAGCATGTGCCACCGCATGATGCAGGTTATGGTCAAATGGCATTCCGGGTTCTATCTCGATGGGTTTGATTCCAAGATCCGAAAGTACGGCTTCAAATTGCCGCGCAATCATGAGGATGCCTTGATAAAATTTGTTTTCAGGGTCCTCGTTGGCTGAAAGTGCACGCTCGAAATTGTCAATGACAGGCAAGAGGTTTTCGCATACTGAACGAACACCATCATCATATCTGCTGGTCATTTCTTTGAATGTTCGTTTTCGGTAATTGTCAAACTCTGCAAGTTGTCGGGTATAGCGATCATTGCAATCCGCCAGTTGTTTTTCAAGAGTATCTTCAATGGCGTCCACAATATTTTCTGTTGCTATTGATTCATCAATCGCCTCATCGGCTGCGTCTTCGTCTATGTTATCATCTAACATTGCGTCATCAATTTCGGTTTTCTTTTTCATGAAGTTCCTCCATAATTTTTTGTGATGTTTATGATTAGCCATTGCCTAAAGCCTCCAACACACGTTGCATATTTTGCACAATTCCGGTTATGACAGAAACTGCTTGTGCATAATCCATACGCATGGGGCCTACAAGTGCAATGATGCCGGATCCTTGGTTGTTAATGCGGTAACTGGTGCGAATGAGTGAACAATCCTTCATTAGTTCCAGTGTGTTTTCATCGCCGATGGTAATTTGGATGCCATTGATTTCATCTTCACCCAAAAGCGCCATCAGGGATTCACGGTCTTCCAATGTGTGAAACAGCATTTCTGCTTTTTTTATGTCAGAAAATTCAGGGAAAGCAAGAATGTTTTTAATACCACTTGTGTATATTTTTATATCATCTTCTGCTTGAATGATGCCTGCGATGATCCCCAATATAGGCATGAGAATGTGTGCGTCATTGCCGAATGATGCCAACATCTTATCGATTAAAGCACGGTTGATTTCGTTCACAGTGCGGTTTGTCAGGTGCTGGTTTAATTTTTGGCTCAGTTCTGTGAGTTTTACATAATCAGGTGCGGCATCAATATGAATGACTTGATTTTTTACGGCCTTAGTATCCAGTACCAAAACCAATAAGAGCGATTTTTCATCCAGTGGTACCAACTGAATGTGACGGATCTTGGTTTTCTTTAAATGCGGCTCGGAAACAATGGCGGGGTATTTTGTTAAATGCGTCAGCGTTTTCGCGGTTTCCTGCATCATGTATTCAGTTTGATAGATGTTGTCAATGATCATGCGCTGCATAAACATTGCGACTTCCGCAGTCAGTGCCGCCGGATGCATCATGCTGTCAACATAAAAGCGGTATCCTGCGGAAGATGGAATCCGTCCGCTGGATGTGTGTAATTGGCTGATGAGCCCAAGGTCTTCCAAGTCGCTCATTTCATTGCGAATGGTTGCCGAGCTGATGCCCAGTCCATATTTTTTAGCAATCGTACGCGAGCCGATGGGTTCTGCTGTTTGGATATAATCATTTACAATGGCTTCTAAGATTTTAAACTGCCTGTCACTGAGAAACACAGGATCACCTCCCATCATTTGAAAAATTATTTTTGTTAGCACTCGCACGTGATGAGTGCTAACGAAAATAATTTTACCATATTTTGATAAAATGTCAATATCTTGTGGATAAAAAAATATTTAATGAGTTTGCCGTAAAAATCGTTGATTCTCATTAAATGATGCCGTGGGTTTATATTAAATTTTTGACGCCGCCCGTAAGTGCCGTCTGAATATAAATTTTATGTAAACAACCATAAATATGTTTTAAATGACAAAATCTGGAAAAAATGGCAATAATGGTGTAAAATATGTTTATAAATGTTTTAAAAGGGGTGTGTTTTGTATGGCTGGAGCGTATAAACAATACTTGCCGGATATAAATGTGGATGATGGTGCTGCACGTGTGATGAATAATGCAAAATTATACATTAAACTTTTGGGTAAGTTTGACGTGCGCACCATGACCGATGAATTGATTGATGCCATTGTTGGTGGTGATTTTGATGCCGTCACAAAAAAAGCGCATGCGCTGAAGGGGGCTGCTGCGAATTTAAGCTGTGAGGTTATCCGCAGTGTTGCACTTCAAATTGAAATTTCCGGCAAGGAATGCATCTCTGCGGCAATATTTATTCCGGAATTAGAAAAAGCGGCGACTGCGCTGATTGATGCAATCGCACAACTCACCGCTGCCGAAACCGCCTAGCGTTTATAGTTTTTCTTTAATCGCGTAACAATATCACTGAGTGATGTTTGGTAGTCGCGAATACGTCCCATGCTTTTTATGACACGTGCTTGTTCAAGTTGCAAGCCTAAATCGTCAGGGTTTATTTTTAAAGCAAGCGCCAATGTTTCCCATGCTTGCTCTGGTAAATTTTCTTTTCGGTACAGTGCGGATAATTGTGTCAGCAACACAAGGTTTGCTTCTTCGGAGGATTTAATTTGTTCAATGAGTGAATTTGATGACGCGCTTTCGCTCTTTGTGATTTTATCAATATGTTTTTTTATGCGTTCCCATTCAAATTTTTGTTCATGTATTTTGAGTGTTTGAACCAATGATGTAATTTCATCGCCGGAAAAATAATCGGCACATGATATAAAGGCAATGATACGGTCCATATAACCGGAAGTATGCATTGCTTTTATTTTTGCCGCAATGTTTGTATGTCCGAGCTGCTGCACCCAATCGCACATTGCGTCTGATGCGACGTCGTCTGCGGATTGTTGCCAATGATGGTACGCGTGATATAGCGCTTCTTCAAATGAATATACAGCAATGCCGGTTTCTTTAAATGTGTATGCAATGGTGTTTATTTCTTGCGATAATAATAATTTAAACATCTTCACCGAAACTTTCTGTCAACAATTGATGGTAAAAATCCGATCCCGTTGGTTCACCCAACAAAACATGTATATTTAATATATCAGATAAAACGTCGGTCGTCATGCCATCAATCATTATTTTTTCATCAACACCGGTGCGAATCATATTGTATGGAAGAAACAGCGCGTGACAATCACGGACTATTTGTTTTGATTGTTTCGCAATGTCTTGACCCGTGATGAGTCCGCTGACGGTTACATTATGACCAAAAAAGTCGTTTTGTACTTTATGCACCATGATTTGTGCGGTCGGATGCGTGTTTTTGAATGCGTCTATTAATGTTTTCATGAAAGCATATGCCGCAATGCCGGTAATAATGATGATTTTTTTACCTGCTTTTCGCTGATGCGCGTCTGTGTTTTCTAAATATTTGCTGCTGAATACCATTTCTTCCATAAAATCATGCTCAAACATGCGAAGCATGCCAACACCATTGTCCAGTTGCGGGAAGTCTTCATACGATTCATAAGTAGGGAAGGGATGTTCTGCCAAAACATACCACTCATCGGCAGCATAAACAAAGTGGCTGCTTGCCGCTGTCATGAGGGATGTTTGTTGGTGTTTATGGATTTGATCAATGACATGGTTTGCATCTTCTTTGGTAAACGGCAATAATGGCGTGAGTCCTTCTCGGTGGCTTGTACGCCCAACGGGTACTACGGACATACTTGCTGCACCTTTAATTTTGCGAAGTGTTTCAATGGTGTAATCCAGTTGTACACCGTCGTTTATTCCTTTGCACAACACCACTTGAAAATGCATTTGGATGCCTGCATTTGAAAAAACAGCGAGTATTTCAAATAAATTTCTTGCCCGTTCACTACCCATCATGGACGCACGCAAATCTAAGTCCGCAGCATGTACGGAGATGCGCAGCGGTGATAAATGATACCCGGCCAAACGTTGTGCTTCTTTAATGTTCATATTGGTGAGTGTCGCATAATTTCCCATTAAAAAAGATAAGCGCGGGTCATCATCTTTTACATAGAGCGTTTCTCGTAGTCCTTCCGGTTGTTGTTCGATGAAACAGAACACGCAGTGGTTGCAGCATGTGCGTTCTTTAGACATGAGCGGATTTTCAAATGCCAATCCCAAATCATCGTCTTCATCTTTTTCAATATCCAATTCCCATAATTCTCCGTTTGCTTTTTCGATTTCGACGCTGAGTGTTTCTTCCGTGACGCGAAACCGGTAATCTAAGATATCAATGACGGCTGCATTATTTATGGATAATAAAAAATCCCCAGATTGGATGCCCAGTTCTTCGGCAATGCTGTTCCTATCTACGGATTTGATTGTATGTTTTTTCATCGTACACCATCTTTTTATTGATTGAAGTTAGAAAAATACGGATATCTTAATATGTTTTTTAATGCGCATGACTTTTGCAAAAAAACCAGTTTTTATTTCTGTTTTCATTCAATAAAAATTGTTGACAACCCTTATCGGGTGTTATACAATATTTAACTGAATCGCAATTTTTAGGCGTATTTTTACATGATTTTTTGTCATCATAGCAGAAACTGAAAAATATATCAATAAAAAATTGTATTCACCTGAAAGAAATCACAATATGTATCTATAATGAAGCTATAAAGGGGTTGTTTGTACGTGGAAAAAAACAGGGTGCGTTTAACGTCTGGCCCAGGCCCAAAAAGGGCGTCCTATTCGCGAATTGCTGAGGTCTTAGAAATCCCAAATCTCATCGAAGTGCAGAAAAACAGTTATCAGTGGTTCATTGATGAGGGATTAAGGGAAGTGTTTCAAGACATTTCACCCATTACAGATTATAGCGGAAACCTTGTACTCGACCTTATTGATATGACCCTTGAAAGTGATAATCCCAAATATTCTATTGAGCAGTGTAAAGAGCGTGATGCGACCTATGCTGCTCCTTTGCGTGTCAAATGTCGGCTTCGTAATATTGAAAGGGAAGAAATTTTAGAACACAATGTGTTTATGGGTGACTTTCCGCTCATGACGGACAAAGGCACGTTTATTATTAATGGTGCCGAGCGCGTTATTGTATCACAATTGATGCGTTCACCCGGAATTTATTTTGGTACAGATCATGACAAGGTGGGTAAAGTGCTTGTGTCAACCAGCATTATACCCAATCGCGGAGCGTGGCTTGAATTTGACACGGACTCGAACGATATTTTTAATGTGCGGATTGATCGTACCAGAAAAGTGCCGGTAACCGTGCTCATTCGTGCACTTGGTTGTGGTTCTGATGAAGAGATCCTTGCAAAATTTGGCGATGATCCTAAGATTCTTGCGACCATTGAAAAAGATATTTCTAAAAACAAAGAAGAAGGCTTGTTTGAATCTTATAAACGCCTGCGACCGGGTGAACCGCCCACGGTTGAAGGTGCCGAGTCACTGCTTAACAATATGTTCTTTGATCCAAAGCGATACGACTTGGCGAAAGTCGGCCGTTATAAATATAATAAAAAATTGGCGCTGCGCAATCGCGTGCCCGGTTTTACATTGTTTGCACCGGCAGTACATCCGGAAACCGGTGAAATTCTTTTTGACGCAGGGACTACGCTCACGGCTGAAATGTCGGAAACGATTCAAAATGCAGGTTGTCCGCATGTGGATATCGCCTACGAAGACCGCTATGTACGTTGCATCAGCAACATGACCGTCAATATAGATCAGTATATCGCACCGTATGGTTTAAGCGGTGCTGATTTTGGCATTAAAGAAAAAGTGTTTTTACCGGCATTACAACCTATTTTACAAGCAGATGACAAGGAAGAAATCAGTCGTTTGATTAAACTTCATAAAAAACGTTTGCTGCCGCCGACCGTCACGTTTGAAGACATTATGGCGTCCATTAGCTATGCACTGGGTGTCGAGTTTGGTATTGGTAATACAGACGATATTGACCATTTGGGTAATCGCCGCATTCGTGCGGTGGGTGAACTCTTGCAAAATCAGTTCCGCATCGGCTTAACCCGCATGGAGCGTGTGGTGAAGGAACGCATGACCATTCAAGATATGGACATGGTGACACCGCAAGCATTGATTAACATCCGTCCGGTGACCGCAGCCATTAAAGAATTCTTTGGCTCGTCACAGCTTTCACAATTTATGGGTCAAACCAATCCGCTTGACGAACTCTCGCATAAACGCAGATTGTCTGCACTGGGACCCGGTGGTCTGTCTCGTGACCGCGCAGGCTTTGAAGTGCGTGACGTTCACAGCTCGCATTATGGCCGTATGTGTCCGATTGAAACACCGGAAGGACCGAACATCGGTTTAATTAACTCGCTTGCATCTTATGCACAAATTAATGAGTACGGCTTTATTGAAGCGCCGTATCGCCGCGTGGTGCACAAAGGCGATGAAACCATTGTTACCAAAGACTTCATTTATATCACTGCCGATGAAGAAGAACCCTATATCATTGCACAGGCGAATGAACCACTGGATGCGGACGGTCATTTTATGAATAAACGTGTTCAAGCGCGTTTTAAAGATGAAATTCAAGAATATGATAAAATCCGCGTAGATCTTATGGATATTTCTCCGAAACAGATTGTTTCTGTGGCGACAGCGCTGATTCCTTTCCTTGAAAATGATGACGTATCACGTGCGCTTATGGGATCAAACATGCAACGTCAGGCGGTACCTTTGATGAAAACCGAATCTCCCGTAGTGGGTACCGGTATGGAATATAAAGCCGCGGTAGATTCAGGCGTTATGGTATTGGCTGAAGAAGCAGGCATTGTTGAAGAGGTTACTGCGAGTAAAATTGTCATTCGTACCATCAATGGCAAAAAAATGACGTATCAATTGCAAAAATTCACACGTTCCAACCAAGGAACCTGTGTCACCCATAAACCGATTGTCTCAAAGAATCAAAATGTTGTCGCAGGACAAGTCCTTGCCGATGGCCCATCGACTGATATGGGTGAGTTGGCACTCGGAAAGAACCCACTCATTGGTTTTATGGCATGGGAAGGTTACAATTACGAGGATGCAATTTTGCTCTCTGAAAGCCTTGTTCGTGACGATGTGTATACATCCATCCATATTGAAGAATATGAAGCCGAAGCAAGGGATACCAAGCTCGGCCCGGAAGACATCACCCGCGACATCCCAAATGTCGGCGAAGATGCGATGAAAGACTTGGATGAATACGGTGTTGTTCGCGTGGGCGCGGAAGTCGGACCCAATGACATCCTTGTCGGTAAAGTGACACCGAAAGGTGAAACTGAATTAACTGCCGAGGAACGGCTTTTGCGTGCGATATTTGGTGAAAAAGCGCGTGAAGTCAGAGATACTTCATTGAGAGTACCTCATGGTGAATCGGGTATTGTTGTCGATGTTAAGGTATTTACCCGCGATTCTCGTTCTGATCTTGCACCGGGCGGTAAACGCGATGAACTTCCTGCCGGTGTCAATCAATTGGTGCGTGTATATATTGCACAAAAACGTAAAATTTCTGTCGGTGATAAAATGGCAGGACGCCATGGTAATAAGGGTGTTATTGCAAAAGTACTGCCGATTGAAGATATGCCGTTCCTTCCAAACGGGCGGCCACTGGATATTGTACTCAATCCGCTGGGTGTGCCTTCGCGCATGAACATCGGGCAAGTCCTTGAAGTGCATTTGGGCCTTGCTGCAAAATGTCTTGGCTGGAAAGCCGCAACGCCGGTATTTGACGGAGCGAATGAAATTGACATTATGGATACCCTCGATCTTGCCAATGATTACGTCAACAAGGATTGGGATGTTTTTGAAGCAACATGGAAGCCTATCTTGGATCCTGATATTTATGAACAACTTGAAACCAATAAAGATGCACGTGCGGACTGGACCGGAGTTCCTATCGACCGTTCAGGAAAAATCAAAGTGCGTGACGGACGTAGCGGTGAAGAGTTTGACAACCCCATCACGGTTGGGTTTATGCATTATTTAAAACTGCATCATTTGGTTGATGATAAAATTCATGCCCGTTCAACAGGTCCGTATTCACTCGTTACGCAACAGCCGCTTGGTGGTAAAGCACAATTTGGCGGGCAGCGTTTTGGTGAAATGGAAGTATGGGCACTGGAAGCATATGGTGCATCTTATACTCTGCAAGAAATTTTGACGGTTAAATCCGATGACATCGTGGGTCGTGTGAAAACATACGAAGCGATTGTTAAGGGTGAAAATATTCCGGAGCCCGGTGTGCCAGAATCATTTAAAGTACTCCTTAAAGAACTTCAAGCCCTGTGCCTTGATGTAAAAGTGCTTAAAGCCGATGAAACGGAAATGGAAATCAAAGAATCTGTGGAAGAAGGCGATATTGTGCCTGTCGACAGTGATGAAGATTTAGGTCAAAATACCCGCCAAAGTTTCATTAAGGGTTCCGGTTTTGAAGACGCACCGGAAGGCATGTTGATTGAAGAGATGGACGAGCAAGAACCATTCGATGCGGCATTTGCACCCATGGATTTCGATGAATCATCCATGGACGATGACGAAGATATGCTGGACATTGACCCCACAAAATTGCTTGCCGGTTTGGCACTCGCAGATGATGAAGACATAGATAGTGAGGAGTAGGTTTATGGAAGATATGCATGTACACAAACCCGATAAAGCTGAACAACCCATGTCATTCTCATCAATTAAGATTGGCTTGGCTTCTCCTGAAAAAATCCGTATGTGGTCACGCGGTGAAGTTAAAAAACCCGAGACCATTAACTACCGCACACTAAAACCCGAAAAGGATGGTCTGTTTTGTGAGCGCATCTTTGGTCCGAATAAGGACTGGGAATGTCATTGCGGTAAATATAAACGTATTCGTTATAAAGGTGTGGTCTGTGATCGCTGCGGCGTTGAAGTGACCAAGTCAAAAGTGCGCCGTGAACGTATGGGGCATATCGAATTGGCAGCACCTGTTTCACATATTTGGTATTTCCGCGGCATTCCATCGCGCATGGGACTCATTTTGGGTATGTCACCGCGTTCACTTGAAAAAATTCTGTATTTTGCCTCATTTGTCGTTTTAGACGGTAAGGATACCGGACTACAACCCAAAACATTGCTGTCTGAAAAAGAATACCGTGATGCACTGGATGAGCATGGTCAATACCGAACCGGCAAAAACGGTGAGCGTGAGTTGACGTTCCGTGTGGGCATGGGCGCAGAAGCTGTTAAAGAACTGTTGGCAAGCATTGATCTTGAAGGTGAGTCTGAAGAGCTTAAACATTTGCTTAAAGATGCCACCGGTCAAAAACGTTTGCGCTATATTAAAAAACTAGAAGTTATTGAATCGTTTAGAATTTCCGGAAACAGACCCGAATGGATGATTTGCGATGCCATTCCGGTAATTCCACCGGATTTGCGTCCCATGGTACAACTCGAGGGTGGACGTTTTGCAACTTCTGATCTTAATGATTTATATCGCCGTGTGATTAACCGCAACAACCGTTTAAAAAGATTGCTTGATTTGGGTGCACCCAACATCATCGTGCGCAATGAAAAACGTATGCTTCAAGAAGCGGTTGATGCACTGATTAACAACGGACGCAGAGGCAGACCGGTAACCGGTCCCGGTAACCGTGCGCTTAAATCATTGTCGGATCTTTTAACCGGTAAACAAGGACGTTTCCGTCAAAACCTATTGGGTAAACGCGTAGACTATTCCGGACGTTCGGTTATCGTGGTGGGTCCAAACTTGAAAATTTATCAGTGCGGATTGCCGCGCGAGATGGCAATTGAATTATTTAAGCCATTTGTTATGAAAAAATTGGTGTTTGATGGCGAAGCGCATAACATCAAATCCGCAAAACGTATGGTCGAAAAATTAGAACCAAAAGTATGGGATGCACTCGAAGATGTCATTAGAGAACATCCGATTATGCTTAACCGTGCACCGACACTCCACAGACTGGGCATTCAAGCCTTTGAACCGGTACTGGTTGAAGGCCGCGCGATCATGCTGCATCCGTTGGTATGTGCTGCGTACAATGCAGACTTTGACGGAGACCAAATGGCGGTGCATGTACCGCTGTCTGTTGAAGCACAAGCGGAATGCCGTTTCTTATTGCTTGCGCCAAACAATCTGCTGAAACCATCGGATGGTAAGCCCATTACTGTTCCAACCAAAGACATGGTATTGGGTATCTACTATTTGACGTTACAACGTGACAATACCGCCGATGAAGACGTTTCATATATTTACACCAATGAAGATGAAGCGGTGTTGGCTTATGACAATGGCGAGGTGGGATTGCATACAAAAATTAAGGTGCGCCGTGAGTTTAATGATGCATTTAAATTTATCATCACCACACCCGGCCGTGTTATTTTTAACCAAGCAATTCCGCAAGACTTAGGATTCGTCAACCGTGACGAAGATCCGTTTTCGTATGAAATTAACGAGCTGGTGAAAAACAAACTCATCAGTAAAATTGTGGATAAATGTATCAGCAAACATGGTTCTGTGGAAACATCCATTACGCTGGACAATATTAAAGATTTGGGCTTCAAGTATGCAACACGTTCGGCACTGTCCGTATCGGTTGAAGACATGGAAGTACCCGATGATAAGCCGAAGATTCTTTCCGATGCGGAAGACCGCATTGAAGTTATTGTACGCCAGTTCCGCCGTGGTCTGATGACCGACGAAGAACGTGCTGAAAAAGTATTGGAAGTATGGGCTAAAGCCACAGATGCTGTTGAAGACTCCCTCATGGCAAACTTAAATAAGGACAACTCCGTATTTATGATGCTGGATTCCGGCGCACGTGGTTCAAGAGCGCAAATGAAACAAATGGCAGGTATGCGCGGGCTTCTTGCATCACCGACCGGTAAGACACTGGAAATCCCCGTTCGTTCAAACTACCGTGAAGGTTTAACTGTTCTTGAATATTTCATCTCCGGTCACTCCGCGCGTAAAGGTCTTTCTGATACGGCGCTCAGAACCGCAGACTCCGGATATCTTACCCGCCGTATGGTTGATGTCAGCCAAGACATCATCATTCGTGAAGAAGATTGTATGCCGGATGCAGAACTTAATAAAAAACCGGGTATGTGGGTAAGTTCATTCACCGATGGCGAAGAAATCATCGAGGCGTTGTCTGACCGCATTCGCGGGCGTTGGTCGGTGGAGGACATTAAACATCCTGAAACCGGTGAAATTATCGTTAAAGCAGACACCATGATTACTGATGATCAGGCTGATGCTATTGAAGCTGCAAACATTGGTGCGGTACACATTCGGACCGTACTCACTTGCCGCAGCCGCATTGGTCTGTGCTCAAAATGTTATGGTGCGAACATGTCATCCAAGCGCATTGTGCGCATCGGTGAATCCGTGGGCATCATCGCGGCGCAATCCATTGGCGAGCCGGGAACACAGCTCACGATGCGTACGTTCCAAGTGGGCGGTGTTGCAACCAACGAAGACATCACCAAAGGTCTGCCGCGTATTGAAGAACTCTTTGAAGCACGTAAACCCAAAGGGCTTGCGATTATCGCTGAATTTGGCGGCAGAATTGCCATTAGTGAAACCAAGAAAAAACGTGAAGTGATTATTTCCAATGAACAAACCGGCGACGAAAAAGCCTATTTAATCCCATATGGTTCACGCCTTAAAGTGCGTGCCGGTGATTTTGTGGAAACCGGTGATGAACTTACCGAGGGTAGTGTCTATCCGCAAGAACTCTTAAAAGTTAAGGGTGACCGTGCGGTACAAGATTATATGCTCAAAGAAGTACAACGTGTATATTCACTGCAAGGTGTAGACATCAATGACAAACACATTGAAGTGATTGTGCGTCAAATGCTCAAACGCATTAAAATCGACGAAAGCGGCGATACGGAACTTTTGCCCGGTTCATTGGTGGATTGGCTGGAGTTTGAAGACATCAATGATCAAGTGGTGGCACAAGGTCTTGAACCGGCAACCGGTTCACGTGCACTCTTGGGGATTACCAAAGCATCGTTGGCGACGGACTCGTTCCTCTCTGCGGCATCCTTCCAGGAAACCACACGCGTTCTGACCGAAGCGTCCATTCGCGGCAAAGAAGACAGGCTCATTGGCCTGAAAGAAAACGTCATCATCGGCCAACTGATTCCGGCCGGTACCGGTATGCCCGTGTACCGAAACATCGAGGTGGAAACTGCACCCGGTTTTGATGATACGCCTGCGGATGACTTATTCTATCCGGACGGACTGCCGCAACCGGAAAAAAAGAAACACCAAGAAGACATGATTTTTAATTAATATTGCGGGTTGAAACATTTCGTTTCAGCATAAAAAAAGTGGAGATGGCTCAAATGAGTATTTCCACTTTTTTGATGGTGAAAAATGTGTGCTGTACATATTTTATATTAATGCCGATAAATAATCGCTGTGATGTCGTCGTAAAAATTGCGTTGATGTTTTTGAATGGATCTGGTTTTTGCGGTGTTCATCACGGTTGTAATGCTGTTTTCCAATTGATTGGGATTGATTGTGTTTTTTATTTCTTCCGGTGTTAAAAAATCACCAATGCCATCGCTGCACAACATCATCATGTCGTCGGCGGTCAATGGGATGCTTTCTATTGTGTATTCCGGTACCACCATCGGGATAAACTTATCAAACATCGACTGCATATAATCGTGTAGTTTTTCTATATAACTTTCGGCTTCTGTTTCGGTTAAAAACCCCGCATCAATCAAGCCTTGATACGTTTTTTGCGGCTTGGCGATTCTTTTGATGTGACTGTCTTGTATGAAGTATGCCGGAGAGTCGCCGACGGATGCGATGATTGCGGTATCATCATGTACCACACAAAGAACCAATGTGCCAAAAGTGTATGTCTTGGTTTGTTGTGAAATCTCAATTAAATCGTTATTGATTTTCCATATCATTGTGTCCAAATATGCGTCAGGGGATAAACCGAGCGCGCCGAAAGGATGTTCCTTGATGATGTTTACACAATGCGCGGACATCGTGACTTTGCCTTCTTTGCCCGCACCCGACGCGCCGTCCGCCAATAAAAATGTTGTGTTGTCGGGTGAGATATAAAAATTGTCGCCGTTGATGCCGCTTGTTCCGGTCATGCTGTTGCCGGTACATAAAGCCATCGTGCCACCTCCGTTGTGTGCTGTTGATAAAATGCTTAAAATATTTTTGGTGCAAGAATCATGTCTTTTGGGATAAAATCAACAAATTTTATTTTAATCTGATACAGTAAGGATGTAAATATTAAAAATTTGGAGGATTTTATGACTAAGCTATTGATGGGACTGTGCATCGCTATCTTGTTTTTAGCAAATTGCGGGACATATTTAGATGCAGATGACAGAAATATGCCGATGCGTGCGGATGTCATTATGGATGGTGATGCGCCAGTAACGTTTAATTCACTCGCAGATCTTGAAGCAATGCTGCGGGTGTATCCGGCATCGTTTAACGCTGCTGTTCCGGCTGTACAGGGCGGAACATTAACGTTACCGCTACTATGGAATCATCATGGCATGCAAGCCAATGTTATGCTGACCGGGATGATGCATCAAAACTTTGCAGGCAATCAACACGATCAAATCATTTCACACATTATTAATCCCAATTTATTTCCTGCGGATGCGTACGGTAGGCTTATTTTAGGCGACAACCATCACGGATCGGTTATCGTCACATTGGATGCATCATCGCAAACGCTTATATTTACAATGCGTGAGGGGGTGGTGATCCGTTGGCACGATGGCGTTGAACTGACGATGGAAGATCTTTATTATGCCATTACATTTTTTGCATCACTGCGACCACGCTTGATGCCGGATCATCCTTATTATCAGATACAGGGTTTTAACGCGGTGGCGCGCGGTGATGCTGAAACGATCTCCGGATTGAGTTTATCGGACAATAACCAAACATTGTCGGTGGCCTTTGATGAAATGCATGACTTGATGTTTTATATTGCTTGGATGGGCATACCCTTACCGCGTCATATTTTTGCACCGATGGAAGATCCTGTTGAAATTTATCTCAGCCCATTTTCGCGTGACGCTTTTGTGGGTTTCGGACCGTTTATGATTGAACGCATTGTGCCCGGCGAATATGTTTTATTGCGTGCAAATCCGGATTATTGGCAGGGACGACCCAAGTTAGACTATTTGCGTTTTGTCGTGACTGAAGTGAGCGATGCCCTGACGATGTTGTTAAATAGTGAATTGGATGCTGCTGATATAAGTTTTGCACAATATCAGCAATTATCAGCAGAAGAAGATATCAATATTCTTGGTATGTTTTCAGCCACACAACAATTATTATATTTTAATCTGGGCGCGATGACTTCTGAAATGCTTGCCGGTGGGAGGCGTTCCGTTCCTACGGTCAGTCCACGCACAGACAATCATCCCATCATGAACCGCGAATTTCGGAGGGCGGTTTCGTATGCAATTGACCGCATGCACATCGACATGGTGCTGGGTCATGGCATTGCCAGATCGGCGACATCCATCATCCATCCATACCGATTTCATGGCCTCATCGATCCGAATGATATAGGCATGTCTGTGTTTGATTTGGACCGTGCCAATGAAATATTAGATGCTGCCGGGTTTGCATGGAGTACCAATGGTTTGCGCACAGACCCTGACGGCAATTATTTTCAAGTCAACATGGCGATGAGTGATTCTCCAACCAGTCAAATGATTTTTAGCATGCATCAAGCAAACCTACGTGCCATCGGGATTAATATGCAAAAACATGAAGGCATTATTAATCCGTGGATGTCGCAATCAAACATTATCCGCGAAGCACAGTCACAACGTGTCAATCATGATATGCATATGTTTTTAATAATAAATAATATAACACACCTTAATCCAATCCCATCATATGTTTGGGGAAACAACACCGCAAACAATCTTGGCGCATTTACATCGCCTGATTTTCAATCCGTCATAGAACGTTTCTCTTCTGAAGCAATATGGGATGCAGAATTTTTTGACACCGCCATGCGGGATTGGGCAAGACTGTTTGATTATTATGTCCCTGCCATTACCGGTTCGTGGGAACTTCAACTGTCCGCGGTTAATAATCGGGTGGTTAATTGGTCGGTGGGCAACCGTGGTGCATATGTCGATGGTGCAAGACAATGGCATGCCATTGGGGTGACAGATTAAATGATGGACAACTTTGTTGCCATAATTTTCATGCGCTTTTTTAAGAATGTTTACCTTCCTCTTTTGTAGGTTTTTAAATGCCGGATCTTACTTTTACATTGCATCGTGTTTCATAAACTCTTTAAATGCGTGCTGGGTAAAACATGCCTATGCACGCATAAAAATACATTATCATGAAAAAGTTGAATCATCATAATAAATAATGAGATTGACTTTCGCATTAGTCGTGATACGATTCTATCGTTGATGCGTGCACAACAAAACCTCATGAGGCCTTGTGTTTGTTGCTTTTGTTTGTCTTGGCATAGCGTGTAAATGTCAAATTTCCGGGTAGGAAAATAACCCATCATGCAACCCGATCAAAATTAAACATTCAATAAAAAATGAATAATATGAATTATTATTCATTTTTTATTGACAGCCTCGTATCAATTAAATATAATACACGCAGTATATATCAACTTTAATATGTCTCAACAATTGATTCATACAATGTTGCGGCATGTCTTGGATTGAGTGCCAATGGGGGTAAATATACAATTTAGAAAATATTCATAGGGGGTTTTTATGAAAAAAGGGTTAAACCGGCTCATCTGTCTGTTTTTAACGTTGAGTATGGTGGTTTCGTTGTTCACACCGATTCAAGTTTTTGCATCAGATGATGGTGACAACGAATCAGTCGTTGTGTTTGATGAAGATGTTTTTCCTTATACGGAAGTTGACTTTAGTCACTTAAACATCATTGATGTCGATGACACATTCATTGATCCACAAGCACAATCCATGCTTGAAGGATTGGTCTCACTCGGTTCAAATGAGCTTGCGACGCTGACACACACACTCGGCACGCCGCTTGGTATTGTTGGATTTGAAGCGGATGCCTTTGACAATCCCAATCAAATTATACCGATTGCTGTTCAGTTTGTAACACCTCCCTATGTAGCACTTAGGCATATGGAAGCAAATAATATACCATATGCGCGCCGAATAGCCGGACTTACCAATGAAGCAATGGCCGAACTTGCACATGTTGTTTTTAATAATCAGCTGAGTTCAGCGTTATCAGATTATGGGGTTGTCACTCCATTTGCGGCTCATAATATTTACCAGATCGTAAGCGCACATCACAGACTCTTTAATGGCATTTATATGGATGTGCCTGCTTGGTTGATTCCGATTATCGCCGGTCTTGATGAAGTTTTTGCGGTATGGCCGCATCAAGAATATTCGATTTTGAACCAACCTGCATCTGCGCATTCAATGACAGATTTATTCATGCGTGAAGCACTGGATTTGTTTCATATGGATTATATTCACAATGAATTAGGCTTAACCGGTGACGGCATTCGCGTGGTCGTTATTGACACCGGTATTGATCATTTTCATCCTGCATTTGCAAATTTTTTAAACCCGAACACCGGACGTGTACCCGGTTGGGACTGGATTGGAAATGACGACAACCCAATGGAAGCAACATATCAAGAGTGGAGATCATCCGGGCAGCCGCTTTTAAATGCAGCCGGAAACAGATGGTTTACCATTCATGGTACGCATGTTGCCGGCAGTATTGTTGCGCTTGCACCCAATATCAGCCTTTATGCATACCGTACATTAGGACCCTATAGTACAGGCCCTGCTTCACATACAACCAGTGCGATTGAAAGAGCACATCAAAACAGATATGATATCATGAATTTAAGCTTAGGAACCACATCAGGAAACACACCGTGGGGGCCTAATGTTCAAGCGACAAATCTTGCGGTCATGGATGGTGTTATTGCCGTCATTGCGGCAGGAAATTCCGGTCAACTCGGTGAATATACCCTTGGCGTTCCGGGACTGGCACCACTTGCAATCACTGTTGGCGCGGGTCATACCGGAGGCGAGATTCTTCCATGGTATCAAGCTTCAATAAATGGCAGTACGGTTCTGTCTGATATTGAACTGCATGGCTGGAATGCCGGTCATGTGTTTAATTATAATTTAGAAGGAATTCCGGGACTCAATCAAAACCCGGATGGCAGTTTTAATTTTGTTTATTTTGGACTCACACCGAATGCAGCCAATATTCCTGCCGGTGGTTTACATGGCATGGTTACTGTTGTCAGGCGTGGTGCAACGCCGTTTACTGAGTTGAGAGGCTTTGCTCAGAATAATGACGCCGGTGTTTTAATCATCATCAACAACCAAGGTGAATCTGTACGAACAAGCAGTACCATCATGGGTGAAACCATTGAAAATACAATCCCGAATTTCTTCATGCCTCAAACACATGGGCATGCATTTACAACCCCGGGGCAAATCGGCAATATTTATTTTGGAAGTCTGCAAACAACCCCAATCCCCGGCAATGATTCTGTTACTGTGTTTTCATCCTTAGGTCCGGTATCACATACTTTCCACATCAAACCCGACATTATTGCTCCGGGTGCAAACATAATGTCTACGGTCCCAAATTTTTCAATCGCACCTTATGGAACACATGCAAATCATCATTATGCATATGAAAGAAACAGTGGCACTTCAATGGCGGCACCTCATATTGCCGGTATTGCGGCACTGTTGCTTGAACAGGATACAACAAGAACACCCATTGAAGTTAAAGCGAGACTGATGAATACAGCAAGGCCACTTTCTGCGGGTAATTTAAGTGTTTACGCGGTTGGTGCCGGTTTTGTGATGCCACTTGAAGCGCTAACGCAAGCACCGTTCGCAACGGTACAGCACACCATTTATGAGGGTACGCTTGCGAATCCAATTCCTCGAATTGAAGCCATGGCGTCATTGTCATTTGGTTCATTTCGGGATGAATCTTTTTCAAGAGATTTGACGGTAACCATTCAAAATACAAGCGGAACATGGAATTATAATATATATTATATTTTCCCGGAACTCATTGGTTCATTAAGTGTTGTTAATTCTGCCTTTGATTCAATCAACAACACATACACATTAACGGTAAGAATGTCATTTGATGATCACGATGCGCGTGGATTCCATCAAGGTCATATTGTTTTCACGCAAGGAAATTATCGCATCACAATGCCTTTTGCCGGCAACTTTATGGGTCCTTTAGTCATCACACCGCGTGCCGGCACCGGTATCTTACGTCCGATAATCGCACTTGGTTCAGAAGATGCGCAGGGCACGATGGTTACAAATGCTGCATCTTCACAAGGTTCTTGGGTCACTGTTGGATTTAATGATACATGGAATGTAAGCCGTACGGTTGATTTCTTCTCTCGTAGCGTGGATGAATCCACCGGTGAATCCATTGGTGCTCCTATTTATCACAGTTCTGCCACAGTGCCTCCAAATACCGATCATCTGCTTACCGGTACTTTAAGCACATTAAGCGGCGGAAGTCCAATCGCCGCCTTTTCACCGGGAATTTATAGATTCTATATGCACATTCGCGTTGACGGTCAGCTTTTTGGTGAAGCCATTGTTGTTGGTGACTATATCGTGACAAATACAAGGCCGACCATTACGCTTGATAATGATTTCTTCGAATTTGAGACAGGCCAACCTACGGTTAGCGTCACTGGAACCATCAACAGTTGGGCTCATGACTTAGCTGTTGCGCATCAAATTACGTCAATTGCATTTGTTGATGCTGATGGCAACAATCCTGTGTTTGGATATAGCTTTATCCGTTATCACTTTGGATTAACACCACCAACGGCAGCACAATTTAACAATCCTAACTTTGGCGCATCTCCAAATGCTGATGGCACATTCGCATTTAATGTCAATACCGGTGCGGCAACTATTAGAAATCCTATTGTGCTCACAGGTTTTGCAAGAGAGGCAAATGCATTCCAAACGCTAAACCTTTTAGGCATACAAATCAACACTGTTGTTGGAACACTTCGTACTGTTGATGCACAAGTTTCATTAACCACACCATGGCCGGTGGTTAGTGGGCTTGAATTTATAAACGATAACCTGATTGTTACCTTCTACGAAAATCCATCAATATATTTATTACAAGTTGGAGATTTTCAGTTTGAGTATCACGTAGGTGATGAATACAATCGTGCACCACTAACGCCAATTACTTTTGACGTTGATCAAAATGCACGAATTGCAACATTTACATTTGATGAGCTTACGCTTGCACAGGCTGCAACGCCGTTAGGCTTCGCGGTTGATACAAACGATGTGTTAACCATTCATTTATTCATGACTTATTTAAATAATGTTTTTGAAATAATCATCGGAGATGTTGCACAGGACAATCGCATCAGCATTACGCCTGAAAACACAAGTGTAACACAGGGTGATTCACTTCAAATGTACGCTTCGGTCTTTGTATTGGCACAGCCGAATGTGACACAGGAAGTGGAGTGGGCAATAACCGGATATTTATCGGAGTACACATTTATCAGTCAAACAGGTCTTTTAAGCATTGGCCCTGATGAGCCATACAACAACATTATTACGGTTTATGCGACTTCAAATGCGACGAATCCTGCGCAAGTTGCATATACAGCCGTAAATGTTCTCAGAAGGCTCTCAAGTGATGCCGCTTTATCGTCCCTTTCAATTGCAGGATTTTATTTAATACCGGAATTTAATCCATATGTGCTAAATTATTCAATAAGCGTGCCATATGAAATAACTTCTGTTCATGTACTCTATGAAACAAGATATCCGGCAGCCGTGGCAACCGTTTCAGGCGGAACCAATCTCATCGTTGGTAATAATACGGTTACCGTATTGGTCACAGCTGAAAATGATACAGACACGAAACAATATACAATCACGGTGTACCGAGAACGTTCAGGTGATGAACCAATAAGTTTACCGCCTGTGCAAGGTGATGATTTCATTTTATGGAACGCATTTGGTGGCGATCGCGGTGTATTCCCATTCTTGCAACCATCACATGCCAGAGGCGTAAACGCACCCGTAACACCGGCGCAAACCTACATCTCAATGATGGGTGTCGCTGAATCCAATACAGATTTTTCAACTGCATTTATTGGTGATACTGCACTAAGATGGGAAATTGATTTTGGCCAAATCTCTGCCCCGGGTGTTCATTCAATTGGTTTGGGTGTCGCAAATACACCTGATCCATTGGATCGATTGATTCCTCAATTAAATATCGCAGGTGCTTATAGAAATCCTACGAGTATCGGTATGTGGATCAGAACGGAAGGCAGCGATCTTCACGGCATGAGGGGACCTTTCGTTGGTGTTAGTAATTTGCCAAACCCGACAAGTATTCAATCCGGAACTGCTTGGCGTGGTGTAACACCGACAAATCAGCCGATTAATCCCGCAGCGGCTCAGGTTGGACTTCAAATACCTGCAGAAACAATGTATGCCGGCGGCGCATGGACTTTTGTTGAATTTTTCTTATCGACCGGTGCCGGAGAGGCGATGACGCCACTCTTTGTACCAAACCAGATCCCTCCGGCAACGCATGCTGCCGGTCAATTGTTCCTCCCACAAACACAATTTGCAGAACCTTTAAATGCGATCAACACATTTTTCGGTTTATTCCATGGAACAGCTGTTGGCACCGGAAATGCTCATTTGCAAAATCCAAATCGCCCGAATGCGCCGGTGACGGTTTTCATTGATGGCATTACCTTCTTTTATAATTACGATGAGAGCGGAAACCCGGTATTTGAAAGCACCGGATTGTTTGACAATGTTTCAAGACCAGAGATTAACATTATTGAAGAAGATACGACAACCGTCATTACGTTGAGCACAATTGGGACCGGAAATTTCGATATTAATCTTAATAATCTTGGATTAACCATTGATGGTTCTGACATTACAACGGAACAATTTGTTTCAATCGATGGCAATGTAATCACCATTGACAGAGCACTGCTTGAAGCAAGCGGCACACTGCGTGTTGAAGCGGTGAACCATCTTGGTTTCAGAACAGTTGAAGTGGTGTATGTGGAATCAGTTGAACCTGAAACTGTTGATAAAGATGCGCTTATATTGTTGGTTGCGTATGCACAAGAACTCGGTGGTGCAGATTTTACACCAGAGTCTTGGGCAATCTTTGCAGACGCACTGGAAGCAGCAATTTTAGTCCTTGAAGATGAAGACGCAACACAAGAAGACGTCGATGACGCTTATGAAGCACTTAGATATGCCATAGACAACCTTGTTGCACAAACAGTATATGTTGATACCGAAGCACTTGAGGCATTGGTTGCATATGCGCTCGCGTTAGATGTGTCTGATTTTACATCAGAATCATGGTATGCCTTGATACTTGCACTGGAAGCCGCAATAGCTGTGCTTGAAGATGAAGACGCAACGCAAGACGAGGTTGATGAAGTCTATAATGCACTTGCGTATGCCATCTACAACCTTGTTGAATATGTACCATATGTTTCTGTTGTTTGCACCGAAGCACTTGAAGCATTGGTTGCATATGCGCTTGCGTTAGAAGCATCTGAATTTACAGCAGAATCATGGTATGATTTCATGATTGCGCTTGACGCTGCGATTTATGTGCTTGAAGATGAAGACACGACACAAGAAGAAGTCGATGCTGCATATGATGCGCTGAGGTATGCGATTGACAATTTGGCATTATACACACCAACACCACCGGTTGATTGCGGTTGTGATGAAGTAAATTGCGAATGTACCGTAGATTGCACATGTGAAGATGTTGGCGAATGCTGCTACGAACCGTATATCCCGGCACCACCGGTTGATTGCGGCTGCGATGAAGCAAATTGCGAATGCGCTGATGACTGCACATGTGAAGATGTTGGCGATTGTTGTTACGAACCGTATATCCCGGCACCACCGGTTGATTGCGGTTGTGATGAAGTAAATTGCGAATGTACCGTAGATTGCACTTGTGAAGATGTTGGCGAATGCTGCTATGCGCCATATGTACCGGCACCACCGGTTGAGTGTGGTTGCGATGAAGCAAATTGCGAATGTACCGCTGATTGCACATGTGATGAACAAGGCGATTGTTGCAACGTACCATATGTACCGGAACCACCGGTTGAGTGTGGTTGCGATGAAGTAAATTGCGAATGCACTGCTGATTGCACCTGTGAAGCGGTTGGCGACTGCTGCTACGTACCATATGTACCAACACCACCGGTTGATTGCGGTTGTGATGAAGTAACTTGCGAATGCACCGCTGATTGCACCTGTGAAGATGTTGGCGACTGCTGCTATGTGCCATATGTACCGGCACCACCGGTTGAGTGTGGTTGCGATGAAGCAAATTGCGAATGCACCGCTGATTGCACCTGTGAAAATGTTGGCGATTGCTGTTATGAGCCATATATACCGGCGCCACCGGTTGAATGTGGTTGCGATGAAGCAAATTGTGAATGCACCGTTGATTGCACCTGTGAAAATGTTGGCGATTGCTGCTATGAGCCATATATACCGGAACCACCGTATGTACCAACACCACCATATGTGCCAACACCGCCACAAGAGCAACCGCCTTCATGGCGTCCGGGTCCGGCCGTAAGACCACCGGTGGTTAGACCACCCTCTGAGCCTATTCCGGATGAACCTGTCGATGAAGACATCGTTGATGATGAAATTATTATTGATGACGATGTACCGTCATTGGATGAATATGTCGCTGCGCCATTATTTGAAGCAATTAATGCAATGCCGCTTAATGTTGCAAACGAAGCGATAATTGTTGGGTTTGATGGGATGTATGTACGCCCGAATCAAAATATCACCCGTGCTGAAGCCACGACCATACTCTTCCGTTTAATTTCAGATGAACACCGCGCCAATATTTGGACGCAAGGCAATATGTTTGCGGATGTTTATTCTGGTGGTTGGTATAACAATGCGATATCAACCATGGCAAACGGTGGACTGTTTGGCGGCATCCCGATGGGTGTGTATTTTAACCCCAATCAAGCACTTACCCGTGCTGAGTTTACAGCCATGATTGTGAATCTGTTTGGATTTGGTCATGTAAACATGTATGAAAGTCCGGCGTTTGCAGATGCAGGCGATCATTGGGCGACGAACATGATCAATATTGCATTTATGCAAGGTTGGGTTATTGGCTTTGAGGATGGTTCTTTCCGTCCGGAT
>Ga0209755_10001923_pt1 | contig 30137 bp, 26 predicted proteins | sample TergutCo191P1_FD_187301 | JGI IMG/M metagenome (GOLD analysis project Ga0209755, IMG submission 187301) | Cornitermes sp. P1 segment gut microbial communities from Petit-Saut dam, French Guiana - Co191P1 (SPAdes) (version 2) | ecosystem: Host-associated > Arthropoda: Insects > Digestive system...
CCAAATTGACAGGATGGACATTGTTCCGCAAAATAACGCATATATTTTAAATTTCGATCTGAAAATCCCTTCATATCCGGGAAAGCTGCTTTTAAGTCAGCGGCAAGATTTAAAATAATTTTATCGCCCCATGAGTGCGTTTCCTGCCTTTGTAAAATATCCAATCCAATTTTATGATACAAACGGATTAATTCAGTATTAAGAGTTAATGACGCGCGAGCGCGCGCAACCTGAATTTGTTTTTTTAATGATTCAAGCCATGCGGAATAATTATTATTAACAGGAATAATCTTCTTTTTTGCCATAAGCCCAATTATATCATTTTAACTAAAAAAGGGCTATATTCTATTATTTTTCGCGGCTTGACATTCTTTTATCTTTTTTATATAGTTATACCAATCATGGCGGTGTAGCTCAGTTGGCAGAGCAAGCGGCTCATATCCGCTCGGTCGCAGGTTCAAGTCCTATCGCCGCTAATTCCTGATTTGTCAAAGGCATTTATGCGCAAGACAGGTCAGGATTTTTTTTGCTCTACACCCTTCTTACAATTATCTTCTTGCCTTGAACGCGGACAACTTTAACTCCCCTGCCCTCATCTACTTGCTCACCTTCGGTTCTTACTTCGTAAACTTCATCGTCTATTTGAATTGTTCCTTCTGGATTAAGCTCGGATTGAGTAACCCCAATTTTCCCTATAAGTTTCTTTAGCTCATCAAATTTCATTTTATCTCCGTTCGTGTGGTTAGTGGTTAATCTTCTTGCAGGATTTTAAATCAGTTTATGTTCTTTGGCAGCCATGCTTAATTCTTTATTCCAGCGCGGTCCGTTTAAATATTGACGGCGGGTTTCTATGTCTTCTATGCGGCCTGCGCGGCGCTGAAGACGTTTGAACGCCATGCTGACCGCAGTGCTAAGGTCAACCTGGCTCGCTTGCGCCTGAACAAGGATTCGATATTTAGCGTAAAAATAAAAAGCGTCCCAAGGATCCATTTCGCATAACTTTTCGTCGCGAAGTATTTGCTGAATGCCAATGAGCGCTTCTTCGTTTCTTGTCGGAGACAGGAGGCTTAGAGCAAGTGAATGAAAGAGTGATATCATTCTGTTTTGAATTTCACCATGTGTAAAATACAAATGCTCACACTGATTAAAGCCGCTGTTCCAATCCGCCTGCTCGGTATAAAGAAAGTTATCTTCTGTAAATGGATTTTTTAAAGCGGAAGAAAGTTCCACTGCTTTTTTATAATCGCCCGATAAATACGCGGCTTCTATCTCAAAAAGATCAGCGTCATAATTTGCAGGTTGCGGTTTTGGAGTATTTGCATCTACATGATAAATCTTACAGCGGTATATCCATGCCGCCAGTAAATTTTCTTTTTCGCAGGTCATCCCGCCGTAAGGTTCTTTTAACAAGCCTTCAAAAATATTTATAGCTTCGCTGTAATGACCAAGTTCAAGCTCAAGCCTACCCTCAAGAAAGCGCGAGCGATCCGCCCAATCCGGGTGCCCGGCAGAAAGAGATTGCTCTATCGATTTTCGCGCGAGATGAGCCGCGTTAAACACATCACCGTACAAGAATTGAGCGGCGGCGGCATAATACGCAGATATCGCAAGCTCGTGATTATTGCCATTTTTTTCCGCGTTAGTAAGGGCGAAATTTAAATATTCAATGGTCTCATTAATTTGCTGTTTGGTAAGACATACAAGCGAAAAAAGTCTGTATCCTTGCGGAAGGCAAAAAGAATTTTTACTTTGTCCGAGTAAAATCGATTCTTTCGCTTTTTGCGCGGCTTCTCTTTCGTCATGCCTGCCTAAATAATAGCCGCAAAGATTTACAAGTATCTGCGATTTTAATACAGGGAAGGAATCGCAATCTGATGATAAACTGCTCAATTGAGTTTCTATAAACGCTTTTTCGATATCTTTTTCATAACCGGAGAGCAGCGCCTTTGATGTTTTAAAAATATGGCGTATGGCGGAAGCTTTTATAGTAACAAGTTCTTCAAACTGTCCGTTATTCATCGCAGTTTCTATCCCGACAGTAGTTTTATTTACAATGTCAGAAGAAAAGGATTTTAATAAAAGAAGATCATCTATCTGCTTGGCACCGTTTAAACCGGAGATAATCATAAGCAGACGAAAACATGGGTTAATATTTCGCCTTAGCGCCCAATTTAAAAGTCTTCCGCGGACAAAGACCTTTACTCTATCCAGTCTTTCTCCCAAAATGGTGCAGGCGTAATCCTCATAATGTCTGTCTATTAAGTGGGGCTCTCGCATGGAATCGATAATATTTAATGAATGTAAAATAGAAAAAGCTCTTGTAACCATTACATGATTTATATTTTCTTCTTCAAATAATTTTTGGAAAAGTTCAGGCGAAAAATAACGGCTAAGAAGGGCGATAGAATAAATAATCTCCCACAAGTCCAACGAAAGCCGAGGATAATACACAACCTTTACTTTTACATCGCTTATATTTACAGCTTTATCAAAAACACCTTCCCATTGCCGCAATTTATCAGAAAAAATAGTGTCTTCGCATGTTCCTAAAATTAATATTTTTTTTTCGCTGCCTTCGTTTACTTTGGCGATAACATCAAGCAGCAGTTTCATTACATTATCCTCAGCAAGATGTACGTTTTCCAGAAGCAGTACAGGCGTTTGCTTTTTTTTACCAGCGGCGTTCAGATAAAAATCGAACACCAAAAATAAAAACTTTTTAACGCGGCGAACTACATATTCAGATACTTCATCGCGGAGCCGCTCGCAAAATAAAAATTCCCAAAGATTATCAATCTCCTCCGCTGCCTGCCCGCTGCCTAAAGATCTGATCTTAAGCGACCATATATCTACAATAGCGCCAAGCCCGATACTTTCAAAACAAATAGTCAGCGGCGGGAAATCGTTATTTACTTTTTCATAATAATTATAAAGACCGCCCCTCATCTGTAAATATGTGTGCCCTAAAACCAGAATATTTTTTCTCTTTTCTCTTTCAAAGGAGCTTATAACGTCGGCCTTTAAATCCTTCTCCTCTCTTTTCTTTAATGTAAATGTTTTTAATTCTTTTATTTTTAAATAACTGCCGCAGCCGTATTTGCGTTTTTTTGTAGCCTTTAGCCATTCGGATGGTCTTTCGAAAACAGCGTAAGGTATCAACTTTTTCGCCGCTTTTTCGTCGGCAAAAACACCGCCATGGTTAGCTAAAAAACGCGTTAAAAGCTCGGGGGAATCGGGCTGCTTGCCGCTTATAACAAGCGAATAGCCGTAAAAATCATGGGACGCTTCCACGTTTTTTTTAAGATTTTCGATAAGAATATAAATATCAAGCCAAAAACCGATAGTATCTTCGTTAAAAATGGCGGAAATTACAAATCTGTCCCCGGTAATTTTCCCTCCGGCGTCAATTATCGCTCTGGAAAGCGATTCTTCAAGATTACGCACAATATCAGGTCGGGTTCGTCGTAACTGAGACTTGAATTTTAAAAAAAAGAACAGATTTATCATTATTAGTATTTTTATTATCGGCATAAGAATATTAAGGACTTAGACCATAAGAATAAAGCCGGCAATTGAAGAATAAGGTCATATTTGAATATAATGAGTTATGGGATTAAACGACACTCCTTCTGCCAACCGTCTCCACATCGCGTTTTTTGGCCGCAGAAACGCCGGTAAATCGTCCCTTGTAAACGCCGTAACAGGGCAGAATTTGGCACTTGTAAGCGATATAAAAGGGACAACCACAGACCCCGTTTACAAGGCAATGGAACTTCTGCCCCTTGGACCTGTCGTAATAATCGACACACCCGGTTTTGACGATGAGGGCGAGCTTGGAGAAATGAGGGTTGAACGCGCGAAACAGGTTTTAAACAAAACCGACACCGCGGTATTGGTACTCGACGGCGAGGCTAACGAGACTTCCCTCTCTTCTACAGAAAATGAACTAATTACATTATTCAAATCAAGAAATATACCTTTTATTATTGCCCAAAACAAACAAGATATCCTCCGTGCCTCCTTCGAACCTTCGGTTCGCGATCCGTGTGAACTCTTTGGTATAGAATCTTTGCCGGTGAGCGCGAAGACAGGTTTTAACATCAACCTGTTAAAAGAAAAAATAGCGATTCTCGCCGCCGAGGAAGATCCTAAGCACCGGCTTGTCGCGGACTTAATAAAACCTGATGATTTTGTCATTCTTGTAATCCCAATTGACAAGGCGGCTCCCAAGGGCAGACTTATCCTGCCGCAGCAGCAGATGATACGCGACATTTTGGAAGCCGGCGCAAACGCTATTTCTGTTCGCGAAAGCGAGCTTGAGAGAACATTAAAAGATATTGGTAAAAAGCCTTCTCTTGTAATAACGGACAGCCAGGTTTTCGCGCAAGTGTCAGCTATAGTGCCAAAAGAAATCGCTCTCACTTCATTTTCGATTCTTTTCGCGCGCTACAAGGGTTTTTTGGAAACAGCGGTTAAAGGCGCTTTTTTTCTTGACAGCTTGAATGACAAGGACAACATTTTAATCTGCGAAGGATGCACTCATCACCGCCAGTGCGATGATATAGGAACCGTAAAAATTCCACGCCTTGTAAAAAACCATTGCGGCAAAGATGTAACTTTTAGTTTTTGCTCAGGCGGCGATTTCCCAAAAGATTTATCAGCTTACAAAATGATTATACACTGCGGCTCGTGCATGCTTAACGAACGCGAAACGCGTTACCGCCGAAATCTCGCGCATGAGCAAAACATACCATTTACAAATTACGGTATAGCGATCGCTCATATAACAGGAATACTTGAGAGAAGCATAGAAATATTTGGATAATAAGGAAGAAGAGTTCACACGGATCCGCAAACCGAAGGTTTGAAGGAGAAATGGTAAAAAGGGTAATTTAATGAAAGAAAATTTTATTGATCAAGATTATATAAATGATTTACTCGAAAACGCGAAAAACGCAGGCGATGAATCAATCGGTAATGCTTTAAGCAAGGCAGAAATAGGAGAAACGCTTTCTCACAGTGATGTCGCGGTGCTTTTACAAACTAAGAATCCTGAGCACATTAGGCGAATTTTTGAAATCGCTGGGAATATAAAAAAAAGAATTTACGGTAGCAGAATTGTAATGTTCGCGCCGCTTTATGTAAGCGATTATTGCGTAAACCAATGCGCCTATTGCAGTTTTAATCATGGGCACCAATTTAATCGCGGTAAACTTACAATGGAACAGCTTCGCGAAGAAGTAAAGATTCTCGAAATGATGGGGCACAAACGTCTAGCGATTGAAGCGGGCGAAAACGACAGCGAATGTCCAATCGATTATATACTTGAGTGTATTAAAACAATTTACGAAATGAAATTTGAAAACGGCGAGATAAGGCGCGTCAATGTAAATATCGCGGCAACCACAACAGAAAATTACCGCAAGCTAAAAGAAGCGGGAATTGGCACTTATATTCTCTTTCAGGAAACTTATCATGAGCCCACTTACAATAAGGTTCATCTTAGCGGCCCCAAAAAAGATTATCTTTATCACTTAAACGCCTTTGATCGCGCGCAGGACGCTGGCATTGACGACGTAGGAGGCGGCGTTCTTTTCGGGCTCTCGGATCCTTATTTTGATGTAATGGGGCTTTTGCTTCACAATGAACATCTGGAAAAAAAATACAACGTGGGCTTTCATACCATTTCTGTTCCACGCCTTTGCCCTGCCTCGGGAATGAACATTAACGATTTTCCAAATCTTGTTGATGATGAAACCTTCGCCAAAATAACCGCTATTATTCGCATTGCTGTTCCTTTTACAGGAATGATACTTTCAACAAGAGAAGATCATGATATGCGCAAAAAACTTCTGCGGCTTGGTATTTCGCAAATCAGCGCGGGGTCAAGCACGGAGGTTGGCGGCTACAAGAAGCGGAAAAACAACGAACATTCAACAGCGCAATTTTTTGTAAATGATGAGCGCGGCGCTACTTCGATAATTTCCGAGTTAATGGATGACGGCTACATTCCAAGTTTTTGTACGGCATGTTACCGCGGCGGAAGAACTGGCGACCGTTTTATGTCACTCGCTAAATCCGGGCAGATTGGAAATGTCTGCACACCCAACGCTCTTATGACCCTGTGCGAATACGCGATGGATTACGGTGATGATGACTTTAGAAAAAAGGCAAACGCTATAACAGATAACGAAATACCGAAGATAGCGAATGAAACGATACGTCAAAAAACAGCGGAAAATATAGAAAAAATCTGCCTCGGCAAAGGAAGGGACTTCTATATATAGAAACCTGCCGCAAATTAACTTATAAGGTCTAGATTACATTGAATTTTTTATATATAATGCAAAAATTGGGGAGAAATTTTATGAGAAAGGTTAATATTGTCCATTTTTTATTTCTTTTGATTCTGGCGGGTTCATTTTTTTCGTCTTGCAGCGGCAATAAAAGAAATGACAACGAATTGCGCTATGGTTTTACTACAGAACCTACAACGTTAAATCCCTTAAGCCCGTCAAATACAGCGGACGGCAGGTGTATCCTTTTTAACATATTTGAAGGATTGGTAAAACCGAATGTTGACGGCACTTTTTTCCCCTGCTTGGCGGAATCATGGTCAATAGAGGAAGACGCTCTTGTCTATAATTTTACTTTGAGAGAAGGCGTGTTTTTTCATGACGGCTCAAAAGTAACCGCGCAGGACGTTAAGTTCAGTCTTGATACCGCGAGAAACGAAGGTTTTGACGGTCTTAAAAATATAGAAGATGTTGTTATCATGGGAAATAACCATATTAAAATTATCTTAAAAAGCGCGGATCCGGAATTCCTGCCATATTTAACAGTAGGAATTATTAAAGCCGATATTAAGAACTATGAAAAAAACGTAATAGGAACAGGACCTTTTTATTTAGACAGTTACACACCGCAAAGAAATCTTGTGCTTGTTAAATTTAATAAGTATTGGCAAAAAGATTTACCTCATTTAAATAAGGTTACTATTGTATTTTTCGCTAATTACGATACTCTGTTAGTAGCTCTTCGCGGCGGCAGTATAGACGGCGCTTTTATTACAGGTTCCATGGCAGCTCAGCTTGATCATAGAAATTTTGACGTATTTAATAACCGCTCCGCCGCCGTTCAGTTAATGGCTTTGAATAACAGCGCTTCTCCTCTGGATGATTTACGAGTTCGCAAGGCTATCAATTACGGAATAGATGTTAAAGATATTATTAACATAGCGTTTTTTGGAGCCGGCAGCCCTTCGGGAAGCCCTATCATTCCCGGATTATCTGTATATTATGAAGATTCTCTTTCGTATCAGTATAATCCTGATTTAGCCCGCAGTCTTCTTTCTGAAGCCGGATATAATGATAAGAATAAATTCTCTCTTGAAATATCTGTGCCGTCAAATTACGGCATGCATATTGATACAGCACAGGTAATTGTAAGCCAATTGGAAAAAATCGGCGTTAACGCGAGTATAAAACTTGTTGACTGGTCTACATGGCTTTCTGATGTATATTTTGGAAAGCAATATCAGGCAACTATCATTTCACTAGACAGTCCAAGCGTTACTCCGCGAAGTTTCCTTACGCGCTACCAATCAAATAGCGGCAGTAATTTTATTAATTTTTCAAACGAAGAATTTGACGAAGTCTATAACGCCGCTCTTAAAGAAACAAACAGCGAAAGACGTATTAAGCTTTACAAAGACGCGCAGAGAATCATTGCCGAAAATGCGGCGAGCGTTTATATACAGGATATATTTTCCTTTATTGCGTTACGCGGCGGAGCTTATGACGGAGTATTAGATTATCCATTATATGTTGTTGATTTTGCCTCAATTTACGGGAAAAACAATAATTGAATTTCTTTCTTAAAAGAATATTTATCGCTCTTTTAACATTATTTTTAGTCTCAGTTGTTTGCTTCTTCGCTTTCAGCGTAATTCATGGAGACCCTTCCGCCAGTTTGGGAGGAATATGGGTAACGCCTGAGCAGCTTGAAGAATTACGCGAAGAAATGGGGTTAAACCGCAATGTATTTGTACGTTATTTTGACTGGGTTATTAATTTTATATGCGGTAATCCAGGTAATTCATTCTATTTTAGGGGAGAATCCATTTCTTTACTTGTCGCGGAACGCCTCTCTGTCAGTATTTCTCTTGCCCTCCTCTCGCTCTTTTTTATAGTAATAATTTCTTTATCTGTATCGCTTTTAACCGTAAAAAAACAGGGAAACATTACAGATAACATTGTTAATATTTTTACAGCGGCAGGTTTAAGCACGCCGGGGTTTTTCTTAGGGTTATTATTTATTTTTATTTTTGGTTTTAGTTTTAAACTTTTTATTCCGGGTAATTTTATAAGCCCTGGCGATAATTTTTTTGGATTCTTTGGCTGCCTTTTTTTTCCCGCGCTCGCGATAGCCATACCTAATTCCGCTATTTTAATAAAATTTTTAAGAGGCTCACTTTTCGCCGAGCTTCAGAGCGATTATGTAAGAACGGCAAGAAGCAAGGGAGCCGGACGCTTGTATATAATAAAAAACCATGTGTTAAAAAACGCGTGCCTACCCGCGATTACCATATTGGGAATGATTATTGCGGAAGTTTTTTCAGGAAGCGTAATTATCGAACAGGTTTTCTCGATTCCGGGAATAGGAAGACTTTTAATAACGGCAATAAGCTCAAGAGATTATCCTCTTATTCAGGCTTTAATGATTTACATCGCGTTTTTGGTAGTAACTGCGAATATGCTCGCTGATATTATCATTATGCTAATCGACCCTCGTATCAAGCAGATAAGGAAGATACGATGAAGTTAAACAAGCATCTTGTTTGCGGAGCCGCTATCTGCTTTTTTATTGTAATAATATCACTTTTAAGCATAGTTTGGGTTCCCTATAATTATAATGAGATTGATACAACATCGCGCCTTCTGCCTCCTGACGCTAAGCATATTCTTGGAACTGATAATTTTGGACGTGATATTTTTTCACGCATCATGGCAGGAGGCAGAAACTCACTAATACTGGCGATATGCACAGTAACGGGAGCGGCTCTGCTTGGAAGCTTTCTGGGTCTTATCGCGGGCTACCTTGGCGGAACTACAGGCGAAGTAATTATGCGCATAATGGATACAATCAGTTCTCTTCCTGGAATTGTCTTTGCTCTTATGCTTTCCGCTGTAATGGATAATAACCAATTAAGCCTCTTTATCGCTCTCTTGGTCATTTTTACGCCGAGCTATACCCGCGTTATGCGCACAGGCGCTATGCAGTATAAAAACGCGACCTTTATTCAGGCGGAAAGAATTTTAGGAGCAGGCTTTTTTCGCATAACATTTATTCACATTCTGCCAAACCTTTCACCTTCGATTCTTTCGGCTTCTGTAATCGGGCTTAGTAACGCAATCCTTGCGGAATCTGCAATGAGTTATCTTGGAATGGGGATACAGCCGCCCAACCCTTCATGGGGACGAATGCTTTTTGAATCGCAGAACTGGTTTTTTAACGCGCCATGGTGCTCCCTTGCTCCGGGTATTTTTATTATGCTGACAGTTATAGCATTTCATCTGCTTGGTGAAGGCATAAGACAAGCGCTGTTCGGTAAAAGCTCAGGAGGTCAGAATGGCTTGCTTGCTTAATGTACAGAACCTGACTACCTGCGTAAAAAAGGACGGAAAAAACCTAAAAATCCTTGACAATATCAGTTTTACTATTGATGAAGGCGAAATACTGGGTCTTGCAGGAGAATCGGGCTGCGGAAAAAGCATGACAGCCCTTTCAATTCCAAATCTGCTTCCATATTCGGTTAACATTAAAGAAGGAAAAATTGACTATAAAGGAATGTCTCTGTCTTCTCTGAGCGAAAAAGAAATGCGAAAAATCCGCGGAAGCGAGATTGCCTGTTTATTCCAGGACGCCAGAGCCGCGCTTAATCCACTGACAAAAGTTGGAAAGCAGATTACAGAAACTTTGGAACTTGAACGAAATCATGTTTCAGGTACGAAAGAACAATGGAAGGATAAAAAAAAGCTGCGTGAAAAGGATAAAGAAACAGCGCTGAATATGTTATCTTCTTTGGGCTTTAATGAACCCGAGCGAATTTTTGACGCTTATCCTCACCAGCTTTCCGGCGGCATGTGCCAAAGAATAATGACCGCGATTGCCGTAATAAGGCAGCCGAAACTTTTGTTAGCTGACGAGCCTTCAAGCTCACTTGACGTAGAAAGCGAACAAAAATGCCTTTCTGTGCTTTTAGAAATGAATCAAAGCAGGAAAATGTCTCTTTTAATTATTTCCCATGATCTTTCTATTATTCAAAAGTTTACTAAGCGTTTTATTATTATGTACGCAGGCAAAATAGTTGAAGAAGGTACTTCCTCTTCACTTTTTTCGCCACTCCATCCTTATACCAAGGCTTTAATAAACGCGATCCCCAGCAAGGAAAAGCGCGGCAAGAATCTTGAAAATATTCATGGCAAAGTACCCACGATAGAAGATCGCCAAAACGGCTGCCCTTTTGCGCCGCGCTGCCCCAAAGCGCAGAATATTTGCAAGGAAAATTTCCCTCCTGTAAAAGAAATTGGCGGCGGAACTTCCAGCGCAGCTTCCTGCAGAAAAGTATATTGTTATTTCCCGGAGAATGAAAATGAGTGATACTGCCTTGCTTTCCATTCGCAATGTCTCTAATACTTACTCAGATCGCCGTTTAGACTTTTTTGGGAGAAAAGAAAAAAAGCAGGTTTTAAATAATGTTAATCTTGAAATACACCACGGCGAGATTTTTGGTTTAACCGGCAAATCAGGCTGCGGAAAAACAACACTTGCGCGCTGTATTCTTGGGCTTATTGATTATGAAGGTGAGATCGCGCTTCATGGCACTGAGGAATTAAAACATCAAGTCCAAATGGTTTTCCAAGACCCGGGCGCTTCCCTAAACCCTACTAAAAAAATCGGCTGGCTTATAGAAGAACCGCTTGTAATTCATAAAATAGGCACACCGGAAGAACGCGGGAAAAAAGTTGATAAAATGCTCCTTAGGGTCGGACTCGATTCCTCATATAAAACACGGCGTGTACATGAATTATCGGGTGGGCAAAAACAGCGCGTCTGCATTGCCAGAGCTCTAATCCTTGAACCGCGCCTCTTAATCGCCGACGAAGCAATCAGTTCCCTTGACGTGAGCGCTGGCGTAAAAATTTTAAACTTATTTAAAAAATTGAATAAAAGCTCAAGCCTCAGCATCCTTTTTATTTCACATAACAAAGACGCGGTTGAATATTTGTGTGACAGGATCGCTGTTATGGAGAAGGGAAAGATTAAAGAGAGTTAAGCATCCCCAAAATATCCACTGCTTTGGGTGGGCAGCGAATTTGCCATAATTTCAAGACACTTGACTGCGGCGGATTTGCCTAATATAATTAGCACATATGCTGCAATTAAGTAATGACGAAAAACTTAAACTTATGAGCAATCTCAACTGGGATTACCTTGATAAGCGCGAAGATATGCTCGCTGTTATAGAAAATCGCATGGAAACATCAGGGGCTTTTACCAGAGACAAACTTTTTGTAAGGTCTCTTGAGAGACTTCCCTGGCATTATGTCGTTGCTCTTTGGGGAGTAGAAACCATTATGGCGTTATACACGCCGGAAATAGCAAAACGTATTTGGCCCAAAGAAAGGAGGTATCATTTTGATTTTGCCCTCGCAGTATTACGAAGAGAACCTCTACCCCCTGCAAGATGGGGTGATGAACACTATAAGCAAATGTGGCGTCCTGTTTTTTCTAACCGGTGGTACGGCGCTAAGCAGAGCGTATTATAACCACAGGTATTCAGACGATCTTGATTTTTTTGTAAATGACGATAAAAATTATTCAGAGCAGGTTAAGGAAGTTTTTTTTAAATTAAAAGAAGATGGTTTCTTCTGGGATTCTGATGTTGATTTTATAAGCAATAAAACATTCACCAGTTTCAAAGTTGGATGGGATAAATCAGATACTCTGTTAAAACTAGACTTTGTAAATGATGTTGCAGTTAGCTTTGATGATATAGTTAAAACCAATCTTTATTATCGAACTGATTCTATTCGTAATATGCTTTCTAACAAATTAACCGCTATATTCCGTTTTGCCGCTAAAGATGTTGCTGATATTCGTGAGATAGCTCTTAGAGAAAATGTAGACTGGAATCAGTCAATTAAAGACGCGCGTCAAAAAGAAGCAGGTGTAGAAATTCCAATAATATGTGATATTCTTCAAGGTATGCCTCAAAGCGAATTTGAAACAATCGCATGGACGAAAAAACCTTCATGGGAGGAATTCAAAGTCGATATTGATCGAATTGTTTTTGACATGATGAGATGTATATAAGTTTTATAAGCAATAAACTCTACAGTGTCCCCAAAATATCCACTGCTTTTGGCGGGCAACCTTTCACATAATTTTTAAACCCTTGAGTACAATTACCAATTCCAATGTTGATAGCATTGCTTTTTCCTTTAAAGCCCTGCCCTATACAGATTTTTTTGCCGCGTGGAGAAGTACCTTTACGGTGAAGGGCGAAAATAAGCGCGGCGTAACAGACAGAACAAGCAGAATCTTCCTCGATAAGATTGCGATATTTATCCGCTATTCTATCACTCTTTATTTGACAAACAGGTTTTTGCTCGGTGTTAAGTTCTACTACTTTTGTTTTTTGCGAATAGTACTCACCTACTCCTAACTTTTTACCATATGACAAATAACCAATATCATCGGGATTGTAGCCGATAAGCTCTGCGCAATAAGAATCGATTAAAAGCGGATTCTGCCCTGCGATAATTCTGTTAGCTTCCACAGGCGTTCCGCCTTCTTCAAAGTTGAGGTCTCCGCAGATACCATCCACCACGCAGTAATGCGTTTTTAATAATACGTTTAAACCTGCGATTGGTTTATGAAGCCCTAGCGCGTGAAAACGCCTCATCTCGCTTTGCGGCATACAGCCTTTTAGGTTTTTCATGCAGCAGGTTAGGCGCGTTTGGCAATGCGCTTTTAACACAGGTACATTAATTAAAAAATCACTTTTAAGAGCAGTTTCGCTTATTTGAAAATCAATATTTTCATGTTTAAGAGGTATAAATTTATCATCTTTTAAATCTTTTAATGTAACGCCGTATTTTTTATGCAGTGCTTCGTAGCCGCACGCTCTGAACGCAAGTTTTGTGCTGTGTCCGCAGGCGGAGTTTTCGATTATTTTTATATCTTTGATTCCAAAGTCTTTTAAAAATTGAATTATTCCTTCTACTACTTCAGGGTGCGTAGTCGCTCCGCCGGACGCCGGGCGTTCTACTACAAGATTTGGTTTTATTGAAACACAAATATTTTTTTGCAGGTTATTTTTTATATCAGAAGCGGCAAGGGTGTCATAAGCGGTTTTTGTATAGTCCTTGCCGTAATTAATTGTGAGCATTATTTCTTCTCTTATATCTCCACGCCCAAAACTTTCTGTAAAATATATCCCACGCCGAATGATAAGGCTGCCACTCCAAGACTTATAAACGCCATCTCGGCGAAACGCTTTTTAAAATTTAAATCTTTTGCAACAGCAAGATAATAATTAAAAACTAAAATAATAAGAACTGCCGCGGCTAATGTGATCGCGAGCGCTATAAATTTTTGCGCAATGAGCAGGAAAGGCAGGATAAGAAGCGCGACTGTTATAATATAGGCAAAGCCTGTGTAAAACGCGGACTTGAGCGCCTTTGGGTCGTTATCCGCCTTGCAAGAAAGGTACTCGGATGCTGCCATGGAAAAAGAAGCCGAGATACCTGTAATAAGTCCCGCGAGCGTTATTAGCTTTGTGTTTCCAAGAGCCAGAGTAAAACCCGCAAGGGCGCCTGTAAGTTCCACAAGCGCGTCATTAAGTCCCAATACAACAGAACCAGCGTAACGAAGTCTTTCTTCATCAAGCATATTAAGGAGTTCTTTTTCATGTTCCGCTTCGTCTTTGGAAAATTGCGCAACTTCAGGTATTTCTTTGGAAAGTTCCATATAATTACGCGAAGCGGTTCCCTCGTTTTTTTCCATTTGTTTTAAGGTAAAAGTAAGCCCTAATACGCGAGCGATTAAAATATTTTTGAATATCGCGAAACGAGAAGGTTTTACTTCCTTTCCTGTTAATTTCTGCCAAAACAAGGCGTGATTTTTTTCCGCTTCTCCTACTTTTCTTAAAATTTCCGCATTGTGGGTATCCTTGCAAATTTTCGCTAGCTTACTGTAAATATGGTACTCGTTTAATTCTTTTTTTTGCGCCTGCAAAGCGGCTGCCATTAGTTTATTGTTCATATTATTAAAATTGTACATTAAATAATATTAAATAACAATAATTACTTTTTATTTTAATTGACGCCTGTATACAATCAACATATAATGTTATAGTTTTGACTAACAAAAGGAGATTTTAATTATGAACGATTTATACACATCTATCGTAAGACTGGACTTCCAGTACGCGCACAGATTTATGAACTGGCCAAGAGAGGCAAAGCACCTTCACGGACACTCAGGGCTTTTGGAAATTGAACTTGAAGACAAGGTAGACCCTGTAACAGGCTACGCGCACGCGTGCAAGGAAGGATTTAAAAAAGCGTGGGAAGTTGTCGACCACTTTCATCACGCGACATTGTTTCAGGAAGGCGACCCGCTTCTTGACGCGGTTCTTGCCGTATACAAAAAAGAAGGAATTAACAATGACCCTGAGAATTGCGTTCCATTAAAAAAAATTGACAACCCACTTGCCTGGTCATATCCTGAATACAGAATAATTGTTACAAAAAAAGTTTCAACCTGTGAAAATCTTTGCGAATTATTCCACGCGCTTCTTAAGGATAAAATGCCGATTAAAAAGATTACAATGCGTTCTTCAAGTATAAACGCGGCAAGTAAGTGTTTTAAATAAGCGCTATTCGTTGTTTTAATTTCTAAAGCTATGCAGTGGTGCCGGAATCCTTCCGCCGCGGTTAATAAAGGCGTCGCTTGACGCTTTGTTAACCGCCATGATTGGTGAGCCGCCTAAAAGGCCGCCGAACTCTGCCCAATCGCCCGCTTTTTTACCGGGAACTGGAATTACGCGCACTGCCGTTGTTTTATTATTCACCATGCCGATTGCCATTTCGTCGGCGATAATCGCGGCGATTGTCGCGGGACTTGTGTCGCCGGGAAGCGGAATCATGTCCAAACCTACAGAACAAACGCAAGTCATTGCTTCCAATTTATCAAGCGAGAGGCAGCCGCTCTTTACCGCGGCAACCATTCCTTCGTCTTCAGAGACAGGAATAAAAGCGCCAGAAAAACCGCCGACATGAGTAGAAGCCATAATGCCACCCTTTTTTACCATGTCGGTTAACATGGCAAGCGCCGCTGTAGTGCCATGCGTGCCTGCTGTTTGTAAACCCATTTCTTCCAATATTCGCGCGACAGAGTCTCCAACTGCGGGAGTAGGCGCTAAAGATAAATCTAAAATGCCGAATGGCACTCCTATACGCCTTGCCGCTTCCATTCCCACAAGCTGCCCCATGCGCGTAATTTTAAAGGCTGTTTTTTTAATAGTGTCAGCTAACACATCAAAGTTCGCGTCACGGCAATTTTCTAGGGCAGCTTTTATTACGCCGGGCCCTGAAACACCTACGTTTAAAACGCTTTCCGCTTCTCCAACCCCATGAAACGCGCCTGCCATAAAAGGGTTATCCTCTGGCGCGTTACAAAAAACTACAAGTTTAGCGCAGCCAATTCCGTCTTTAGAGGCAGTCGCTTCCGCTGTTTGCTTGATTATCTCTCCTATAAGACGCACTGCGTCCATGTTGATGCCGCTCTTTGTAGAGGCGACATTAACAGAAGCGCAAACCTGCTCTGTCTGCGATAAAGCGGCAGGCAAAGAGCGGATTAATTTTTCATCGCCTGATGTAAGTCCTTTTTGAACAAGAGCGGAAAATCCGCCTATAAAATCAACGCCAAGTTCTTTTGCCGTAGCGTCCAAGGTTTTAGCGAACGGCGCGTAATTATCTTCATCACATGACGAAGCCACAATCGCGATTGGGGTAACAGAAATTCTTTTATTAATAATGGGAATGCCGTATTCTGTTTCTATATCGCAGCCAGTTTTTACAAGAGGGCCTGCCACACGCAAAAGTTTTTCGCGTATTGCGCTGCGTGTTGCTTCTCCTGTCGAGCGAGCGCAATCCAAAAGTGAAACACCGAGTGTAATCGCGCGAATGTCAAGCTTGTAGCGCATGAACATGTCTACAGTTTCTTTTATCTCAAATGGCGTGAACAACATTTTTATATCCTATGCATAGCGGAGAAAACCTTCTCATGCATCAGACTTATACTCACACTCAAGGTATCGCCGAGTGTGTTTAACTCTTTTTTTATTTCTTCCAGAGCTTTTGAGCTTGAGCTTAAGTTTACCATCATCATCATAACAAAGTTTCCGCTTAAAACGGTCTGCGATATATCCTCAATGTTTATTCCGCGTTCCGCTAAAAAGGCGGAAACTTTCGCTATTATTCCTACTTTATCGCTGCCTACTACAGTTATTATCGCGTTCATAAACTTCTTAATATCCTTTCAGCTTCTGCCTTGCCGGAATAATTCGGGTTACGGCTTATTAAATCCTGCAAATAACGTTTTGCTTCAGCGTTTTGCTCAAGCTTAACATATGTCATTCCTAATTCGTAAATAGCGTCCCAGTTATCGGGCGTTGTACGTAAGACCTGAAGATACGCGTTCTGCGCTTTTGAATGATCTCCGGAACCGGCGTAAGCGCGCGCAAGATTAAATCTTACTAATGAGTCGTTTTGTTTTACGTTAAGCGCGCGTTCATAATGGGTTATGCTGTTATTCCAATTTTCCTGCTTTGCGTATACAGCGCCTAAGTTATTGTTAACTTCAAAATTATTAGGTTCTACTTGCAAGGCTTCGTTAAGATAATGTATCGCTTCTGTTGTGTTTCCCGCCAAAAGATATAAACTGCCAAGATTAATACGCGGACGTAAATATTTACTGTCTAAAGTAGCCGCTGTTTTATAAGCTGAAATCGCCATATCGTTTACGCCGGACGCTTCTAAAGAAAGCCCAAGAGTGTAAACATAGACTGCGTTACTTGGAGAGGCGTCCGCTGCCTTCCTCGCAAAATTAATAGCGTCCATGTTTTTATTTAGTTCTAATTTAACTACCGCCATATTGTAATTTGTCTGCGGGTCATTCGCGTTTACAGATAAGGCTTTTGTAAATAAATTCTCCGCTTCAATATTATTTCCCGCCTGACTGTTTGCCGCCGCCAATTCACACAAGGTGCTGTAATCATTTGGGTTATACTGCAGCGCCTTTGTAAATGCCTGAACAGCTCCCTTACCATCACCCTTCGCTAAAAGGATTCTTCCAATTTCTCTGTGAGCCGCAAAATAATCAGCCTTTATCGCTACAGCCTGCCTGTACGCGTTTAACGCATCATCCTGACGATTTAATGCCCTGAATGATCCTCCAAGGTTATACCATGAAGGTTCAAAATTCGGATTAATTTTTACGGCATTCTGAAAAGCGTCCCTTGCCTCAAGGAAGCGGCGCGCGATAAATAAAACCCTTCCCAATTCATGCGCGTATATAAAGTTATTAGGATCAAGACGGGAAGCTTCCCTGAACTCGGCAAGCGCTCTGTCAGTTTGATTCGCGTCACGCGCTATTTTCCCGTTTATAAAATGCGGAAGCGCCTGCGACGCGTCTTTCGCGAGCGAATCATTAGCGTGCTGAGCGGCGCTTTGGATAGCTTCTCTTCCGCCCGCTGTATTCTGGTGAGTTGAACCGTAATCGTAGTACGCGTCCGCCATTTCAGCTAACTTTTGCGCTTCAAAACGATTTTCATTAGGCGGCATTATTTTTTTTGCCTCACTAAATAATTGATTCGCCGCGTTTAAATCGCCGCTTTCCATTTTTGCTTTTCCGTCAGCGACAAGATTATTTATCTTGCGCATTATCTCCTGCATTTCGCGGCTAGCCTTCGCCAGTTCTTCTTCCTGCGCTTTTTTTCGCGCTTCTTCCGCCTGCGCTTCGGCTCTGCGTTCCGCCGCGGCGTCATCCGCTGCCGAAGAAACAGAAGAAGGCGGCGGCGTATAATTTGTTTGAACAACAACAGGCCTGTTTAAACTGTTTTGCAGCGCCTGATTTTGCCTCCGCAGTTCATCAAGAAGCGCCTGGTTAAGAGCTGAGGAATCGCTTGAACCGCTTCTATCCATGCTAAGAATTGTATTTTGAAGCGAACGCGCGTCACTATCATTGGGATTGTCAATTAATAAACCATCCAGAAGATTCAAAGCCCTGTCAAACTCTCCGGCTGACGCGTAGTCAGCGGCAAGCCTTATTATATTTTGTCTTCTTGTTTCAGCTACAGATATACCTGATCCTGAATCGTCTGCTAACGCGTCATCTTCTTTTTTACACGTTTGAATTAAAAGAACAATAATAAGGGTGACTACTGCCGCCGCTATACCACAAATTAAAATAATTTTTTGCTGTTTGGACATTTTTATTCTTCTCTCCTTTTATTCAAGTTCAAAATCACCGCTGTATTGCTCAACGCTTTCCGCGCCTGAAGAAATACTTTTACTCGAAAGCGATTGAAGTGACGCGGAAACAGAATCTAAAAGTTTCTGCCTCTCAGCTTCAATTCTTTTTGCTTCCTCCGCCGCCAATTGCTTTTTCATTTCTTCGGTTGCTATTTCTGTCCGTATAAGACTTATCAGTCTTTCAATATTATCTCGCTGAGAAGATCGAGGTTCAAGCGTCAAATACTGCTCATAATCTGTTACAGCGCTTAACAACTGTCCGCTCTTTATTCTGGTATTCGCTCTGCCAAGATAGGCGCTGGGATACATCGAATTAAAGGCAAGCGCCTGGGTATAAAATTTCTCGGCTTCCTCAATGTTTCCTCTGGTAAAATAAACATTGCCAAGGTTCCCCGCTACATTAGCGGACAGGTTCCCCGCTCTTGGCAAAACCCGCGTATAAACATTAATGGCGTCATTCGTTCTGCCCAGTTGTTCGTACACAATACCCAGGTAAAGATAGGCAGTTACGTTAGCGCTGTCCTCGGTAAGCGCGCGCTCAAGATAAAACACCGCCTGAGCGGGATTATTCTGCATAAGGAACTCTTCGCCCTTAGCCAGATTCTCTTGAGCGTAACAAAAAACGGTTAAAAACAGCAAAATGCTAATATTTAACATTTTTTTAAGCATAAATCCTTCCTATTATTCTTATATTACACTATTATTGTATATATATTCTATAATGTATTATCGACAAAAAGGACCTAAGTGTTGAAAATACTCTGTGTATCAGATCAAATCGACCCTCAAGTGTACTCGCCGCTGATAAAAGAGCGCTTTGCCGATGTCGATCTGGTTTTAGCGGCGGGAGACCTGCCACTGGATTACCTGGATTTCATCATTTCTACCTTAAATAAGCCTCTTTTCTTCATTTTTGGCAACCATCATACAGAAGACCTCCGTCATTATAAAAGACTTTGGAATGACCCAATGTTACAGGAAGATAAGAATTATATGGGCTGCGGTGCGATATATTTGGCTTCCAAGTTAAAAAGAGAGGGTAAACTGATCCTCGCTGGTTTCGGCGGTTCCATGCGCTATAATACAGGACCTAATCAATATACCGAATTTGAGATGTATTTGGAGATAATTAAGCTCATACCCCGTTTATTATGGAATCGTTTAAAACACGGCAAGTTTATCGATATCCTTCTTACTCACTCTCCGCCAAGGGGAATACACGATAAGACTGATAAATGCCACACAGGTTTTAAGGCTTACTTGTGGTTCATGAAGACATTTAAACCAAAGTATTTGGTTCATGGTCATATTCACCTTTATGATCTTTGTGACATTCGTTCAACACAATGGGAAAAGACGACCGTCATAAACGCGTTCGGTCATTATATAATTAATACGGAAGATCAAAATGGAAATTAACGCTATTACACAAAAAGCTACTGAAGATTTTTCCCGCGCGAGAGGAAAAGCTATTCTTTCGCAGATTCAGAATTTTTTAAATACCGATAAAGACAGGCTTTTATCATTTAATGATGTTAAAGATATTTTAAAGCCAAAAAACGAAGTTTATAAAGGCAGCCAGGTAGTGCCTATTAAATTAGTCGCTGGAAGTGAAGGGCGCTATCACGATTTTAATAAATATTTTCTGCCAAAAAGAGAACATATGCGCCACCGCTGGCAGAGAGTTGATGAAGCGCATTTAAAAGATATTATACTACCGCCTATTTTGCTCTACGAAATTGGAGGCGCGTATTTTGTGCGCGACGGCAATCACAGGGTTTCTGTAGCGAAAATGCAGGGGGTAGAATTTATTGACGCCGAGGTTATAAGTCTCGCGACAGAGATTAATATTAAACCTCAGATGACAACAGATGATCTTCGAGTCGCTGTTATTTTATATGAAAAAAATATTTTTTACAGTGAGACATTATACGGAGACCTGACAGACAACTGGGATTTAAATTTCAGTTCCCCAGGACGATACGATGTTATTTATAATCATATATTAGTGCATAAATATTATTTAAACGAAAATGTTGAAGAAGAAATTCACTTTAATGACGCCCTTGTTTCATGGTATAAAAACGTGTATAGTCCTATTATATTGATAATTAGAGAACAATGGCTGCTTGTACACTTCCCCGGAAGAACAGAAGCCGATCTTTATGTATGGATAGTCAAGCACTGGGATTTCCTAAAAATGAAATACGGAACCTATTCCCTTTCAAAGGCTGCGAATGATTTTTCAAAGAAATACGGGCAGAGTCAGGGAAAGTTTCTAAGGTTTTTAGCGCTGTTGATTGGAAGAATTTTTAAAGGAAAGGGTTTGTCATAAATGTCAGTTCTGTCGATACAATCACATGTAGTTTATGGTTATGCCGGGAACACAGCCGCTGTCTTCCCTTTACAGCGTCTTGGACGCGAAGTATGGGCAATTAACACTGTAGAATTTTCCAATCACACAGGTTACGGCTCATGGAAGGGTAAGGTTCTCGGAGCAGATTTAATTTTAGATCTTGTTAAGGGCTTGGAAGATAGAGGCGCTCTTTCTCAATGCAGCGCTGTGCTTTCTGGTTATCTTGGAGACGGAGAAATTGGAAAAGCAATTATAGAAGCCGTAAAAAAAGTCCGCGCCCATTCGCCGGGGGCTCTTTATTCATGCGATCCTGTAATGGGAGATACCGGGCGCGGGTTTTACGTTAAAGAAAATATCCCTCAAATGTTTAAAAATGAGCTTGTTCCTTTAGCTGACATTATTACTCCAAATCTTTTTGAACTTGAGACTCTAACAGGCGTTAATAATATAAATAATATTAATGCTGCGAAAAAAGCAATTAACATATTACATGAAATGGGTCCTTCGATTGTACTTTTAACAAGTTTTAAGGAAAAAAACGGCGAGATCGGCATGATTGCTTCTAATAAAAAAAATATTTTTATTACAAAAACTCCTGAACTTCCTTTAAACGGCAGTGTTGCGGGAACAGGGGACATGACTTCCGCTGTTTTTTTATCTCATTATCTAAAACATAAAGATATAAAAAAATCGCTTGAATTATGCACTTCTGTTGTTTACAGTATTTTAAAAGCAAGTTTTAAATTGTCAAAAAAAGAAAAGGATTCGTTTATTGAATTAAATTTTATAAAGGCTCAAAAGGAATTTGAATTTCCTTCCAATAAATTTAAAGCAAAAGAATTAAAGTAATAAGGGAGTAACTATGAAACCATTTTCAGATGACTGGCAAAAAATCAGTCCTTACGACAGATTTTCATTTTTCCTCGCGCCAAAAGCGGAAAGATTTAAAATGCTCCTGAGCACTGTCGAAAAACTTAAATTAAACTCGCTGGTTTTTACAATCGAAAAAAACAAACACTTCTTTATTTTTCCGCCGGCAAAAAAACTGCCTCTTCCGCTTGGAAGCGCACTCCCCCAGGTTGGAAAAGAACCTTTTATTTTTGTCGCGCATTACGACCGCGTAGACGGCAGCCCCGGCGCTAATGACAATAGCATCGCAGTTTTCCATCTTTTAAACGTAGCCATGCTTATGGCTAAGCAATTTATTGACAACTGGATAATTATTTTTACAGATAAAGAAGAATTAAAACCCGGAGAAAGTTTTGAAAAACAAGGATCTTTTACCCTTGCCAAGCAATTAAGAGCATGGGGATTGGAAAAAGCTAAAATATTTAATTTTGATGCCTGCGGAACAGGAGATACTTTTATTTTTTCAAATTTAGCGGACACAATACTTGGAGCAAGCGATAACCCGAACATTATAAAAGTAAAGACCGAAATACAGCAGCTAAGATCTCGTGTTCTGAATACGGCTCACAATCTTCGTATGGATAAATTTCTGCTCGCTCCAATTCCTTTTTGCGATGATATGGGATTTTTACGTTCAGGGCTTGCCGCACAGACCATTACATTACTTCCAAGCGAAGAAGCGCAGCAATATGAGGCTCTTCTTAGAAGCCGCCCCGAATTTGTAAAATTAATTATCTCAGGCGGCATTAAAAATTCAGCAGAACGTAAATCTCTTCCAATGACATGGAAAAACATGAACACACCCGCGGACACGCCGGATCGCCTGACACCTCAGTTTTTTAATAAATTTATTGAATTCGTAATAGAATTAACAAGATAGAAGTAAGTTTTATGGATTTACTTTATGGAATTTAAAAAAGGGGGCTGTTTGCCCCCTTTTTCATGAAAAAATCGGATTATTTCCATTTACCTTTTTCAAAAACAAATTCTTTATCATAGTGACTGAGCTTAGTTAACGCGATAATCCAGTCAATTAATGTCCAAAGACCGCTCGCATCAAAAATTTTGAGAATACCAAAAAGAATCTGGCCTCTCATGAACCTGTCTACTCCGAGGTAACCAAAGAGGAAACAGCCCACCCAAGTGAAAACATGTTTGTTTATTCGTTTTTCCATAATAAACTCCTTCTAATAATGTTTTTGAGAAAAAACTTTTCTCTTATGCTGACATATTATTATTTTATAAATATTTTGTCAATAGTTTATAAAAAATTCATTAAAATAATTATACATTTTAAACACCCATAATTTTACTATACGCCTCAAGCGCATTGTCGCCGTAATCGCCGGATAAAACCTTTTTTGTAAGAATCTTTCCAAGCTGTACGCCTTCCTGATCAAAGCTGTTTAAATTCCACACAAAGCCCTGGAACATCACCTTGTTTTCATAATGCGCAAGAAGGCTTCCAAGAACCTCCGGGGTAAGTCTCTTTCCGTAAATAAGGCTCGATGGTCTTCCTCCGGGGAATTCCTTGTTTTTATCTTCACTCTCCTGACCCTTAGCGAACGCAACAATTTGCGCGGCAAGGTTCGCGGCAAGTTTTGTCTGGCTTACAGAACCATCTACGCTGACATCATCGCCTTTTTGACTTTCTGTAAATCCAATAAACTGAAGCGGGATTATTCCAGTGCTCTGGTGCAGAAGCTGATAAAATGAGTGCTGCCCGTTGGTTCCCGGTTCCCCAAAAATTACAGGGCCTGTTTCATAATTAATATGCTCTCCGCTTCTGCTTACGCGCTTACCGTTAGATTCCATATCCATCTGCTGAAGGTGAGCCGGAAAGCGGCTGAGCGCCTGACTGTAAGGCAGAACCGCGGTGTAAGGATAATTTAAAAAATTTCTTTCCCAAACGCCGATAAGCGCGTCAAGCAAGCTCGCATTTTTATGAATATCTTCGTTAAGGGCGAGTTTATCCGCCTGCGCCGCGCCGTCAAGGAAAGACTTAAAAACATCAGGGCCAAACGCGAGAGAAAGCACACAGCCGCCTACCGCTGAAGAAGATGAATAGCGTCCGCCTACATAATCGTCAATATAAAACGAATCCAAATACGCGCTGTTACGCGCTAATGGGCTTGTCTCGCTGGTTACCGCTATCATTTGTTTGCTTGGGTCAAGCCCCGCTTTTTTTATTTTATCTTTTACAAAGAGTTCATTTGCGAGCGTCTCCTGTGTTGTGCCACTCTTTGAAACAAGAATAAACAAACATTCATCGAGTTTACAGGAAGCGATTACAGCCGAAGCGTCATCGGGGTCTACGTTGGAAATAAACTTCGCGTTCATTTTTTTCTTTCCTTCCGCTTCAGCCCAATTTTCAAGAGCAAGATACATCGCGCGGGGACCCAAATCCGAGCCGCCTATGCCTATTTGAACAACTGTGGTAAACGCTTTGCCTGTTGAACCTTTATACTTACCCTTATGCACGGCATCGGCGAAATCACAAAGGCGCGTAAGCTCCTTGCGGTAAAATTCGCCGATATTTTTCCCGTCTTCTATTACAGGTTCGCATTGTTCGCCTCTTAAAAGCTGATGTAAAACTTTTCGTTTTTCCCCTGTGTTAATCATTTCGCCGTTTAAAAGCGCCTTGTACTTAGCGATAAGATTCTGCTCATTGGCAAGCTCCTGCAATAATACAACGCACTCTTCGTTTATGGCTTTTGCCGCCCATGAATAATTTAAGCCTGCCGCCATTGGAACCACGCACTCGCCTACCCTTTTCGCGTCAAGCTTCCTTTTAAAATTAAAATTCGTGTTCTTCGCGTACTCCGCAAGCTTTTTATAAACTGCGGTTTTGTCAAAATTGATAAAATTCATTTTCTTCTCCTTTTTAATATTTTTTTAAAACATCGAGAACAGGATTATTAATCCTCTCGCTGTTATTATACTGCGGTAAATTTTCGTGGAGACTTTCTCCAATCGAAATAATTCCAAAATCAAGATTCTTGTAATTCCAGTAAGAAAAACCAATATTCATTTCTTTAAGAACAGAAAGGATATCTTCGTACCATCGTAACTGCGCGTTAAGCTCTACAGGAGTATAAACGCCAAACTCATTGCAGACAACAGGCGCGTTGTATTTTTTACTGAAGGCGCTTACAGGTTCAAACTCTTTCGCGAATCTTTCTCTGTCCCACTTTCCCGCGGATTGCGTAAAGCCGTATTTGCGTATAAAACCTGCTCCGTAATCGTCAGGATATGTTCTTTCTTCTTTTATTTCCGGGCTGCTTAGCATCCACGGAGCCTTCTGATGCGTAAAAAGCAAGGGTTCGTAAAAATGCACGCTGTAAACCATATTATCATCATCAAAGGGTGTAAGAGAAGAAAACATATTCGGCCAATTCCACATATTAGAGCCTGTTATTATTGTCGATTTTGGAGCGTGGCTTCTTATTTCTTTGCAAAGAATATCTTTTACATCGTTCCAAATTTGCGGCGTGGGAGCGACAGGCTCGTTTAATGTTTCAAACAGAACATGTTCATTGTGACCGTATCGTTCCGCAAGATACGCCCAAATTTTCTGCGCTTTTTTAATATAGACATCATCGCCTTGTATAAAAATTTTTTGAACAGGGGTTTTGGTCGCTTCCGAAAAATCATGCCCCGGACATTCATGAAGATCCAGTATCATTTTTAGATTATTTTTTTTGGAAAGTTCAATTGCCCTGTCAAGATTTACAATACGGTTTTCTATCGGCTCTTCGTTATCGGTAAAAAATAAATACGAGTCGACAGGGATTCTAACATGATCAAAGCCCCATTTTTTTACATTGGAAAAATCCGCTTCTGTTATAAAGCTTTCCATATGTTTATCAATACCAGGGAATTTTTGGGGGTCTTTTTCCTGGATAGCGTCAATTTGGCTGAGCCATCCACCCATGTTAAGACCGCGCATACGCTGCGATGAACTACAGGACATCGTTACTTTATCTCCTGTGAGTATTTTACCTTATAATAAATATTTATGCTATATAAAAAAACCTAATCGCTCTATTGAACGATTAGGTATATTTTTACCGGGTAAAAGTATTTATATTAAACTTTAAACCTCGCCACCTCCCTTAATAGAGAGTCAATGCCTTCGCGGTTTTTAATCGTAATCTCATTCACTTGATGCACAGCGATATTAATCTGGTCGGCTCCTTCCGCCATTTCATTCATGCCGGATGTTATTTCCTGAGTTGCCTTTTCCAGGTTAACGCTTTCCTGTATTACTTCTTTTGCGCCGTCAAGCATTTCATTGGAACCGGTTTTAACCTGTTTTGTAATTGTATTTACTTTTCCAATACCGTCAAGAATTTGTTTGCTGCCCTCTCCCTGTTCTTCCATCGCATTACGGATACTATCTTCCTGCTGCGCTACTGTATCGATACTCTCACTAATTGCCTCAAATTTATTTATTACATTTCCTGTAGATGAAGAAATTTTATCTATCGAATCTTTAATTTTCTTTAACACTACTCCGATTGTTTTAGACTGCTCGCTCGAAGATTCCGCGAGCTTTCTAATCTCGTCAGCGACAACGGCGAAACCTCTGCCTGCGTCTCCGGCATGAGCCGCTTCTATCGCAGCATTCATACTAAGCAGATTTGTCTGGCTTGCGATATTTGCCATTACAGAGTTAATTTCCAAAAGACCTTCCGAATCGCGGGTAATATCGCCAATGTCAGAGGCAACGCCTTCTAATCCGCCGCGCCCTACTTCCGAAGCGTCTTTAAGCTGTTTTACATTGGCGCCGTTCTTAACCAAAGTCCCTGTTACAGATTGAGTGTTGGCTACCATTTCTTCGATAGCAGCGGAAGCCTGAGAAACATATACATTCTGGTCTTCGATATGATTGTTCAATTTATTAATATTAACGGTAACCTGCTCCATTGTAGCGTTTGTTTGGCTTACGCTCGCGCTTTGATTAATAATCCTGCCTTTAATACTTTGAATGTTAGCAGTTATCTGGTTTACAGCAGCGGCGGTTTCGTTCATGTTACTCGCGAGTTCAGATCCTATACCTGACAAATTCTGCGCTTCATCCTTTATCACGATAATAAGATTTCTTATCTTCGCTAAAGTCTGATTAAAGTAACGGGAAAGATCTGTAATTTCATCCTTGCCCTTTTCAGGGATCGAACGGGTTAAATCGCCTTCACCTTCCGCAATATCTTTTAAAGTTTCCGCGACATTTACAATCGGCTTTATGGTAAGATTTAGTACAAAATATATTATTACGGCAACCGCGGCAATAATAATTAAAGAAAGAATTATAGTAAACCGCGTTATTTCGCGCACTTCCGATAAAATATAAGCGTCCGTTGCCGCGACCATTACAGACCATGTCGTATCTGAATTACCTATTTTAAAAGGCGCGACAAATATTTCCAGAGTCATATCCATTACCGCGGAATAAGAAGAACAGTGGTATGTTTCTCCCTGCGCCACAGCTTTAACAGCGTTTTCCATATTATCGCCGTAAACGGTATCCACTTGTTTTAATTTTTTTCCGATACGATCGGGATAGGCATGAGCTAAAATAGTCCCGTCATTGGAATAAATCACCATCGCGGCAATTTCATCGTTTGCTTGAATAGTTTGGGCGACAATCGGCTGCATCATTTCTACATCCATGAGCATACCAACCGCTCCCACCACCTGATTATTCCCGGAATGGAAAATAGGAGTTACCATTCTAACCATCAATGTGTCTTTTCCCATAATTTTTCTAAAAAACGGATCTGCCACAGACTGCTTTTTTGAATTAGGACCTGTCAGCCATTCCATTGTTGGTTCCAAAAAAGGACACGCTATCGCTTCTATTTGTCCATTTTCTCTTGTGTACGCGATCGCGTACTGCCCTGTGGGAGTTGATCCTACCCTTCCTATCATTTGCGCGTCCATGCCGTCAACCGCGTTTGGCAGCCATACCGTATAAATTTGCTGAATATTGGGCTGGGCGCTTAAAGTACCCTGCAGCATGCGATCAAATGTATCGCGCCGCTCAGCAGCCGGAATCATGGAATAATCCGCCATAATATCCGCTATAGTGCTAATCATTCTTAAATGAGCGTCCCGCCTGCCCTTCCAGTATTCAGCCTGCTCCCCGGACAAAAATTTCATTACTTGTCTGTTTAAATCTATACTTATATTGCTTGCCTTGTTTAAAAGAAGTATAGAAACCCCCGCTACCACGACTGTTAGAATGGCGATTACCATAATACTTAGCTTAAATTTCAATTTCATATCTTTTCCTCCTAATTTTGCCCTTATTACCTTAAAAACAGGTCTATAACAATAAAAATAAGAAAAAAATGCTAACTGGGACAGAAAAATCGGCGTTTTTTTTAGAAGACAGAGACAGGTTTATGGATTTATCGCTTTCCTGTATCGGGTATTTTTACCTCCGCCGACAGCCTTAATAACGCCTTTGTCCTGTAAGGAACGCAGAAGCCTTACTGCCATAGCTTGAGAAATACTCAAAACGTTTTCTACATCAATTCTGACAATTTCTTTTTGTTTATTAAATAAAGTTAAAATTTCTTCTTCGCTTTCGTTAAAAGATATATTTTTTACAGCAGTCTCATAGATACTTGAAGGCATAGAAACCATAAAACCTTCAGTTTGAGGTTTAAAAATCTGCTGATTATTCATGTTGGGTAAAATAATTTTAAACGCGTTGGCAGTAGTTTGTAATAAAGGCTTTCTCATGCATTCCTTGTAACTCCTATTTATTTTCGCGATACCTGTGCCATATGCTTCGATTAAACGCAGCCTATAGAAAACATTCGCGAGATATTCATTACGCGGCATGGAGAGCCCCAATTGAATATCCTCAAGACAAATACCTCCTGGCAGCCCTCCGACAGAAACAAATTCTATACGATCGTCAAATATACTGATAAGTGTGCTGCTTGAAAAAGCGAAGTCACGATGGATTAACGCGTTAAGCAGAGCTTCCCTTAGGGCATCCTGCGGATAGTCTCGTTTGTCATAGCGATACAATCCCCTTACCTCAGCATGAGTGTGATTATACATATCAAGAAAGCTGTAAATATCATTTAATTGCTTAAAAAGTGAACCGGAAAATTCTTTTCTATCTTTAAAAATTTCCTTTTCCAAACCCTCAAACACTGCTAATTTAACTGTGTGTACTGCTTGATCCGAAAGAATCAGCCCTAAATTGGTAAAAATTCCATCGGTGGTTGCAAGTTTTAAGCTTATTATTTGAGGCAAACCTAATTCAAGGTTTTTATTTTCAAATTCTTTTATTGTTTCTGTAAATGTTAAATCCTGATTAAGTGAGCGTACCTCCTCATATTTTTCTCCATCTGTTTCTTTAATCATCGCGAGAATAGCTGCTTCCGAAGCGGGAACCGAAGATGCTCCTTGACGTACAAAAACACCTTCCGGGCGAATACCCTTTCCAGCCAGATAATATGGACAAGCGGTTCCCTTTTGAACCGTTACAATGATAATCGAAACCTTTCCTTTTTTAACTATTTGAGAATCCGCAAATAAAGTGACATCAGGTTTGATAGCGGAACGTATTGTATTAGTTACCTGAAGCAATGTTTTATCAGGATTATTTACGCCGGATATTTCCTTATTATCATCGACACCTATAAAAAGCGTTCCTCCTGCCGTATTGGCAAAAGCGATAATTGTCTTTTTAATTTCCTCGGTGAATTCCTGTTTAAACTCTGTGGTTAGATTTTCACCGGCTTCAATCCGATTTGCGTCAAAAGTCATCGCTTCCTCCTACATACTAATACTTAATAATATATATTAATACATACTAATACTTTCTAATACATTATAATATATTCTAATACATTATAATCATTTATGTCAAGAAATATAAAAAAAACTGTCCAGGAATTACTTCCTGGACAGCCGTTTTTAATAAAAATTAAAGTATTATCTGATTCTGCTTACTCTACTTTAAACTTCGATACTTCGTTCATCAGTGTTTCAACCTTCTCATGATTTTTTACAGTTATTTCATTTACCTGATGCACAGCGACATTGATTTGATCCGCGCCGGTTGCCATCTCGTTCATGCCGCCTGTGATTTCCTGGGTAATAATCTCGAGGTTTTTGCCTTCTCTTATTACTTCGCCGGAACCTTCCTGCATTTCATGCGAGCCGCTTTTTACCTGTCTTGTAATATCATTAAGGTTTCCAATGGCTTCGAGGATCTGCTTGCTTCCTTGTCCCTGTTCTTC
>Ga0209755_10001924_pt1 | contig 30117 bp, 26 predicted proteins | sample TergutCo191P1_FD_187301 | JGI IMG/M metagenome (GOLD analysis project Ga0209755, IMG submission 187301) | Cornitermes sp. P1 segment gut microbial communities from Petit-Saut dam, French Guiana - Co191P1 (SPAdes) (version 2) | ecosystem: Host-associated > Arthropoda: Insects > Digestive system...
TATACACCCGGAATATCCATATTATAAAGCCAGGGTGTTACTATCCAATCGCCGGTTTCTGTTGAATAGGAAATACCGCAGCAGCATATTAACTCATCTTTTGGATTTGGATTCTCTGAATTATGGAATATGCCGTCCGTTCCAACCCAAAAGAATACTTCATAATCCTCTTTTATATTAATTATATTGCTGATTATGCTCGTTACTTCGTCGTAGTTCATAAGGTTTCACTCCTTAATGTTTATATCCGGATATAGGAATTACGGGCAAATTCTGTTTTGCAGTTCATATGCTTCTGATCGCGCTTGAGATTTTTCCTTCTTTTTGGCTTTGCCGCCTTCGCCTTCGCCCATAAAGTTGTTGTCGTTCCAGTATCCATCTTCTATTTTGCCGGCTGCGTGTTTTAGGATTCCTTTGCCGTCTCTTTGACTATAGCGGACTTCGCCTTCGTAGACATCGCCGTTTTTATATTTCATTATTCCTTTGCCGTAGACCTGCCCGTCGCGAAATTCGCCTTCGTAGACATCGCCGTTGTAGTATGTTTTTTTTCCTTGTCCATGGCTCCTGTCAAAATTATAATCACCTTCGTAGACTTCATTGCCGTCTGTGAATTTTCCTTTACCTATTTTACGGCCGTTAACAAAATCACCTTCGTATACGCCCCGGTATTCTCCTGAATATTTTCCCTTCCCGTTTATTAAACCGTCCACAAAAAAACCTTCATATACGCCGTCGTGCATTATAGTCAATTTCCCTTTACCGTTAGGTTTACCGTTTGCGACTTCGCCCTCGTAAACAGAACCGTCTTTTAATTTAATTGTTTCTATTGCCATGTTCATTCTCCTTCTGCGGTATTACTGCTAAATATTACACTGCGTAAATAGTTCGCGAATTCTCCAGGACTCATGCTGTTCATAAATCTTTCTTTTGCTGCCGCTTCTTCCTATTCTTTTTCCTTCTTTTTTCTCATCTATTCCATTACCAATTGATTTCTTCTGTCAATTTCATTATTAACTAAAATTACTACAACTACAGTTATAATTACTGCAGCGATAACTAAAAAAATAATCTTCAACATATTACACTCTTATCTTGGCGTAAAAATAGCCGTATGAAAAATTACGGACAAACACGATCGCGCAGAGCCATATCATCCATATAATCTTCTTCCAGTTTTTTCAAGTCAACATATTTATTATCAATTATTCCATGTTCCATTTGACAATAAATTTCATCCGGCGGATCATTGTCATAATGTTTTAATTTGGCCATACCCTTTTCAATTAATCCATTTACAATATTTTCTACTTCTTTTCTGTCCAAATTAAAATTTTTTTGAATAGTTTCAAATCTTAATATTGTTGTTTCATAGTCAGCGGCCAATGTTAAAATTTCTCTTTCAATCTCTGATAAATCACTAATGTTTACCATAATTACCTCCTATTTTAATATTATCATCTTTTATATTAATTAATCAATTCATTGTTCAACAAGTTTCCCGTTATTCCAGAGTCCTTCTCCGTTAACTCCATCACAATGATCACTTTTGCTTTACTCCTTTTTCTCTTTTCTAAAGATATTAATTGAATTGATTTGAATAAACTTGTCTGTTTCCGTAATTGTTATATTATTCGCCGTAAAACGCGGCATAAGAATTTTAACAATTTTATATTTCAAATCATTAATTTTTTCAAACGTATCGATTATAAAATCGGAACCTAAATTTGTTTTTAACTCTTCAACATCGAACTCGCGTTTTTCCTGCCAGTCTTGAATAAAACAATACAACTCCTGCGGCGTTTTATTCTCTTTATGCGCGGTCTTTGCAACCTCGGTCTCCTCTGTGGTAAATTTACCGGCCTTTGTGCGAAACAGCGCTATAAAAATATCAGATTTTACCACTTGATGATCATACTCGGTTTGTTTTCTTTCGCCTCTGAATGACGGATCAAATATTTCCCATTTAAGCAGCCGTACTCTGACATCGGTATCCAATAGGATTGAATTAATATCAGTAAAAAAATCACCGATATGCACGCGCTCAAGTTCCAGCTCCGATGATGACGCTAAAAAGATTTTAATTTCAAATAAACTCATCGTCTTCCTCATTTTTATCAAAATTTATATCTAACTCACCCAAATCGATTGATTTGCTTTCATATTTGTCCTGAATTTCAGAAAATTCTTTTTCCAATTTTTTAATTTCTTCGTGACGATTTAAACTTTTATACAGCCTGCATAAACTGGATACTATATTTTCAAGATCATATAAAAATGCATTATTAATTTCAACTAATTTGCAGCTAATATTAAATGCTTCTGTGAAGTTATTTTCAGCTTCTATAAAACGTTCCATTCTAAATTGTCTATTTGCAATTGACTCCAACCTTCTTGATACTTGTATTAAATAATCATCTGGATTAGTTTCTGCTAATTTGCGATAAATACTTATTATTTCCATATAAATACTATCAATTTCATCATCGTGATTTGATGCATTTTGATTATCAGCATACATAGTCAATGTAATTGCAGCTTTTGGCAAGTATACATCCGGGTTTACTTGTGATAATTTCCGGTATATTCTCAGAGCTTCTTTAAAGTTAATTGCAGCTTCATCATACCGGCATGAATTCTTATTCAATTCAGCCATTCTTCCCAAAACGCCTGCAACATCCTGATAATACGCGTCAGGGTTTATCTCCGCAAACTCTGTATAGATTTCCATTGCCTCTTTAAAATTAGTTTCAGATTCTTCGCAGCGGCCTGTTTCAAATTGCATACTAGCTAAATTACATAATATATCTGCTATATTATGTAAATACGCATCAGGATTTAATTCTGATAATTTTCGCTCAATGTTTAAAGCTTCAATATAGTTTTCTTCAGCTTCTTCATAACATTGTAAAAATGATTGTTTATTAGCCAGAATACATAATGAACTTGCAATATATGGCAAATAAATCTCAGGATTATTATTTACATGTTTTCGGCTGATTTCCAGTGATTCAGTAATGCAATTTGCAGCTTCATCAATATTATCTCTAATGTTTTCACTTGTATTTGGCAGAACAGCTAAATTATTCAAAATCATTATAACGTCCGGTAAATATAAATCCGGATTTTCTTCAGCAAATTTGCGGTAAATTCCCAGCGCTTCATATAAATAAGCTCTGGATTCATTAAAGTGATATAAATCTAATTTACTTGCTAAATTATTCAATGTTTTTGCGACTTTTGGCAAATACTCATCCGGGCTGGTCTGTGCCAATTTCCTGCATCTATCAAGCTCTTTAATATATTTTTCAACTGCCATATTGTGTTTGTTTTGGATACTTAAAAAATAAGCATAATCAAATAAAACAGTTACCTCCAGCCCGAGTTTTTCCTGGAATTGTTCGATGTTCGCGTAACATTTTTCTATTTCATCAAAACGGTTTTTATTCTGCGTGTCCAGCTTAAGCCTGTCAATCTCGGCGAAAAGGATATTAATCTCCTGCTGCGCGATATTTTTATTCGTTTCTATTCTCGCAGCGAGTATTTCATTTTCGTTTTCTATCGCTTTTAAGTTGTTTATGCTTCCCTCAGGGTCTAAAACTCTTCTGGCTCTCTCAAGTTCGCCTCTTTCAATGCAGTCAAGAGCGCGTTTTAACTTGGAATTGTAACCGCTTTCCAGTGTTTTTTTTGCGTAGTTTTGATAAAGAGAAAGCGTATCTTTTTCCATAGACGCGATTTTATCCTGCTGTTCTTCAATCTCCTTTGTCAGAGCGCTTATATCGTCCCACAAATCATTTTTTTCGTCTTCTTCAGCGTCACGCAGCTCTTCGATATATTTTTCTCTTTTTGATTTATTACGCGTCAGTTTTTTCTTTTCATCCTGATAATCTTCGTTATTTAAAAACGCGTCAAAATCAACAAGCCCCGAGACAGGACGTCCGTTTATTTTTATTACAGGACAGCCGCGGCTGTCATTGTCAACTTCGTATGTTAAATTTTTCTGTTTTGCGCTTAGCCATACTAAAAATTTGGTTTTAAGCGTATCGTTATGATTGAACTGCTCAACATAATGCTCGTATTCATCTGAAGCGAACAAACCTATATTTGCGTCTGCGCCCTTTATTGAATTATTAATAAAAATGTGAATATCGGGATTTCCATGAGTTTTCGCGTAATTCGCAATCGCCTGATTTAATTTCTCAAACGGGTATTCATCGTTTTTTCCGCCCAGAATCAAAAGGAAATATTCGCAGATATCAAGTTCACTGTCGATTTTTTCTTTGGACTGTTCAAGAGATTCACAAAGTTCCCTTTCACTCTTAAACATTGAAAATTCAATCCCTTTACACTGCGCGTTCAGAGCGCAGAGAAAATCGCCAAAACGAGTTATGTCTTCTTCTACGTCCTTGCCAAAAGCAGCAAATATTTTTATTTTTTCCATCTCTCTTTCCTCACTTTTAAATTGCTGCTCATATTGATTTTTGTAAATTCCATATTTAATATAATTAAACGCCTGTCACTTTGGCGCGTAACTGCCGCGGAATCGGTAAAGCGCTGTTAGTAATTTCAATTTTTACAATATACTCTGCGAATATATTATTACCGTCCATTTCATATAAATCTTCAATATTGATAAACTTTTGATCCAAAATAATCTCCTCCTAATTATAACTCGCTTATTCCTTTGCCTTTTCGGCCCCTAACAGGTTTCTTTTTAACAGTTTTCCATTCATCCTGTTTTTCCTTAAACATCGTTTCAGCTTTGAGCTTGTTATTTTCAGCCGATTTTACATCTCCCATTTTTTCATAAATTTTACTGCGGACAGTATACAGTCTGTCGTCATTTTTATCTTCATTAATGGCGGTTTGTATGTCGGCGAGAGCTTTATCAGTGTCATTTAGTTCATCTAAATAGAATAGGCTTCTGGTTTTATAGAAAATTGAGCTCTTCATTCCTAAACTTTCCGCTTTGTTATAATCCGCTAGGATTTTTTTTAAATCTCTTCGGCCATAGAATACAGGAAGATATTTTTTAGCGCGTTTGAAATAGTCTTCTCCGTATTGAACTTTTTCTTTCTCAAGGTTCATTTCCTTCTTGGTCATTAATTCAAAAGTAAAAATATTTTTTGCTTTACATTCCCACGCGAATTGCTTTTTAAGCCATGCCCATTTGCCGCCTAGCTCTTTTATTATTTCCATGCTCTTGTCAAATTTACCAAGGTTGCGGCTGAGTTCAGCTGTCATTAAAACGCAATTCTCTATATCGTCTTTATCATACTTTTTTTTATTTTTTTCTAATTTCATTTCTTTTAGAGTTTTTTCTGTTAATGGCAGGAGCGCGGCGCAGTTATCCTGCCAAATTTTTAATAAATCGCCGTCTAATTGATTGTATCCCTGCCGCGTATCATCGTTAAGGCTTCGCCATAACATTTCGCGTATCACTTTTTCTTTCTGCTGGGAGAACTTCGCTGTTTTTTGTCCTTTTTTTTCAATTTTATTTTTAATAACGCTTATAAGGTCATCTCTTTCCGGGTCTTCGATGTCAGCCTTTACTTTGTTTTCATAAAAGTTCACCGATTCAGCGTCTTTAACATTGCTCCTGAAAAACAATTCTTTGCAATGCGGACACTTTGCAAGATCGGGCGTAAAGTAAGGGCAGCAAACGCCTGACTGGTCAATGTAACCATCAGAAAAATATTTGCTTGAGCTTACGGTATAGCTCGTAAAAGTTGTCATCTGCATTTTTTTGCCGCATGAGGGGCATTTATAAATTACAGGATTGCCTATATCCATAATTTTCTCCTAATTAATTTCCTCACCTTAAAATTGTCTTTACTCAGCATATTGGCCTTCAGTGCCGTCCGGGCGCAGTCTGCAAAAATCATTCTCATTTGTTTTATCAATCTCTTTCTGCACTTTAGATTCAAGCGCCAATAATAAAAGACGGCTTTCTTTTTTATGCTCGCCTCTTGTGTAGTCGGATAAAAGCCCTTTGCATTTTGACGCGTCAAGAAGAACGTCCTTCCCCTTTTCTTTTATCATTGTTTCCAGAATATTGATATATCCCTGATCCAAAATAATCTCCTTACGCCCATTCACACGGGTCGCCTCTAATCGGCGGGTCGGGGTAAAGATTTACCAATATCTTTCCGCACTTATCACAGCGAAAAGGCGGAGTGTTATCATCGTAATAATAATTTGTTGTTCCGCATTTTACGCATAATACTTCATTTTCCGGAACTTCAAATACCTTACCGTTAATGGTTTCGGTTTTTGGTTTGTTTTTCTCTTCACTCATAAATATTTCACTCTCCTAAAAACTCGGCGCTTACCCAGCCGACATCGCCGTTATGCGAAATCTGTGTCCAATTGCCTGATGTTTCACCTGTTAATGTTACGGTTTCTCCTTTGGTTAACTGTCTTATGACATCATCATTTGTTGAAGGGCCGGAGCGGAAATTACAGCCGCTTACTATTGTCGCAGTTGCTATTTCCTCTTGTATTTGCTCTGCCTGCTTTACGATGGAATAATCCGGGATTATACCGAATAAATTCAGATAACCAAATAAACCGATAATGAGCATTAAAACAAAAAGGAAATTTTTATTATTCCGCCATGCGATAAAGGTTATAATAAAACCGGCAGCCAGAACAGCAAAAGCGATAAAGACTGACCAGTCGCCTGTTAATAAATTTGAAACCCATATTGCAGAAAAAAAAGCGCCGAAACTGAATACAAGACCGAAAATAATAGATAAAAAAACACCTCTCTCCCCGCTGTAACTGCTTTTACTCGACGAAGAAGAATAACTTGATGACGATGATGAAGATAAGCCGCCTACTTGTCCTGTACCGTTGCATTGAGGGCAATTTATTGTACCGCTTCCGAGCTGTACCGCGCCTCTTTCATTATGATATATTATTTTTCCATAATAATCTTTGTATTCATTTTTTAAACCATCACATTTATCACATGTATAATCTTCCCAATCACCTCCTAACTTGGTACCAATACCTCCGCATCCAGGGCATTTAATTTTTCCTCTACCACCACAGTTACTACAAGTCGCCATAATAATCTCCTTTTGCGGCTATTCCGCTTTAAATAATTCTTATTACTCCTCTTCTGTTCCGTAAGCGATTTCTACTGCCATCTGCGCAAAACTGTATTCGTCTTTCATATTAATGACTCCGTAGTTTGAATGTTTTTGTTCCGCGTTCCACTCGCCGAATACAAAACAAGACTCTTCTGTTATGGGATTGACGGAAAGTTCACACGCGTAATACGCGGCTTTTTGCCGCGTGAAGGGAATTGCGATTTGACAGCTTTCAGGTGGAACATCGCATTTTGGAAATGTTACAATCAGAACTTTTTTTTCTTCAGAACCGTACATATACATTTCAAAATCCTGCGCTTCAAAGGCAGGTTCAATATCTGGATTTTCCATTGCGAAATATTTAGATCGATTATAGGCAAAAAACAAAAATCTTTGCATCATCTCCGGGCTAGGAAGTATTTTTTCATAGAAATCATCCAAGGCTTCAAAATACAATCTTGGTATTTCCCTGTGCGTCAGCAGGTAGTTAAATGTCATTTTATATTTGCGTTTTCCATTTAATTTATCGTCACTCATTTTTCACTCCTGTAAACCGGTAAAATAATTTAACTATATCTATTTTTCACCGGAAAGTTTTTTTATAGCTTCATTTGCCTCTTCTATCTTATCTTCATATCCTTCCAATGACTCATAAATATTTAGAGCTAATTTATAAAATTTTAACGCGTTTTTATCATCACCCATAGCAATATAATCCTTTGCAATTACATGATAGGAAAAAGCTGCCATGTCGCTGTTATCTCCGAAAAGGCTTTTTCTTATTTCTAAACCTGTTTGATGATAAAATAACGCTTTTTCATAATTACCCAAAAAACGGTAATCTGTGCCGGTATTGTTATAAGAAAGAGCAGTATCCTCATGTTCCTTACCCAGGATTTTTTCTCTTATTGCAAGGGCTTTTTCATCATATTCCAGGGCTTTTTGATTATCATTCAATCCGGCATAACAGGAAGCCATGCTATAATAAACAAATGCGGTATCAGCATTTTCTTCTTCGTGAATTTTTTCATACATGCCAAGAGTTTCAGTGTAATAAGAAAGAGCTTTTTCAAAATCTTCAGATAATTCATAACAGTTAGCGGCATTAAAACAGGTATTGGCGGTGTCAAGATGCTCTTCGCCGTTGATTTCTTTAAAAACATCTAAAGCTTTAATATAATAAATAACCGCGTTCTCATAGTCTTCCTGTGAAAAGTAATCCGAGGCGGTATTGTAATCAGAAAAGGCAATATCATTTTGTTCATTATATATTTCGGCGTCATTCTCTTCATCGATATCGTCAAGAAGATTCTTGCTTATAAGTTTATCAAGATCTTCTTTAACTTGAGCTATTTTTTTTTCATACTTTTCTTCGTCTTTTGAATAAATAAAAAGCGCTTTTTCATAAAAAGCGGCCGCATTATCATAATCTTCCATTGAATCATAACACAGAGCGGCATTATAATACCATTGAGGCTGCGGATTATTATCTTTAAAAATACTTTCATGTATCCTTATAGAATCTCTGTAATATTTAACTGCATCATCATATTTTTCCAGAAACTCATAACACAATCCAATCTGTTGTTCATTTTCAGCTATATCAGGATGTTTTTCGGTATAATACCCATTATATATATTTTTCGCTTCAAGGAGATATTCAAGCGCTTTTTCGAATTCTTCCATAAAAAGATGACAAACGCCTATTTTTGTGATAATTCTGACTGTACTGGGATGTTCTTCGCCGAGTATTTTTTTATTAATTTCATAAGCTAAATTGTATTGTTCCAGCGCTTTACAATAGTCATCGTTATATTCATAATGCTTACCGATTACCATATAGACATCCGCTGAATCACTGGTTTCCTGTTCATTAAATTTCTTAATAATTCCAAGAGCTTTTTTACAGTAATTAAGCGTATTTTTATCATCGCTGTATTCCACACTGCATTTAGCTAAATATATATACGAAGCAGCTATGCTGGGGTGTTCCTTGCCGTAAATATTAACTAATATATTATGCGCATCCATATGATAACCAAAGGCCGCGCCGTATTCGCCTATATTATAATTATATATACCCAAATTATTTAATGACTCCGCTGTTTCCGGATGTTCTTCGCCATAAAGCCATAACTTTGTGTCATAATTATCATCTTCAATATTTATTGCGGTTTGAAATAAACCAATGGAGTTGTAGCAATAAGCAAGAAGGCTGTCTAGTTTAACTGTATCACTGTTATCTTTTTCATCAAGATCATTGTATATTTTAAGAACTTCCTCGCAATATGTAATGGCAGTTTGGTACTCGCCGCATTTTAAGTAACTTAAACTTAAATATCTTTTTGATTCAGCGGTAAGCGTATGTTTTTCTCCGTACATTTTGATTCTGCAGGCAAGCGCTTTCGCAAAATATTCCTGCGCTTTAGAATAATTATTATTTTCATTGTAACAAATACCAAGCAGTATATATGCTGTTGTTGTTTCTTTATGTTCATTCCCAAGATACTGCATGCATAATTCTTCATATTTTAAAGCGAAAGCAAGAGCCGGATTATAATCGGATAATATGTTAATAAGGAAAGATGTAATGGAACTATAAAAATATAATAATTCGTCTCTGTCTTCACTCTTATAACTAAGAAATTTTTCCATTGTATAGCGATTTGCGTCTTTTTTACGCAATGCCATCCAGTATTTACCCAGCTCGTATCTGTCTTTTTTATATAAATAAATAAACGCGTTATAATCCAAAAGAAAATTATAAAGTCTATCCCACTCCTTTAATTCAAGTAATTGCAAAGGAAGCTCGTCGCATCTTCTGCTGAATGATACGTTATCCTCTGCTTCCATATACGCGCGGATTTTTTCCCTGTACGGCTGTTCCGCTTCGCTGTCTTTAAGGTATCGGCTTTTAACCGCTTTTGGCATTATACTGCCTGCAAACGCAACCAATCCGTTTATTGTCAAAAGATGAACCGACATGCAGTTAGAAAGCTGGGACCAATAGAGAATTGGAATTTTTGAGATATTTATTATTTCGTGTTCTGTAAGCCCGCGCCGCGAAAGCGTAAGAAGGGACAGAATATCCCTTACTTTATTTTTTATCTCATCGCTGAATACCGATTCTATATTTTGCAGGAATAAATCAAACAGGCTTTCGCTGCTATTAAGCGAAAGACGCTCTTCAATCTGCTTGTCAAAAATGTCAAAGATGCCGAATATGCGCAAATTATCAAGTAACGCGATAAGAACAGCGGGATTTTCGCATTTTTTCTTTGTTATAATATTTTTTATCTGCGAAGCGGTCAGTTTTTTGCTGAACTTTGCAAAATATTTTTTTATTATCTCTTCTCTTTTTTTAAATGAAAGCGGCGTTATCTCAGTCTCATTCAAAGAAAAACGTTCCTTCGCCGACATGCTTTTATCGCCCGTTGTAGTCGATACAATTACTTTTACATTTCCTGGATATTTGGGAAACCAAAAAAGCAGTTTTGAATCGTCTCTGTCATCCAGCCTGTCAAGACTTTCAAGAATAATTATTAATTTTTGTTTTTCTGGTATTGCGAATAGCAATTTTTGAAATATCCCTCTTAATTCATCCTGTTTATTATCCGAACCTAAAGAAGTTATCTCATCTTCCGTCAATTTTAAATCATAAAGAGAGCTGACTTCGTCTATCAACCGCTGCATAATTTTAAGATGATCGCCTCCGCTCTGCGAAACACCGATAAAATGATAAATTATTTTTTCATTGCGGAATCTCTTCTTCTGTCTGTAAAAAATCCAATTAGCAAGAAAAGCGGACTTTCCTGCTCCGCTTTTTCCGTAAACATAAGTTGCGAAATCCGGCGCAGCGGTATCACTTACGCTGTGCTGAAGGCGTTTATATTCATCAGGGTCCGCCGCGTATGTTCTTGTCTTACTCTTTAAATATACATACTGCTGCTGGCGTTCCTTTTCAAAATCGCTAAGATGCCCCTGACCGGGGAACAGTTTGTCAACAAGCGTTTTAAAATCCTCTTCTACCTGTTGTCCCAGCTGTTCAATGCTTTCGTATTCATTAAATTCATACTTTGGGTCATTTTTAATTTTTTCTTTTAATTCTAAAAGCATTTTTTCGCCGTGGCTGCCTTTTTCTTCCCTGAATTCGGCGGGCGTGTTCATTTTTGGAGAACGAATATAGAAATACGCGTTTATTTCTTCATTTTCCTGAGGTATAAACACTCCTTCCTGAAATTCTACTTCTGTTATACTTTTTTTCTTTTTTAATTCGTCCATGAGCCATTCGTATTCATCGAATACGTTCGTCGGCCTCATTTGCTCGATTGTTTTATCATCGGGAACCCAGCCGTAACGCTCACCCAGAAGCCCTATAAAAAAAGGACGGGTGTTATCAACTTCATTCAGGCAGATTTTAAACGCCATCTGATTCTCGGATTCTTCCTGAGTAACACCCCACCTTAGATCAAGCTCGAACAAGCTTATATCGCGGTCATCGCAGTAGCGGCGAAGCTCCGGAAACACTCTTGTTACAAGATAATCGCGTTCGTCCATCATATCTCTAAAAGTGGAAGAAATAAAAATGCGGATTTGGCGGTTTTCGTTTAATTTATCTTCATCCGGCGGCGGCGATTCTTCTTCATCTGAATCAGGTTCGTTTTCGCTTTCTTCTATTTTTTTATTGCATTCATCCAAATACTTTATTGAATTTGCCGTATATAAATGTTCTTTGCCGTAAACTTTTGGCAGTAAATCTGCCAGTTTTTCATAATACTCTAGGGCCGATTTATAATCACCAAGATTAAAATAGCACTGAGCGCGGTGATAATTAATTTCTATAATATTCGGATGATCATCATCTTTGTATAAATCGAACCAGATTCCGTACGATTTACCACAGAAGTCCTTTGCTTTATTAAAATCACCTAACGATTCGTAACACAGCGCTGACAGATAACCGGCTTTCGCGATACCGGGCTGGTAATTCGCATAATCATTTTCAAATATTTCAATAGATTTTTTTAAATATTCAATTGCCTTGTCATATTCTGCGAGTTTTAAATAACAATTTCCGATATTTTTAAAACATTCAGCGTCAAGCGAAGATTTGGAATCATTATATTTTTCTCTGTCTGCAAGAACATTATTATAATAATTAATCGCCTTGTTATAATCGAAAGCGGCCATTTTACAGTTTCCGATTATTATTTTTCCAAAATCCGTCTCTTCATATTTTGAATGTTTAATGAATATTTCTTCATATTTTTTAGAAAATACGCAATTCAAATCGTCATCATGCAATAATTCATTGATGAATGAACTTATACAATCATAAAATATTAATAATTTCTTTTTATCTTCTATATTAATTTCAAGATATTTTTTAAAAGAATAACGTTCTGCGTCACAATCCAGTAAAGCTCTCCAGTAAGTGTGAAGTTCGTATTTGTCTTTTGAATAAATACAAATAAAGGTTTTATAATCCAAAAGAAAATTGTACAGTTTATCCCACTCTTCCAAATTAAGAAGCTGAAACGGATATTCTTCGCATTTCCATTCAAACGAAACATCTTCGTTTTTTTCCATGTATTCTGCTAATGTTTTTTGATATTTCTGCGTTTTTTTATTATTTTTTAAATATCGCTTTTTAACAGCGTTAAAAATATAATTGTTTGAAAATGTCACGCGTCCGTTTGTTGCAAGAAGCAGCCCGCACATTGAATCGTTAATCTTCTTAAAAGCCTGTTTGGAATCGCAGGATGTCAAAACATCACGCAGAATATTAAATAGGTCCGCTTCCGCGAGTCCTCTTTTAGAAACACCAATTAGATAAAAAATGTCCTTTGCGGGATTTATTTTACCGGCGATAAACGCGGCTTCAATATTCTGTAAAAAATAATCATACAGATTTTCATTTGTTTTCTGCGAAAGAATCTCTTCTATCCTGCTGTCATAAGTATCCGGAACGGCAAAAATTTTAAGATTATCAAGAATGCCAATAAGCAAAGACGGGGTTTCAGTTTTTTTATCGGAAATTATCCTGCTTATCTGCTCATCGCTTAAAATTATACTGTTCTTCTCTGAATACATTGCGATTAATTCTTTTCTTATATCTTCAGGAAAATTTTCAATTTCTAAAGCAGGCAGTTTGTGTTCAAAGTAGCGCAGCAAAGTTTCATTGCTTTTGTCGCCGTATCTCGTTGAATAAATAATTTTTACATTTTGCGGCAGTTTTGGTATCCATAAAAGTCTTTTAGAATAATTTCCTTCATCAAGACGGTTAAGGCCGTCAAGTACTATTACCAGCTTCTGATTCTGCGGTATATCACCCATACATTTTTGAAATTTTTCTTTAAAAGGACAATCATGAATTTTATTTTTATCTGTTATTTTTGAGGCATTAAAATCTTCTGTATCTAATTCAAAAAGAAAAGTAATTTCATAAACTAATCTTTTAGTTATTTCAAGATAATCCGCGCCGCTGTCCGATTCACCTATAAAATGATAAACAATTTTTTCATCTTTGTTTTTCCGTCTGTTTGCGATCCAGTATGCCAGAAAAGAGGATTTTCCCATGCCGGGCATGCTTCTTACAACTATTTCTGGCTTAGCGCTCATCAAATATTCGTCAAGCTGTTTCGTGTATTCACCGTAAGGCAAATAAGAGCCCGCCATACTTTTTAAATAACTGTTCTGCTGCCGCCGCTCTTTCTCAAAATCGGATGCCATCAATTACTCCTAAATTTTGCATGTTCAATCCGTATCGCCTACATTGCTGATAATCCAATCTACTGCTTTTTGCATTTCTTCATTATCATTTCTAAGTCCCAGCCTGTTATTTATCTGAATTGCTTCTTTATAAAGGGGCAGAGCTTTTTTATATTCTCGCATCTGATCATAGCAGATGCCCGCAAAGCACAATGCCCACGCGGTTTCGGTGTGATCGCCTTTGGTTCTTTTAAATACCGGAATTGTTTCATTAAAATAAGCTACCGCGTTTTCAAAGTCACCTAATTCTAAATAGCAATTGCCGATATTGTATTTTGTGGATACCATTTTAAAATCATCCTCATTTGCGGCTTCAGCGTTTTTATCAAGAAATTTTTTATAGTATTCAATTGCCTCTTCAAAATCTCCAAGTGTTTTGCAGCATAACGCGGATGTATAATACGAGCTTGCCGCCTGTTCGCAGTCTTTTCCATGAAGTCTTTCATATATTTCAATTGATTTTTTAGAATATTCCGGAGCATTCATATAATCATTAAGACCGATATAACAAAAAGCTGAACTGTTATACGACAAAGCAACATTGTCAAAATCTTCTCCGAAATATTTTATCCAGATATTTCTGTAAGCTTCTAAATATTTTAAAGCCTCGTCATTTTCCTGCAAATGATATTTTAACAAACCCAAATTGCTGTAAGACAGAGCGGTCTTAGGATGCTCTTTACCGTATACTTTCTCCTCAATTTCCATAGCTTTAAAGCTGTATTTTGACGCTTCCTTAAAATTAGGACGATGCACACTGTTATAACAACTCCCCATATTATTGTAAATCGCCGCTGCGATGGGTTCTTCCTCTCCGAATTCTTTTACAATTATTTCCAGAGCTTTGCCGTAAAATTTAATTGCTCTGTCTTTGTCATCCATTCTGTGATAACAGCTGGCAATATTATTATAGGCGGTCGCTATTACAAAATATTCCTCATCAGAAAGTTTTTCCCAAATAACGCGTGCTTTTTTATAATAGACAAGCGCGTTTTCATAATCTTTCATATGGTTGTAATAATTGCCGATATCATTGTTCGCAGAAGCTGTTTTTCTATGATCGTTTCCAAAATGTTTTTCGCTTAATTCAAGAAATTTTTTCGCAAAAATAAAATATACAGAAAAATCGAAAATTACATTTTTTATAAATGAACAAATATGGCTGATAAATTCAATAAATTCTTCTTTGTCCTGCATGTCGATATTCAAATATTTCTCCATTGAATACCGCGCCTTGTCCTGTTTGATTAACGCGTGCCAATAACTTCCAAGTTCATATCTTTTTTTATCATTTAAATAATTAAAAACATTATAATCGAGAAGGAAGTTATAAAGCTTATCCCATTCTTTTAATTCAACATACTGGAAAGGAAGCTCTTCGCATTTTCTTTCAAACAGAACTTCTTTCCCTGTTTCCATGTAGCCGCAAATTAATTTTCTGTTTATTCCCTCTGCGCCGCTTTCCTTAAGATAGCGGTTTTTTGCCGCTTTCAGCATCATGCTGTTGGAGAAAGTAACAAACCCGTTAATTGTAACAAGATGCACCGTCAAACAATTTAACAGCTGCGACCAGTACAACTTTGGCACTTTGGATATATTTACAATTTCTGTTTCTGTAAGACCTCTTCTTGATACCGCGATAAGAGAAAGTATGTCTTTTACGGTATTTTTTCTGCTGCCTTCTTCAAAGAGAGATTCAATAGTCTGAAGAAATAAATCAAAAAGATCTTCTTCGTTCTTTTGATTAAGGCGTTCGTCTATCTGCTTGTCAAATATTTCAAAAACGCCGAACATGCGAAGATTATCAAGTATAGCGATAAGAACGCCGGGGTTCTCTGTTGTTTTGCTTTGTAAAATTCTTTCAGTTTGTTCTTTGCTGAATTTCTTGCTGAATTTTTCAAAATATTTAATTATCAGTTCTCTTCTTATCTCAACAGAAAGAGGCGCAAGCTCAAGAATGTCAACTTTCCTTCGCGTCATCGCTTCTATGCACTTGTCGCCTTTTGCCGCGGAAAGAATCAGCTTTATGTTTTCGGGATACTCAGGCAGCCAGTTCAGCATTTTCGCGTTTTCTAAATCGTCAAGGCGGTCGAGGCTTGCGAGAACGATTACTAATTTCTGATCTTTAGGGATTAAAAACAGCAGATTCTGCAGTTCATCATCTTCGTCATCTTCTTCGTCATTTTCAAAACTTTCATTATCTTTCTTTGGAATATTATAAATTGAGCGGACTTCGTCTATTAAACGCTGATTAATTTTATTAAAATCGCCTTCGCTCTGAGATATGCCTGTAAAATGAAATATTATTTTTTCGTTTTGTATTTGTTTTTTCTGTCTTTCCGCGATCCAGTTTGCCAAAAGAGCGCTTTCTCCCATTCCGCTCCTGCCGGAAACCGCGGCCGCTTTTTCGCCGCCCTCCGCGAAATCGTCAAGGAACTTCATCCAATCCTTGTTTGTTACGTACGCTCTTGTTTTGCTTTTAAGAAAAACATACTGCTGCAAACGCTCTTTTTCAATGCCGGAAAGCGGGCCCTGCCCCGGAAACAGTTTGTCTACAAGAGCTTTAAAATCTTCTTCAACCTGACGTCCAAGCTGCTCAACGTCGTCATAGTCATTACTGTCGTACCTCTTGTCATTTTTTATTTTATTTTTTAACTGGTTAAGCATCTTGTCGCCGTGACTGCCCTTCACTTCCCTGAACTCATCCGGCGTATCCATTTTAGGAGAACGGAAATAAAAGTACGCGTTAACTTTTTCTGCCGGGTTAAAAGCGCCTTCGATTATTTCTGTTTCCGTCACGCTCTTTTTATTCTGCAATTCTCCAAGAAGCCATTCGTATTCTTCAAACACATTTGTAGGCCTCATTTTTTCTATTGTCGCGTCATCGGGAACCCATCCGTAGCGTTCACCTATAAGTCCGATAAAAAAAGGACAGGTATTATTAACTTCGTTAAGACATATTTTAAACGTCATTGAATTTTCGGACTCTTCCTGAGTAACGCCCCAGCGAAGATCAAGCTCGAACAAACTGATGTCGCGTTCTTCGCAGTAGCGGCGTAACTCAGGAAATATGCGCGTAATAAGATAATCACGCTCCCTCATCATGTCACGGAATGTCGATGAGATAAAAATACGTATCTGCCTGTTTTCTTTAAAATCGTAATTCATAATTTACTCCTTATTAATAATCTCATTTTTTATTCCTCTTGGTTTTTATCCTAGGAACTCGTCGTCTTCCCACTTGCCTTCTTCAACAGTGCCGTCGGCGTATGTCATTTTTCCCTGACCTTCATAAGCGCCGTTAAGGAAATCACCTTCATACACATCGCCGTCAGAGAATGAGAATTTTCCTTTGCCTGTCATCTTGGCTTCAACCCAATCGCCTTCGTAAACATCGCCGTCTTCGGTTGTCATTTTTCCCTTGCCGTGAGGTTTGTTATCAACAAAATCACCTTCATAAACAGAACCGCTTTTATAACTCATTTTCCCTTTGCCTGTCTGCCTGCCCTTAACCCAGTCGCCTTCATAAACATTGCCGTTGGGATAAATAAATTTTCCTTTACCGTGGCTTACGCCGTCAGCCCAATCACCCTCGTATGAGCCTCCGGGCGACATTACCTTCCCTTTGCCGTGGAATTTTCCGTCAACCCAGTCGCCTTCGTAAACCATTCCGCCTTTTTCTTCTCTTTTCTTTCCAGTAAATCCTGCCATAATTTTCTCCTCTGTAAAATAAATATTAAGAGCAATAACATTGCTTTTTTATCACTTGCTAAGATACTCCGAACTAACCCAGCCCGTGTCACCGTTATGCAAAATTTGCGTCCATCCTCCCATTACCGAACCTGTCAATATTACCGTGTCACCCTGCTGAAGCTGCCTTATAACCGCTTCGTTTACAGAAGGCCCTGAACGGAAATTTACGCCCGATGTCACAGTCGCCGTTGCTTCTTCAACAGCGGTTTGCTCTGTTACTGTGCCTGTATGCGCCGTATCGGATGAAAATTTTGGGCTTATAATCGTGATGAGTCCTCCGATACCAAGCGCAATAAGAGCGATAAATAATAATTTTATTCCCCTGCTGCGCGCGATTAAATAAAGCACTGTTGCCGCGATCATAAAAGGGATAAAAAGAATTTGCATGACAACAGGAGATACGCCGGGAAAGAGAGCGCCTCCCGCCCATGTAATGAAAAAGGCGGCAAAAAACCCGACGATAGAACCGATAATAATTTCTAAAAGATTTACATAAACGCTTTTTCCTATTACGCCGCTTCCGAAAGACCAGCCGATAATGAGGCCTAAAATAATACCGATGAATCCGCCAATCATAACGCCGACGCTTAACCCTACAGAAGCCCCGATAATGCCGAAAAGAATCTCGCTTCCAAGACCCGAGTCCCTGTCCACGATCGCGAAAATCGGAGTGCCGCTGTGCGGATTTGATCTTAAGAAAGAAGGAAGTTGAAAACGGGGAAGCGAAAAACGCGGAAGCGAAGGGAATTTGAACCTCCGTCTGCGCTTTACAGGTTTCGGTTTTAGCGGCAGAATAGATTGCGGCGCCGGCTGCGGCGCAGATTGCGGTGCCAGTGAAGATTTTTGCTGAGGCGGCAGTGAAGGCGTCGTTTGCGGCAAAGGCTGTGAAGACTGCGAAGGCCTCGGTATTTTCCAGCCAAGGGCATCGACAAATTCAAAGACAACGTCTTCCGCTATTTTTTTACTTATAAAAGCGTCGGTCAAATGCCTTATCGCTATTTTAGCGGCGGCTTCCTTCTCCGCCGCCGAACCGTTCATACTTTTTTTCAAAACATCCGACGCGCCGAACGCGTGTACGGCATTAACCAGTCTTTTATAATTCATTGGAACAGACGGAGCAAAGTCAGCTAAAAGATTATTCAATTTACCAAGCAAAACATCAGAGCCGAACTGAGACATTATCGCTTTTAATGCGTCTGCGGTATTATCGTACTTCATCATTTCATGCTGCTGACTGCCGCTCCCATAAAGCCTTGTTCAAAATGCGCCTGTTTTTTGAATTTAAATCTTTGAATTTTCCTTACGGCGCGCTGCGCGCGTCTCTTTTTAAGAGACATAGTTTTAACGGTATAGGGTTTTTCCAATGTTTTATATAATTCGTTCAGCTCTTCCAGGTTGGATAAAAACCAGTCAATAAAATCCTGTTTCATTTTTCCCCTCATTCATGCCAAAACACATGCAAAAAAAGAGCACGGAGTGTCGGAGGAAATTGTAAAAAGTGCCTCCGTGCCCGTCAGGATGCGTTCCTAGAATCCCAGCTGCTTTGAGAATTCTTCTTCGAAGATCTTCTTGTCAGCTTCTGATAATTTCTCAATTTTTTTCGCAAGCGCTTCTGACTTCTTCATGTACGCTTCATATTTCGCGCTGCCCGGAGCTTCTCCCATCATGGAAAACGCTTCCAGCGCCAGCTCTGCGCTCTGTTTTGCCAATGACTTCGGATCACCGCCGCCGCAGGCAATCATTGAGAACCCGATTACCGTTACTAAAGCGATAATCCCGATAAGTTTTAATGTGTTTTTCATAAACACTCCTTTGCGTTTAATGTCCGCGTGACAAATAAGGAAGAGGTCATTTGGTTAATTCCCCTCTGCGTTTTTCACTTTATTTTCGTTTTACTGGTCTATCTACCTACTAAATGTGGTTGTTTTGACAAAATAAAGGGATTTTCTACCTACTAAATCTAGTAGGTACCTCATTTTTTACTGGTTTTTTGGCTGATTTTTGCTTATCTTTTATACTTCGCAAACAGCTCGGATCTGCTCTGTATTTTAAGTTTCCGGTACAGGTTCTTGATATGAAAATTGACCGTATCGTAGCTGATTTTAAGGATATAGGCGATTTCTTTGGGAGCCTTGCCGGCAAGGAGCATGGTAAAAACCTCATGCTCTCTTTCGGTCGTGTTAAGGTGTTCCTTTATATTGATGGTATCCGTTTCCGCAAGCCCCTGGGAATACTCGGCCATATCCTTCAAATGAAGACCGTCCGTCCAGTCCGTCTCGAAAAGTCTTTTCTGCAGGTAAGGAAGGATAAGAAAACAGAACGAGCATAAAGCAACCACAACGCTGAGAGCGATAACGTGGTTCGACCCCTGATACCTGTCAAAAGCCTGGGATAAAATGCCGGATATAAAAAAGTATTCGATGAATAAAATCACGCAAAAGAGTCTGTGCATCCTGAATGATTTGCTCTTTTTAATTGCGCCCGAACAAAGATAGTAAATAATTATGTAGCCCAAACCGTCTCCAATGCCGTATATGAGCGATCCGGAAAAATGGGCCACGTAGGAATTATAACTGACAACCGTTATTCCAAAAATTGAGAAGACAAGAAACATCAGCCATACATAGAGCGAGTTGCGGTTGCTTATCAACATGACCAAAGTAATCGCCAGAATGGAAGAAAGCTGGCCAAGACCGTAAGGCAGGCTGAAAATAATATTTTCTGTGCTCTCAATATAATTGATCATGCACATTATCGAGTAGTAAACGATATGGAGCCCAATCACTATTTTTACAATGGAGCCTTTGCCGTCAGAAAGCTCCGCCGTCTCTGTTATATCGCCGCTGTCATAATCCGGTTTTTTTACAATTCTGCCCAGCAGGAAAACCACAGCAAGATAAAAAATCATCATTACTACGCCGCCGTAAGTCTTGTAAATTGCCTGCACGGCAGGATAAGCCCTGTAAATTGTGTAGTAAAGTCCGTAGTAGAAAATAATCATAGCCATGCCAAAAAGCCGCTCAACGTTATTCAGCTTGAAACAAAACATGGAGAACGCGCAGCCCGCGCAGATGCCGTTTAAAAACTGGAAAGCCATGAACGCCGCGAGTTTTGGAATATCGTCAGTCAGAAATAACTGGAAAGGAAGCAGGACAACGCAGAAGACAGCCGCGATTTGAAGGAACGAAAAAATAAAACGCTTTGGCACAAAGGCAAGCACAAGCCAGCCAAGTCCCAGAGGGTATAACATCAATTCATAGGATTCAAAATTACCTAAGGTGAAAATTTCCCCAAAAATTTGAAAAGTTATTGTATTGCTGATGTACAGGTTAAAAAAGCGAAAATCGCCTAAAATAACCGTTAACGGGAAAATTAAAAGAAGCGGCCATAGATCCCGCCTGATGTTTCTGAGGGAAAGCTCATCCCTTGTAAGTAAAAATCTTTTAAAAGTTGAAACAAAGTCTGCCAAACTATACCTCTTCTTATAATCTAAATAAAACATAAAAAATAAGGATTTTCAAGCATTAACCGCAGCGTCTTATTCAAACACATTTTTCCTGGAAAACTGCTCTTCTTTGTTTCCGGTAAAACAAGCCGTGCAAAACGACAGCGCGCATTTTTTACAGGCGTTTTTAAGAGCGTCTATGCTGATGTATCCCAGACTGTCCGCTCCGATTTTTTGGCAAATTTCTTCCAGAGCCATGTTATTCGCGATAAGGTTTTCTTCGCTGTCTATGTCTGTTCCGTAGTGACAGGTGTGGCGGAAAGGAGGCGATGAGATGCGCATGTGCACCTCCTTCGCACCCGCGTTTTTAAGGCTCTTTACAATTTTTTCGCTGGTCGTTCCGCGCACAATGGAATCGTCAACAAGCACGATGCGCTTTCCCTTTATATTTGCAGATAATGGATTGAGTTTAAGCCTGACGGCGCTGTCGCGCTTGCTTTGCGTTGGATAAATAAAACTGCGGCCGATGTACCTGTTTTTTACAAATCCTGTGATTAGCGGAAGTCCGCTTTCCGCGCTGTAACCGTAAGCCGCGTCCAGCCCCGAATCGGGAACGCCGCAGACAGCGTCGGCTTCCACGGGGTATTCTCTTGCAAGCGCAAGGCCCATGTTGTAGCGCGCTTCATACACGCTTAAACCGTCAATCACAGAATCAGGGCGCGCGAAATAAATGTATTCAAAAATGCACAATCCTAATTCTTCAGGCTGCGCTTCATTTTTCATTGTGAACTGTTCGGTTATTTCTCCGTTTTCGATCAATACAACTTCGCCCGGCTGTACGTCACGCAAAAATTCAAAACCGCAGGTTTCAAGCGCGCAGGATTCCGAAGCGACAGCGCATCCTATGCCGTTTTTTCCGATGCAAAGCGGACGAAAACCATTTGGGTCGCGCACCGCTATCAATTTATTTTTACTTGTTACAATAATAAGCGAGAACGCTCCGCGCAGCAAACTTGCGGCATGAACGACGCCCTGCAGGGAGCTCTTCTCTTTTGTTATGTAATACGCAATTAAGGAAGAGACAACTTCGCTGTCGCTTGTCGCGTTAAAATTTAAGCCAAGATTTGCAAGCTCTGAACGTATCTCTTTCGCGTTTGTGATGTTGCCGTTATGCGCTGTCGCGATTCTTCCTGTCAGGTACTCGGTAACAAAAGGGCCTGCGTTTTCCCTGCAGCTCTGCCCCGTCGTTGAATAGCGTGTGTGCCCGACCGCGACTTTGCCTTTGGGAAATTTTTCCAAAACTTCACCTGAAAAAACCTCGCTTACAAGCCCCTCATCTTTATGACATACAATGCTGCGGTTATTCGCAACGGCAATGCCCGCTCCTTCCTGCCCGCGATGCTGAAGAGTAAGAAGGCCGTTGTAAGTAACGCCGACAGCCTCTTCAGCGTATAAACTGACGCCGAAAACAGCGCATTCTTCATTTAGCTTATCATTAATTCGCATACGTCTTTAGAATCCCCTCCGCGATTATTCTTTTTGTTGAACGCAAATCCATAGCCTGTTTTTCTATAAACCTGTGGGCTTCCTGCTCTGTCAGACTAAGATACGAAATGAGCATACACTTTGCCCTGTCTATAATTTTTATATCATCTATTTTCTGTTTTAACTTCGCGTTTTCTTCCTGCATTCGTTTCAACCTGCTGTTTACAGACTTCGCAAGGGAAAGCGCAGACCAAAAAATATTTCTGTCTACCGGCTTTGAAACTGTAAGTATGCCGTCGGCATGGCAGATGGAACTAACCTCGGTAAAATGTTCGCTGTTAACCGCAAGAATCACCTGCGATAAACCTTTAGAGCTTATGTAACGCGCTAAATCTTCGCCCGATTCATCAGGAAGAGGCGCGTCGATAATAATAATATCAAAATCTCTTTCTAAAAGAATTCTGCGCGCTTCTCCCGCCGAAGAAACCGTATTAATATTATTAATGGACGCCGAATTTAAAACATCAGAAATAATCCGCAGGTTTTCGTTCGGATTTTTTTTTGCTGAATTCGCGGCTACGAGCGCGGATAATCCTCCGTTAAGCGCGCTGCCGGCACGAGAGATGTCCATTATTACCGCCTCTTAAATCCTGTTCAACACGCTTTGAATACTTTTTTCGTAAAGCCGTCTTTCTTCTTCAGCTTTGGAAAACTCGCATGCCTCTTCTTTTTTTATGCTTAAATATTTGTAATAAAGCGGATCTCCCAGCACCCTTCTTACAAGTTCGCTTTTCTCGGCAAGCTCAACCGATTTTTTTAACGTATCCGGAAGATGAACAAGATTTTTTGTTTTATCGTCGTCTCCCGCGTAAAGGTCTCCGTCAAATGCCGGAGGCAGAGGCATATTCTTTTCTATTCCGTCAAGCCCCGCCGAAATTATCAGAGCGAATGAAAGATACGGATTTATCATAGGATCGGGGGATCGCAGCTCCATTCTGACTTTTTCGCCGGTCGCCGCAGGAATGCGTACAAGCTGAGATCTGTTTTGATGCGACCATGACACAAACTTCGGCGCTTCAAATTTTCCAAGACGATCATAAGAATCTGTAAGCGGATTTAAAAAGAGCGTAATCTCGGGCGTTTTATCCAGCACACCTGCTATAAAACTTTCTGCTTCTTTAGAATGACCGTCCTTTACGTTTTTAAAAATATTGCTGCCGTCCTTAAACAGAGAAAGATTTATATGCAATCCGTTGCCGGGAGCTCCGGCGAGCGGACGCGGCATAAATGAAGCGGTCAAACCGTTACGTGAAGCGATTGTATTTACGACAATTTTAAATGATTGCAAATTGTCAGCGCTTATTACAGCGTCGTCAAATTTAAAATCAATTTCATTCTGACCCGGCCCCTGCTCGTGATGAGAGCCCTCGGGTTTTATTCCCATTTCCTGAAGCGTCAGGCATATTTCGCGGCGTATGTCTTCTCCCCTGTCTATCGGAGCGATATCCATGTAAGTGCCTTTATCCACGGTATCGAGTGACAGTTTGTTTATTTCATTCTGATGAAAAAGGTAGAACTCGCATTCCGCTCCGATCTTGCAGGAATAACCCATATTCTTCGCGCGTTCCGTTGCTTTTTTTAACACAAGCCTTGTGTCGTGTTCAAAGGGCATGCCGTTAGGCGTTTTAATGTCACAGTAAAAGCGGATAACTCTTCCGGGGCCGGGACGCCAGGGAAGAAACGCCAATGTCGAAGGATCGGGGAATAAAAATAAATCTGATTCTGTTACGTCTCTGAATCCGCGGATTACATGCGCGTCAAAAGAAACACCGTCTACAAAGGCGGACTCAAGCTCGTCAGCCATAATCGAAATGTTTTTTTGGAAACCGAATATATCGCAGAAATTAAGCCGGATAAATTTTACATCGTTTTCCTTTACAAATTCCAATACTTCTTTCATAAAACCTCCAATTATTCTACGGTAACGCTTTTGGCAAGGTTACGCGGCTTGTCAATATCCAAACCTTTATTCGCAGCTACATAATAACTGAAAAGCTGCAAAACGATAACCGACAAAGAAGGCGAAAACAGCTCGTGAACCTGCGGTAAACTAATGTGATAAAGTTTTTCGCTGTCTTTCTCGGATGCCGCCGCCTGCTGCGCCGCGGCTTCCGGGCAATTCCCGATTAACAGAACTTTCGCGCCTCGGCTTATAACCTGCTGCGCGTTATTCATTATCTTTCCATATAAATAGGCGCAGTTTGAAAGCGCGACGACCAGCGTATTTTCTTCCACAAGCGAAATTGTGCCGTGCTTTAATTCGCCGCCTGCGTATGCTTCCGAGTGAATGTAAGATATTTCCTTTAATTTAAGAGAGCCTTCAAGAGCGATGGCGTAATCAATATTCCTTCCGATGAAGAAAATGCTTTTACAGCCGACGCAGGTAGAAGCGTACATTTGAATCGAGCCTATTTTATCAAGAAGAGTTGAAACTTTATCAGGAAGAGAAGATATTTCCAAAAACAGTTCCTGCTCTTCGCTCTGCGGAATTTTTCCGAGCAGGCGCGCAAAACGAATCGCGAGTATGTACAGTAAAACAAGCTGAGCGGAAAACGCCTTAGTTGTCGCGACGGCGATTTCGGGGCCTGCCGCCGTAAACAGGCAGTAGTCAGCTTCTTTCGCGATTGTGCTTCCGATCACATTTACAATAGACAAAGTTTTTGCGTTTTTTAATTTTGCTTCCCTCATTGCCGCGATTGTGTCGGCGGTCTCTCCCGACTGGCTTACAAGAATTACCAGCGTTTTATCATCAATGATCGCGTCCTTGTAACGAAACTCGCTTGCAAGTTCCACATCAACAGAAATCCTGCACAGCTTTTCAAACACATATTTCGCGGTTACCCCTGCGTTGTAAGCGGAGCCGCAGGCTGTAATTGTAATTTTGTTAAAACGCGTAATATCGATATTATCAAGAATTCTTTTATTTTCGCCGTCTTTTACAGCGGATTGAATCGTGTCGCGAAGCACTTTTGGCTGCTCCATTATTTCTTTGAGCATAAAGTGCGGATATCCACCCTTCTCCGCGCTGTCCATGCTCCACGTAATTATTTCGATATTTTTTTCAAGCGTCTCTTTATCAAAATTAAAAAATTGAACGCTTCCTTCGCGGAGAACCGCAATCTCCTTATCGTTAAGATAATAAACCTTGTTTGTGTGTTTAAGAACGGCGGGCACATCGGAAGCGATAAAATTACCATGTTCGCTTACGCCTATTATCAACGGATTGTCTTTTTTTACCGCGATAAGAGTGTCAGGCTCGTCAATGCACATAACGCCGAGCGCGTAAGAGCCTTCGACAGCGTTGGAAACTTTAATAACAGTGTCGATTAAATCGCCGTCATAATAATGCTCCGCAAGCTGCGCGATTACTTCGCTGTCAGTCTGCGAGGCGAAAGAAACGCCCCAATGTTCCAGGCGCTCCTTTAATTGTTTGTAATTTTCGATAATGCCGTTATGCACAACCGCGATTTTATTTTTGCTCCCCACGTGAGGATGAGAATTTATATCGGAAGGCTCTCCGTGAGTAGCCCAGCGGGTATGGCCGATTCCAAGCCGCCCGAAAAGCGGTTTTTTTTCCAGAAGACGGGTTTGCAGTCTCTCCTCAAGAATCGCAAGCCGTCCCTTTTGTTTTACGACGTCAAAGCCGTTATTTCCGTAAATCGCGATGCCCGCGGAATCGTAGCCGCGATACTCCAGTTTTTTAAGACCGTCAACTATAATGGGAACAGCGTCTTCTTTTCCTATGTAACCGATAATTCCGCACACAGTAACCTCAATATTTAATTCGCAGTATATAATTGCTTATACGGATTCTTAGCGTTGGGTTTTAAAACAAAAAACTGATCATTCAAAAGAGAAGCGGCGTCATATTCAAATAAAGACGCGAACTCTTTTATGTGCGTTTCAATCTCTTTCAAGTCGTCTTTATCCGCTACGTCAGCGGCAACCTGCGCCGGAAGAGAAACAAGTTCTTTTTTCGTCCTTATAAAAATTTTTCCGCCGTGCATTCCCGTCCCTGTAAAATTCCCGACAGGCTGTTCGTTATCAAATCCTATTCCAAGCACAACGATAAGCCCTCCCGCAAGGTACTCGCCCAGAAAACTTCCCGCTTTGCCGCCGATTACAATAACAGGTTTTTTTTCCAGATTTAATTCTTTTGAACAGTACTCTTTCATATGGATGCCTGCTCTGTAACCGGCATTGCCGCGCACAAAAATGCTTCCGCCGCGCATGGCATAACCAAGAGCGTCCCCGGCGTTTCCGTGGATAATTATTTTACCGTCGTTCATGGTATCGCCGGTTGCGTCCTGCGCGTTGCCACGCACTTCTATAACGGCGCCGTCGAGGTAACAACCAAGAGCGTTCCCGGGCGTTCCGTTTATGGTAACTGTTTTTTCTTTCAGAGCGCTGCCGATGAATCTTTGCCCAAAACAATCTTCGATATGAACATGCGCGCCGCCCGCTTTAATCCGCTCATTTAATTCTTTACAATTAAAATTTTTTGCTATAATGCTCATTATTCCCCCTATATTCGCGCCGCTATAATAACGCAAATAAAGAAGGCGCTCACCATACGGCAAACAGCTGCACAAATCAGCCAAAAAGCCGATTTTTCGCCGATTTACAGTCTGATGAACGCCTTTGTTCTGGCTAATTTATACAAAAATCGGGGATTTTAGTCAAGGGCTCGCTAAGATGTTAAAAACCTATTATGCAAATAAAAACAAGTTTTTTATTACTGGTTTATAACAATATTAAATGATATATTAAATACATGACCATAACACAAACAGTAGAAATACCTACTAACCGCCGTATCATACTTGAAGTTCCTCGTGAAGTTCCTATAGGTAAAGCACAGGTTGAAGTAAAAGTAATTCCGTTTGTTAGAAAAGAATCAAATTCTGCCAGTATAATATCACCTAAGCTTCGCCTTACAAAAAAAGAATTAGATGAAATATTACAGAACTCCGATACGCCGCATACAGACGCATTGACAGGCATATTAACGCATCTTGGCGATGTTTCGGCAGAGCAGATTCGGGAAGAAAGGCTGGCTAAGCACCTGTAATGAAAGTTTTGATAGATACGAATGTTGCATTAAATAAGCTGCTTAATCAAGCGAAATTTTTTGATGGCTCCAATGCAATATTTAAACTTGCCGAAACAGGGTATATTACAGGATATATTTCCGCTTCAGCTGTAACTGACATCTACTACATTACCAGAAAAAATCTTGGAAAAGCATCAGCAAACAAAGCTATAAGGGAATTGCTTAGCATTTATCAGCCAGCTACAGTAACAGGTGAAAATATCTACAAAGCTCTTGATTTAAATTGGGATGACTTCGAAGACTCTATCCAATACATCGTTGGCGAGAGTATTCCGGTTGATTATTTAATTACGCGCAACATAAAAGATTTCTCTAACAGCGGTATTCCTTCGGTAACACCTGAGGAATTTATTAATATTATTACCGATATCTAGTTACTCTTTAAAAATCCTTTTTAAACCATGAACCAGCGCAAACTTGTAGTTTGAAAGTTTTTTGCCGTTCGATAATTATTTGATTGAAAACTAAAAAAACTCACACAGAGGCAATTTTAATGTCAGGCATTCTGCGTTGTGTAAGAGAGCTTATCTTTAACCGCTTCCGCTACCCACGAGTTGAGACTCTTTCCTTCCGCCTTCGCGGTAACCGAGGCATAGGAATGAAGTTCAGGCGGGATTCTTAAAATTAATCTGCCGGAAGCCGGAACATCTGGCGCTTTATTCATGCGTTTGCAAAAATCAAGATAATCATCAATACTGTCTCTGAATGATTTTTGCAATTCTTTTACGCTTGTGCCTCTAAAAGTAACAACATCCCGAAGACCTATAACTTCACCGTAAAAAACTTCAGCTTCATCGTCGTAGTCCGCTTTACCTGTATAACCTTTATATTTCATCATGTTTTGAAATGATATCATAATATGATACTATTGTCAAGAGAGATTATTGAAAATTTTAACCGTTGTTTGATTGGAAACCAGAAGAACTTCACACAAAGGCGCGAAGGCGCAGAGAACACAGAGGAATTTTTTCCAATCCTTTGTGCCTTCCGTGCCTTTGTGTGAACTTCTTCTTGATAAATGCTGATAGCTGCAGTATCAGATGATATCACGCTGGATAGTGTAACATTGCACCTAACGATACCAGATATTTTCAGCGTCAATCACCTTACGTAGCCTGTGTTAAAAGCGGCATATAAATTCACCAATAAAAATTCGAAGGACTTTCGCTTCACGCTCCCCGACCGATTTTAAACCTGCGGTTCGTAGCGGTCAGCGGCGTTACGCTTCTCACCCTTCGAATTCGCACAACTCAAGGGAGAACAACACGGAAACCGACATAGTCGTACCTGTAGTAGGGGTTGACGTGGCCATGGCCGTAGGGGACCATGACGCTCCGGGCCGATGAACCTCCATCTGAATTGAAGTTACAACCTGAGCCGCGTACCACGCGGCTGGTATAAGAAACCGCTCCCATGTAATCTGTTTGATTAGTGGTAGGGTAATCTCCATACCAATCCCAGCACCATTCTCTTACATTTCCATACATGTCATATAAGCCAAATGCATTAGGAAGTTTTTTTCCTACTTCATGCGTCCTGTTATTTGAATTTGAATAATACCATGCATAATTTACAAGTTCGCTTTCATCATCACCAAAATACCATTTTGTTGTTGATCCAGCACGGCATGTGTACTCCCACTGCGCTTCCGTTGGCAAACGATAACCGTTGGCTTCCCAATCCGCTGTAACTGTTGTTAATGTTATAGGATATCCAACTTCAGGTGTTCTCCCTGTTATCGTATACACTGGTGTAAGTCCTTCTGTTTCACTGAGTTTATTACAGAACTCCACTGCGTCATACCATGTTACATACTCTACAGGTCGTTTTCTTTGTTCTTCTCCTGTTGTCGGATATGAACTAAAATAACTAGGATTTATTCCCATTACAGCTTGATACTGTTCCTGTGTTACTTCGTACTTACCCATTTTAAACGCGCTTAATGTTATTGTCGTGTTTGGCCAAGCAAGAGTTCCACTTGGGATCTGTACCATTTCTATACCATCTATGCTAACATTCCATACTTTCCATTTAGCATATAATGTTATATTAGATGTTATAGGTGTTGCAAAATTATATAGTGTTGTCAGTCCTGAATCTCTGTACCAACCATCAAGAACATAACCGCTTCGTGTTGGATTTCCAGGACGTGTTGGTGTACGACCATTTCCGATAATTTGATCAGTAACTGCACTCCCCCCGTTACTATTAAAAGTAACCGTACAAGGTAATAACCATTTTGCATACAATGTAATATTTGAAGTAACTGGTGTGTAGTTAAAATCATATACTGTTGTCAGATCAATATTACTGTACCAATCATCAAAAATATATCCGTCTCTGGTTGGATTATTAGGACGTGTCGCTGTATGTCCATATTCGATAACTTGAGCAGT
>Ga0209755_10001925_pt1 | contig 30112 bp, 28 predicted proteins | sample TergutCo191P1_FD_187301 | JGI IMG/M metagenome (GOLD analysis project Ga0209755, IMG submission 187301) | Cornitermes sp. P1 segment gut microbial communities from Petit-Saut dam, French Guiana - Co191P1 (SPAdes) (version 2) | ecosystem: Host-associated > Arthropoda: Insects > Digestive system...
CGCTTCATCGACAGCAGGGTCAGAACCATGATGATATGCGCCGACCATAATCAAATCTTCAGCCTTTGCATAAGCTGCCATGTTCAAGCGGATAAGATTTGCCGCCTTTTTTGTATTATCGCCCGACACTTTCGGCGCCAGACGCGAAATGCTTTGAAGCACGTCAATCGCGGGATAATGATTCGCCTGTGCAAGGTCTCGCGATAAAACAATATGTCCGTCCAATATACCGCGCACTGTATCGGCAACAGGCTCGTCCATGTCGTCGCCATCAACAAGAATTGTATAAAAACCTGTAATGCTTCCCTTGTCGGCGGTGCCCGATCTTTCAAGGAGCTTAGGCATGGAATCGAACATGCTTGGCGGGAAGCCTCTTTGCGCGGGCGGCTCTTTTGTCGCAAGCCCGATTTCCCTCATTGCCCTTGCAAAGCGCGTTACAGAATCAAAAAGGAGCATAACATCCTTGCCCTGGTCGCGGAAGAATTCTGCAACAGCGGTAGCAACATACGCGCCCCTAAGACGCGCAAGAGGCGATGAATTGGAAGGCGTAACAACAAGTACGCTGCGCGCAAGTCCTTCGGGACCAAGATCGTTTTCGATAAAATCGTTTACCTCGCGTCCGCGCTCGCCTATCAGCGCGACTACGTTAACATCTGCGTTTGTATTTCGCGCAATCATTCCAAGCAGCGTGGACTTTCCAACGCCTGAGCCTGCGAAAATACCCAGACGCTGCCCCTTACCTACGGCAAGAAGCCCGTCAATCGCGCGAACGCCTGTTGTGATGCGCTCTGTTATTCGTTTTCGCTTTAACGGATTGGGAGGGCTTGTTAAAGCCGGATACATGCAAACTGAATCTACGGCTCCCTTATCGTCAATCGGATTTCCGAACGCGTCAAGGACACGCCCCAGCAAATTATTCGATACAGGCACTTCAAGACGGGAGCCAAGAGCGATTACCCTGTCTCCTATTTCGATGCCGTCTGTTTCTTCATAAGCCATAAGCTGCACGGTTTCATTTTTTAAACCGACAACTTCCGCTCTTAATAAACCTCTTCCTTTGGGAGCGACAATTCTGCAAATCTCGCCGATGATTGCCTGAGGCCCGTGGCTTTCAATCAATAAACCCTGAACGCTTGTTACTTTACCTACGCATTTAATCGGATCCGTGCGGTCCGCAGTTTCGAGATACTTATTAAAAATTGTCGGTTCTGTTAGTGTCCCTTGCATATAGTCCCCTCCCACTTTATGCTTAAAACCTTTTATTTATTCTTTCTTCATTGCCATCTTTTCCAGCGGATCTGTTAATTTTCGATCTGAAGCTCTCTTTCCCTTTGTTGCCATAGTCGCAAGAGCAGCCAAAGCGGCAGATGCCGTAAGAGCCGCGCTTGCGCCTGCCGACAATTCATCTTCTTCTTCAGAATCATTTTCATTATTAATTTCAGCATCATTTGAATCATGTCTTTTATTTTGCATGGAAGTCATTGCATCCGCTAATGCAGAAGAAGCCAGCAACTCAGAATTCAAGCTCGAAGTTCTAACAACAGGAGGCGGAGTATTATCTTTAACCCTCGATCCTATCGGAGAAATTTCGAGTATCTTGTTTTCCAATTCCATTAACTGGCTCGCGATACGCGCGTCAATTTCGCCGAAATCAGTTTCTATTATACAGCCGCCCAAATCTACAGAGCTGTCTTCCACAATGTTAATAGACTTTACGCTTTCCATAGAATTAATAAAATTCTGCTTGTGTTCTGTCGCAAGCTGCAAGTCCGCAAGGTTAACTTTGATAACGATATTTCCCTTTGCTCTGACTTTTCTTAAAGCCTCAATTACATTTGTTACAATAATATCGCGCTGACTTTCAGAAATTACCTTGATTACCTTACGCGCAATTAAAAGAACAAGATCGATTATTTCTTTTTCTGTTTCATTTAATATGTCAGCTCTCTTGTCCTGCGCCCTTTCAAGAACAGTTTGAGTTCTTTCGATAAGACGTTCAACTTCCGCTTTCCCGTCAGCGAACCCTGCTTCCTTGCCTTCTTCTGTCCCCTTATCCCTTGCATCCTTTCGTTCGGTTTCAAGGGTTTGCCTTATCTCACTTTCAAGCTCCCTGACTTTTGTCTGAGCCTGCGCGATAATATTCTCAGCTTCTTCCACAGCCTGCTGTTTTAAAACAGCAGACTCGTCTGTTTGTCTTTTAACTTCTGCAAAGGCTGCTTTCTGCGCATCAGCTACAATAGTTTCAGCTTCTGACCTTGCGCCTGCGAACATTCTTTCTTTTTCTTCTTCCCACTGAGATTTAAACATTTCAGCTTCGCGGCGAAGATCATCGGCGGTCGGACCTGTGTATTCCTCAACATCGTCCATAATTTCTTCCACTTCTTCTACAGGGGAGAAATGCGCCATTTCAGGAAAAGATGTCGGTGATTCAATAAACACCTTTTCCTTAAGCGTTACAAGTTCGTTAGGTCGAAAAACAGCCTTTAACATAAGTTACCTCAATTAAAATTACACACGGATTTTCTCTGATTTATACGGATTTCACGGATTACTACCTGGAGCACAGTAAAAAAATCCGTGCTAATCAGTTTAATCCGTGTTAATCCGTGTTTCATGCAGTCCAATCCTTAGACAACAAGTTCGTCTTCGCCGGCTCTGGCAACAACAATTTCGCCTGTGTCTTCAAGATGCCTGATAATCGAAACGATCTTTTGCTGAGCTTCTTCTACGTCCTTTAAGCGTACAGGACCCATATACTCCATGTCTTCCTTTAACATACTTGCAGCTCGCTTTGACATGTTCTTGAATATCTTGTCCTGTACTTCCGAGTCGACAGACTTGAGCGCTTTTGCAAGCTCCTGTGAGTCGACTTCGCGCATAACTTTCTGAATGGCGCGGTCGTCGAGCATAACAATGTCTTCGAATACGAACATTCTCTTCTTGATCTCTTCTGCGAGTTCCGGATCTTCGTCTTCCAAAGCTTCGATAATCTGCTTTTCAGAAGCGCGGTCAACAAGGTTAAGAATTTCAACGATGCTTTCAACACCGCCGGCTGCCGTGTAGTCTTCGCTTGAAAGCGATGACAGTTTCTTTTCAAGTACGCGTTCAACTTCGCGTAAAACTTCAGGTGAAGTTCTGTCCATTGTCGCGATACGGCGCGCTACGTCGCTTTGCACTTCATGCGGAAGGTTCTGCAGAATAATGGAAGCCTTGTTCGGTTCCAGGTACGCAAGGATAAGAGCAATAGTCTGCGGATGTTCCTGCTGAATAAAGTTTAAAAGGTGCGCAGGGTCTGTTCTTCTTATAAAGTCGAAGGGACGAACCTGAAGACTCGATGTCAAACGATTGATAATATCGATAGCCTTCTGGCTTCCCAATGATTTTTCCAAAAGCTCTCTTGCGTAGTCGATACCGCCTGTGGAGATGAACTGGTTTGCCATCATGAGTTCCTGGAACTCCTGAAGGATGGCATCCTTTTGCTCTGCGTCTATCGTTTCAAGACGCGCGATTTCGAAGGTAAGAGTTTCAATTTCATCTTCACGCAGATATTTGAAAATCTCTGCCGAAATTTCTGAACCTATTGTTACGAGGAAGATAGCGGCTTTCTGGCGCCCGGTATATTCTTTTACGCCTTTTTTCTTGGCTCCGCCTACAATGGCGTTGGGTGTTAATGATTTTGCCATCTGTTATTCCTCCAACAGCCATGTTCTGATAAGCTGAGCGGCATCTTCGGGATGCTCTTTCGCAAGATTGATGGCGCTTTCCATCAACTCCATCCTTGTGCGTTCTTCCAGTGAAATGGATACTTCCATTCCATCCTGTTCCGCCTCTGCCATCGCGCTCTCACGCAGCATCTGTTCACGGCGCGCTCTCTCTTCTTCAGCAAGCCTTTTGCGTCTCTCCATCTCGCGGGAGATCATCCTGAACATCATAAACCCAAACAGTAATAAAGTCAAACCGACAACAAAAACAAGTATTGTTGTCTGGAGTTGTTTCTTTCTAAAGTAAGCGGCATCTTCTTCCGCATGCTCACGTGTACGATCCACCGGCATATTTGTAACTGTTACAGAGTCTCCTCTTGCAGAACTAAAGCCGATAGCATCACGGATAAGACCTTGAACCTTGGCAAGATCTTCGGGAGGAACAGGCGTATACTCTCTGTCGATTTTTCCGTTAGGAAGAACGACAGGACTTCCTTTCGCATTATGTTTCATTTCCCATACGCCGTCTATGTTTACAGAAACTGTAACACGATCGTGAGACGGACTTCTTTCTTCCTGTATCTGATGCTTATTTATTTCCTTGTTTTCTGTTTTTGTTTCCTGAGTCATTCTGCCGAACAAGGTACTCATATCCTTATATGCAGGAGGCATATTCGGTTCAACTCCGGGAGGACCTTCGGGCATCAAACCGCTTCCTTCCCACTTTGTGTCCGAAGTGCTGCTTGATACAGTTAATGATTCAAGAATAACAGAATCGTCATAAGGCAGACCCGGAGTACGCGGTTTTAAGGTTACGCCGAAACTTTCACTTGTCTGAATGCTCTTCTTTGACATATCCATGTCAACCTTTATGTTAAGATCCCTTACGCGATCTTCTCCGAATATCCTTTGAAGCGATAATAAAATTTTACCTCTGTAATGATCTTCCTGCTGCTTTATCTGTTTCTGTTCACGGTTTATAAGATCAATCCTGTCTGCGGCAGCCATACCTTAGAAATCATTTAAGCGAAGCCCTGTATTGTCGTTTATTGTAATATTCTCAGGCTTAAGACCTACAACAGCGTTTTCCAAAAGTTTTTGTATACCTTCAATCTTTCTGCGGTTCTGCGGAAATATTGTAATATCACTTCCCGGTTTTGGAATGATTGTAACGCTTGCTGTTACCTCATGTTGATCCCTAACAAACAATCTTTCAGGAGCCCAGGCAATATGCAGTCTTACATTGTCGATGTCATCAATTGCTTTAAGATGTTCAATTATCATTTTTTCCTGAGCGCGTTGTTTATTTGTATTGCGTTCAAAATCTGTAAGTGTCCATCTTTCCTTGTCAAATATTTCCCACGGGTTAATCCTTGCAGGAGTTAAACCTTCACTGACAAGAATTACCCTCATACGGCGCGCTGTAGCAGCGTCAGCTACCTGCACAATTCCTGCAGGGTTTACTGTTACAGTTACGTTCTCCTGATCAAGACGTGTTACTATCCTTTCAAGCAGAGCTTCGTCTGTTATAGGTGATGAAAACACTGATACCAATACAGGCGTTGCCGATACCCGAAAGAGCGTTATAACTCCGACGACTAAAACAAGAGCAACGATGCCGATGATTACACGCTGCTGCATTGACCAGTTTGCCCAAAGCGAAGCAGCTTTTGTAAATACCTTTTTGAAAAACTCGTTCATGAATCCCCTCCCAATTTTTAAGCTTTCTCCCGGAAAGCCGCTTTCTTTTAAGAAAGCAATTATCTTGTATTAATTAAATCTCTCCAGCCCTGAACAATTCGGCTCATAATGTTTCTTGTAATACTTAATGACATACTCGCTTCTGCCTGGGCTATTGTTATATCGTGAATATCTACAGAATCAGGATTTATAATCGCTTCCTTTTGCAGATCGCTTGCGTTTATCTGTGCGCCGGATACTTTATCCAGAGCCTGAAGCATTGCGTCTTCAAATTTTCCCATTCCGGCGGTTCCTGTTAACACCGCATCCCTGAGATTCAGCATTTTGTTTCCGCTTCCCGAATACGGGCTGTCAGGCGGCATCATGTGTTTTTCATGAGTGCGGTTCATAACTGCCGCGTAATCTTTTGCAGCAGCTGCCGTAACAAAAGCCTCGTTGTTAAAAATTCTCATCATTTAATTCCCCTCCATAAAAAAAATCTTTGTAGCTGGCGTCAGACGCTTTATTTGGCGCCTATATCAAGCGCTCTTTGGAACATCATCTTTGACCCTTCAATAATTGCCGCGTTCGCTTCGTAAGAGCGCGACGCAGAAATCATATCCGTCATTTCTGTAACGACATCAACGTTCGGCATTTCTACATAGCCTTCCCATCTGCCTGTTAAAATTGCGTCAGGATGCGTCGGATCATAAATATAGCGAGGCTTTGTACTTCTGTCTTTCTGTACCTCGACTACTCTGACTCCATGCCCCAGCCCGTTATCCATACTTTCAGGAAGGAAAGGCGATTTCCAATAAGGACTGTCTACCATCGGTCTCATAATTACGCGGCTTCTTTTAAAAGCGCCGCCCTCTGTAGTGCGTGTTGTGTTAACATTCGCCATGTTGTCAGCGATTACATCGAGCCTCATTCTGTTTGCGCTCAATCCTGTGGAAGCAATATTTATCGAACTGTAAATTCCCATACTATCTCCTTATCAGCCTCTTAATACCTGATTTATCTGGCTGAATTCAAATGCCGCTGCCTGTGTAAAAAGCGTATAGCTCATCTGGTTTTGCGTAGCTAGCATGAATTCTTTTTCCGGATCCACATTGTTCCCGTTATTGTTATACTGAGTCGTGTAGTCCAAAACCCGGCGTATCTGCACATCACGGTAATCCCTTTCCTTGTAGTTGGGGAAATGTTTTTCATGAGTTTGTATCATTTCGACGGCAGGTTTTTTACCCTCCGAATCTAAAACCCTTTTAAGCTCGCTTTCAAAGTTGACATCAGTCCTTTTAAAGTTGGGTACATCGGCGTTAGCCAGATTGTTGGCAATAACCTGCCTGCGGACTGTGCTTGTGTCCATTGCGCGGTGCAGTAAATCGACTGTTCTTGCAAAAGTATTCATATATTCCTTCCTCCCTCTTCAATTAACGGCAAAATCAAAACCTCTCTTTAACTTACTATTCATAATATTTACAGAATATATCTGCCTAAATCCTGGTCTTTCACAATGTCCGCAAGCTTTTCGTTGACATATTCCACTGTTATATCAATATCCTTGGGCGCAATATCCGAGGCTTCAAAGGACAATTCTTCAAGAAGCGTCTCCATTATGGTATGAAGCCTGCGAGCTCCGATATTTTCAAGCTTCGAGTTTACTTCCGCGGCAAGTCCTGCCAAATGTTCGATAGCCTCAGGCGAAAAGTTGAGTTTGATTTCTTCTGTGCCAAGAAGTTCTGTGTATTGCCTTATAAGCGCGTTCTTTGGCTCTGTAAGTATTCGAAGGAAGTCGTCCTTACCAAGTGAATCCAATTCAACGCGAAGCGGAAAGCGTCCCTGCAATTCCGGGATCAAGTCCGAGGGCTTGCTTACATTGAAGGCGCCGGCTGCAATAAAAAGAATGTGATCTGTATTGACAGGCCCCCATTTGGTATTTACGGTTGCGCCTTCCACGATTGGGAGGATGTCGCGTTGAACGCCTTCCCGGCTTACATCGGGTCCTCCTCCCCTGTCGCCTTTTACGGCTATCTTGTCTATTTCGTCAATAAAGATAATTCCGGTTTCCTCTACCCTCTGACGTGCTTCGTCGCTTACCCTGTCGCGGTCAACAAGTTTTTCAGCTTCTTCCGCTTTTAAGATTTCTCTTGCCCTTGTAACAGTAACCACTTTTTTCTTTTGGTTAGTTCCTCCGAGCATACCGGCAATCCCTGAAAGACTCGCTTCCAAATCTTCAAGGCTTGATCCCATCATTTCAAAAGCGGGAAACGAAGGACTCTGACCTACTGTCAGCTCTACTGTTCTGTCATCAAGCTTGCCTTCGCGGAGCATTACCCGCAGTTTTTCCCTTGTTGCCTTAAATTTTTCGTCTTGTTCCTTATTTTCTTCGTGCGGAATATCGTTTGCGTTATCTTCCAATGCGGGATTTGCATTATTATCAACGCTGTCATCAAGCTCATTTTTCTTTGGTATTCCAAACTGAAGCGTTGTCGCAATAATTCTTGAGTTTGAGTTTTCGGGATTAATCGAAAAAGCGCCCATGGGTCCCAAAACAGGACCGTTTTTTTGTTTTGCGCTTTTTGATTTTTTTTCATTCGTAGGAAGCAGTAAATCAAGGAGCACTTCTTCTGCGCGTTTTTCCGCTTCTGCCGTAACAGCCTCCTGCATTTCCTGCTTCACCATCTGGAAACCTGCTGCCATTAAATCGCGCACCATGGATTCAACATCGCGCCCTACATAGCCGACTTCCGTATATTTTGTTGCTTCCACTTTAATAAAAGGCGAACCTGCAAGTTTTGCAAGACGGCGCGCGATTTCTGTTTTACCGACGCCTGTCGGTCCTATCATGAGGATATTTTTGGGCGCAATATCTTCGCGCATTTCAGGATCAAGCTTAAGCCTCCTTATACGGTTACGCAGAGCGACAGCAACTGCTCTTTTTGCTTTTTTCTGACCTACAATGTATTTGTCAAGTTCAGCTACCGTTTCTCTTGGAGTAAAGTCTGTTTTCTTTGTGTCAGCAGGTTTTTTGTCTTCCATTTTAATTTAACCTCATTTTATTGCGGTTGAATAACCGCAGAGTAATATCGAAGATGAAATTTTTCATCATAATTCCTCTAATGTTATTTGCATGTTCGTATAAATGCAGATATTACCTGCAATCTTTAAACTTCTTTCAGCAATTTCTGCGGCGCTGAAATTACTTCCTTCAAGGTAGGCAAGCGCTGCGGCATAAGCGTAGTTTCCGCCTGAGCCAATCGAAAGCGCGTTTTCCGCAGGTTCGATTACATCTCCTGTCCCCGAAATCAAAAGCGTTTTTGATATATCTGCTACAAGCAAGAGCGCTTCCAATCTTCTTAAATTGCGATCCATTCTCCAGTCTTTTGCAAGTTCTACTGCGGCTCTTAAAAGGTCGCCTGAATATTCTTTTAGTTTTCCTTCAAATCTGTCAAAAAGGGTAAACGCATCGGCAGTTGCACCTGCAAAACCGCAAAGCACCTTTCCGTCGTTAAGACGGCGCACCTTACGCGCATTATTTTTCATTACAGTGTTTCCCATTGTAACCTGGCCGTCCCCAGCCATTGCAACCTTGCCGTCTTTTCGCACGGCAATTACGGTTGTCGATCTAATCTCTTCTTTCATACTCATTTCCTCTTTATATTCCTTATTCTCTATCTCTTATTTCTTATCTCTTATTTCTTATCTATTTGGCGTGCGGGTGCGCCGCTATATATGTTTTCTTAAGCTTATCCATATTTATATGTGTGTAACGCTGTGTCGTAGAGATACTCGAATGTCCGAGCATTTCCTGCACAACGCGCACATCACAGCCTCCGTTTACAAGATGAGTCGCAAAACTGTGCCTCAATGCGTGAGGATGTATATTTTTCCCTATCCCGGAATGCTGCGCGTACTTGGAAATTATCCAGCGCACACCCGGAATGGAAATCGGCTTTCCTTTTCTGTTAATAAAAAGCGCTGTTTTTTCTCCGCTAATGCCGTACATTGCAAGACGCGATTCTCTGTGCGGAAGATATTCTGCAATTGCTCCCATCGCTTCTTCAGAAAAGAACACATATCTTTCCTTACCTCCCTTACCTGTTATTTTTGCATCTTCAAGAGTCCGAGACATATTTGCCATTGTAAGCGAAACAACTTCGCTTATGCGAAGACCTGCTGAATACATCGCCATAATAAGAGCCTTGTCTCTTTCAGGCCATAAAATCCCTGCAGTATCCGGCAAGGAAGCGAAATCCGCCATTTCATTTTCCCATAAAACAGACGGAAGCCTTACAGGCATCTTAATATTTTTTAAAGCGCTGCAGGGGTTATCCATTCGCTTGCTTAAACGAACAAGCCATCTGTAAAAGCCACGGATAGAAGAAAGATGACGGTTTACGCTTGCCGCCGCCATGCTCTCCGCTGATAAATCCGCAATAAAACTCTGTACTTCGTAGGGCTCTGCGTTTTGAACGTCTATTTCATGGTTAGCGCAGTAATTTTCAAACCTTAAAAGATCATTACCGTAAGCTTCCAGCGTGCTCTTTGAACAGCCGCGAACCGATTGAAGATAAGTTAAATATTCTTTTATATCGTTCATACTTCATCCTCTACAGCATGCAAATAATCGCAGTCAGGATTTATGCAAACTTTATGCGCGCCGTTTTTCTTGTCGTATTTTTCAACCATAAAGAATCCGCACTTGGGGCAGTCTTGTTTAATCGGTTTAAAGTGACAGATAAAATCGCATTCAGGATAATTTGTGCATCCGTAAAATTCTTTTCCTCTGCCCTTTGTCTTTCTTGCAACAACGTCTCCGCTGCACTTGGGACATTTTGCAAGAGGGATGGATTTTGTATTCCTGCATTCGGGAAACCCGGAACATGCAAGGAAAAATCCAAACCTTCCAAGTTTTTTTAACATGGGTTTACCGCATTTTTCGCAAATTAAATCTGTTACTTCATCCAGCGTTCCCTTGTATGATTCAACTGACTTGCTTACTTCATCTACAATATTTTTAAAGGGAAACCAGAATTCTTTTATCATTTCCGGCCAGCTTACTTTGTTTTCCTCAACTTCATCCAGTTTTGTTTCCATACTTGCCGTAAAATCCGCATCAACATACATCGGGAAATGATCAACGAGCACTTCAAATATTAACTTTCCCAAAACTGTCGGAACAAGCTGCTTGTTGGATCTTGTAACATAGTATCTGTCAAGCAGAACAGAAATAATGGACGCATAAGTGGAAGGTCTGCCAATTCCTTTTTCTTCGAGTGTGCGGACGATACTTGCATCTGAAAAACGCGCAGGTCCCTGCGTAAAATGCTGTTCGCTGTGGAATTTTTCCATAGCTACTTTGTCGCCTGTTTTTAAAGAAGGATAAGAACCTGTATTTTCTTCCTTGGATGATAGAAGTTTTATTACTTTATAAAAACCTTTTTCTGTTAATTTGGTTCCCGAAACGCGGAAAAGTCCTTCTTCGTTTCCTGCTATTACTTTTATATCAACGCTTACAGTTCTGCTTTTCGCGTTATTCATCTGGCTCGAAACGAAACGCTCCCAGATAATCGTATAAAGGCGGATCTGATCCTTTGTTAAATATTCTTTAACAGAATCAGGAGTATACTCGGTGTAAGTCGGTCTTATCGCTTCGTGCGCGTCCTGCGCGTTTTTTCCTACTGTATATTCAATAGGTTTTTCCGGCAGTTCATTCGGATAATTTTTTGTAAGCCATGCGCGCACATCTTCAAGAGCAGTATTTGAAATTCTTACAGAGTCGGTTCTCATATATGTAATAAGACCGACGCGCGAAGAGCCGATGCTTACGCCTTCATAAAGCTGCTGCGCTACCTGCATTGTCTTTCGCGATGTAAAACCCAGGCGGTTTGCCGCTGTCTGCTGAAGCTGCGATGTAGTAAAAGACGCTTTTGGACGAATTGTCTTTTCTGTCTCGCGTATATCAGAAACAATGCAGTCATTGTTTTTTATTTTTTCGATAATTTCTTTTACTTCAGTTTCGTTTTTTAATTCCGGTTTACTGTTATTCCAAAGAACAAGCTGAGCAGTATATGACGATTTTCCGGCTTTAAAATCCGCTTCCAGAGTCCAGTATTCTTCCGGTATAAAACTTTCCACTTCTTTTTCTCTTTCGCAGATAAGACGAAGCGCGACAGATTGAACGCGTCCGGCAGAAAGTCCGTTCTTTACTTTTTTCCATAAAAGCGGAGAGAGATTATAACCTACTAACCTGTCAAGAACGCGGCGCGCTTTTTGCGCAGATACTTTTGATTCATCAATCGAACGCGGATTTAAAACAGCGTCATTAACCGCCTGCGGAGTAATTTCATTAAAACTTATGCGTTCAATGGGAACCGTCTGAGTCTTTGCGGTAATGGCGTTTCGCAAATGCCATGCAATCGCCTCGCCTTCGCGGTCATTATCACATGCAAGCAGCACTTTTCCGGATTTCTTTGCGTCTGTCTGAAGCTCTTTCAGTATTTTGGCTCTTCCGCGGACTGTTATGTATTCAGGCTCAAAATTATGATCAACATCAATTGCGGTTCTTGATTTTGGAAGATCGATTAAGTGTCCCATTGAAGCCTTTACATTGTATGAAGGACCCAGGTATTTTTCGATTGTCTTTACTTTTCCAGGAGATTCTACAATCACAAGGATTTGCTTGCCTTGTTTTGCGGATTTCTTTTTTGCCGCTTTTGCTGCCTTTTTTTCTTCAGTCTTTTCCGCCTTCTTTTCCGCTGCCATACCTACTTCCTTAAATTAAATTTTTAAAAACTCTGCCATGGAAGATATCATCTCTTCCCTGTTTGAACCCATTGTTAACCCTGAATTTTTAACAGCAGGTTTATTTTCTCTTATATTCCATTTTTCCAGAACATCACATGCCGAATAAATTAATTCAGCGCCTTCGCTGACAAGTTTAATTGTGCCTCTTTTATCAGAACGCAATTGACCGTTATTATCACCGCTGCAAATTCCGCTTGATGCTACCCAAAGGTCTTTTCCCTGCTCAAGAGCAAAAGATGCTGTGATTAATGCGCCGGATTTTAATGGCGCTTCTACAATCAGTACGCTTCGCGAAAAGGCCGCGATTATTCTGTTACGCGCAGGAAATGTCCATTTTGTCGGATGCACTCCGGGGGGATACTCGGAAATAATTGCGCCCCCTGAATCAAGTATTCTTTTTGCAAGCGGCTTATTGTCCGCAGGATAAATTTCATCTATGCCGGAACCCAATACGGCATAACCAGGAACGCTGCATATTAAATTTCCGCGGTGAGACATTGCGTCAATTCCGTGTGCAAGCCCTGAAATAACCGATATTCCGGCTTTTCCCAGATTACCTGCAATTTTATACGCCTGCTCCGCGGCTTCTCTGCTTGGTTTCCTTGTTCCTACCATACCCAATAATGATTTTTCTGGATTAGGAAGAACACCTTTGTAATATATAACAGAAGGAGGATCATACATTTCTCTTAACAGAGGAGGATAATCACTGTCTGTCCATGACACCCATTTAATGCCGCGCATGCGGCATATTGTGTCAATTTGCCCCGCTTTTTCCTGCACTTCACCGATGTCCCAAAAATTTGTCAGCTGGCAGTCAATAATACTTTCAATATCTTTTTTTGACTGCACAAACAATTGTTCTTCGCTGTCAAAAGCCTGTAAAAGCGATATTTTACTTGATAACCTTATTCCCGGTAAAAGAGAAATAATTAAATCCAATAGTCCCCTGTTATTCATACATTATCCCCATTATAAAATCTCTGTTTTTGTACGCTTCTTCTCTCTCTTCTCTGTTTTTAGTTCGATCCGCAATTCTGTCATAAACTTCAATTGCGCGGCTGTAATTTTCTGTCATAAAGAAAGCGCGCGCAAGAACAAACATTGCCGAAGTATCGGATGACTGCAATTGCAAATAACGTTCAAGCTGGACAATACCATCCATTGCGCGGTTTTCAAGCTCAAATACATATAATATGCCAAGACCGTACATTGCTCTGGCGTATGTAATTTCAATTTCCAAAGCGCGCAAATATGAATTCTCAGAAAGTTTAAAATAACGTTCTCTCTCTCTTTCGTCATTGACAGAAAATCCAACTTTGGATTTTGCAACCATGGCGGCGGATACTCCTGTTAAGTAAAAAAGCGCAGGGTCTTCTGAATTAAAATAAATTGCCCTCTCAAGAGCCTCAAGCGCTTCATTGTGCAAATTATGAGGTTTGTCCGCAAGTCTCATCGCAAGAATTTTCCAGTATACTCCTGTCTGCGCGCCTTCTCTTACATTACGTTCAATCTGATCCTCATAAAGCGCTATTGCCTGTCTTAAACCTTCGACAGTTTCAGGAGGTCCGCCCATCGGGCTTATTGCCATCATTCGCTTTGTTAATTCTTTGCTGTACCTTTTGCTTGTTGTTTGATGAATATAATAAATCAGAGAGGCTATACCCACGAGAAGGACTAACGCTATTAAAAATTCTTTAAATTTTTTCATGCCATTCTTTCTCTCTGTGCGTTTAGAGTATTTCCAATATTTAATTTTGGAAGATAACGCCTGTGATTTTCTTTAAGAATCGCGGTATCAACATGGGTATAAATCTGCGTTGTAGCAATGTCTGCATGCCCCATTAATTCCTGAACGCTTCTTAAATCCGCTCCGCCTGAAAGCAGGGAAGTTGCAAAACTGTGACGCAGCGTATGCACATGAGTTGAAATTCCAGATAAACACGCGTATTTTGCATAATTTTTCCAGATACCTTTTCTGGAAAGCCTTTTTCCGTTTTTGCTTATAAACAATGCGTCGCTCTTGTTTGTTTTTCCTGCAAGTTTTGGACGGGTAAAAGAAAGATATTGCTTTAACTGCTGCGAAGCTTCATGACCGAAAATAACCAGTCTTTCTTTATTTCCTTTTCCTTTTACTTTTGCAGTACCGCTTTCAAAATCAATATCCAGAATATTTAACCCGGATGCCTCAGATACCCTAAGACCTGCCGAATAAATTAATTCAAAGAGGCATCTGTCTCTTAAGCCTTTTGGTTTCTGCAGATCAATATTACCCAACAGGTCTTCGATAGTATCTTTATCCAGCACTTCTGGTAAAGTAGATTTTCGCTTCGGGCATTCAAGAAGATAGGCAGGGTTATCATTTGACAATCCTTCGTCCATCAAGAATCTGTAAAAAGATCGAAGAGCGGAAACCGCTTTTGAAACAGAACGTGAGTTAATATCGTTTTCGCTGTGGCGCATAGCGATATATTCTGTAAGCACAGATACATTAGTATTTCCCGGTGCAATTTTCTTTGCATCCAGGTAATCAAGAAAGCGCTTAATTTCAAATTTGTAACTGTCTTTTGTAAGCAGCGCTTTTCTTTCTACCGCCACAAGCCGTGAACAATACTTTTTAAGTAAAGATAATTTATTCAATTTAATTACTCCGCCGCTTCTAAAACAATTTTTTCTTCCGCATGAAAATTATGCTTACGTATCACGGACGGAATATCCAAATCATCCTGACATTCTCTCGGCGGTAAATATGAAAGATAATCCGGTCTTTTTGTTCTTTCAACCATTCTTACATATTCATTGTAATCAATAAAATCACTGTCTGCCGTTTTCGCCTGAACTGCGTTATTTACATTTGTATATTTGTCATTCTGAAACCCTGTAGCGATAACCGTAATTTGAATACTGTTATCAAGCGAAGCATCTGTACGAAGACCGTGAATAAGATGTACTTCCGGGTCGCATTTTTCTTTTATGGATTTAATAATATTTTGAATTTCCACAAGCGTAACATCTTCAGGACCTACAATATTAATTAAAACGCCTGTTGCTCCGTCTATGCTTGAATCTTCAAGAAGAGGATTATCAATTGCGTTTGTTACGGCATCAAGCGCGCGGTTTTCACCGGAGCCAAAGCCGATTCCCATTAATGCGTCTCCCTTGCCTTTCATAACGGTTTCTACATCGGCAAAATCCGTGTTCATAAAACCGGTTTCTGTAATCAGCTCGGAAATACCCTGTACGCCTCTGCAAAGGACTTCATCTGCAATTTTATAAGCCTTATTAAAAGAAGTTTTGCTGTCAACAATTTTAAACAAATGCTGATTTGGAATAACAATTAATGTATCCACTTCCTGACGCAGCTTTGCAATTCCTTCTTCTGCAAGCCTCATTTTATAGCGCCCTTCATACTCAAACGGCGTTGTTACAACCGCGACAGTAAGCGCTCCCATCTGCTTTGCAATTCTTGCGATAACAGGAGCTGAACCTGTGCCTGTACCGCCGCCCATTCCTGCGGTAACAAAGACCATATCAGCGCCTCTTAAAGCTTCCGCTATTGCTACCTGATCTTCAAGCGCGGCTTTTTCGCCCTTATCGGGGTTTCCTCCGGCACCTCTTCCGCCTGTAACCTCCGCGCCTATCTGCACCTTAACATCCGCAAGGCTCTTTGTATAAAGATCCTGTATGTCTGTGTTAGCTGCAATAAATTCAACTCCGGCCATCTGCTCTTCTATCATGCGGTTTAACGCATTTCCGCCGCCGCCGCCTGCCGAAATTACCTTGATGACAGCAGGCACATCCTGCCATCTTCTCTGAGCCTGTTCGTTTTCGCCTGTACAAACCGCATTAAAAGGCATTGCTTCCTGCGGCTTAAACTGAAGCACTCTCGAGCCGTCTGAACACTCTGTTCTCGGCTGCTGACTTGTTGTTTGCACCTTCTCGCATACTGCTAAAACATTCATTTTAAATCCCCCCCGTTTGTATCTTTTAATAGTCAGACAATTGTCAAACTAAAAAAATTCTTCTTTCAACCATCCCTTTAACTTATCTATAAGAGCAACGCTCTTTTTGTCGCTTTGTCTCAACTCTCCGCTTCTATCCTGCGGATCCAAATCTAATCTTCTGTCTCCTTCAAGCGCAAGACCAATCGCTGTCGCAAAAGCAGGCGTACGATACTCTTCAACTAAACCTCCTAGTTCCTGAGTCGGTATTGTGTATCCCAACCGAGCAGGTAATTTTAAAATATTATTTGCAAGTTCAACAGCTCCGCTTAGCTGAGCTGTACCGCCTGTCAGTACAACTCCTCCTCCTAAAGGACGCGGAAGATTAAGGGAATCCAGATGCTGTTTTACAAGTTTAAATATTTCCTCCATTCTTGGTTTTATAATTGTTAAAATCTGCGATCTTGGAATTGACATAGGAGGTCTTCCTCCGACACCGGGAACAATAACAGTCTCGTTATCATCAAGAAGCCTGTCCCAGCAGCAGCCGGCGTCAATTTTTATTTTTTCAGCGTTATCTATCGAGATATTTTTAATAATTGAAATATCGCTTGTAACCTGAGCTCCGCCTGCAGGAATTGTATATGTAGAATAAGGAGTACCCTCTACATATACAAGCGCGTCTGTAGTTCCGCCGCCAAGGTCTAAAAGCACTACGCCCAGATCCATTTCGTCCTGTGTAAGAACAGCGCGTCCTGCCGCAAGAGTCTGCAGGATAAGCTCATTCACGCGGAAACCTGCGCGGTTCACGCATTTAACAAGATTCTGCGCACCTGTTACGCTGCATGTAATAATATGCACTTCAGATTCAAGGCGCACGCCAATCATATCAAGCGGGTTGCGTATTCCTTTTTGATCATCAACCTTAAAATTCTGGGGTATAACTTCCAATATTTGCCTGTCCGTGGGAATTACCACAGCTTTAGCAGCCTCAATTACCCTTTCAATATCTTCAGGTCCTATTTCCCTTTCCCTTACTTCGCGTTTTTTACCTGTTACTCCGACAACGCCTCTTGAGTTGATTCCGTTAATATGGTTTCCGCCTATGCCTGTCCAGCAGTCTGTTACTTCAAGACCGCTCATCATTTCAGCGTCTTCAATTGCGGCGGACACCGCTTTAAGAGTTGCTTCGATATTTACAACTACGCCTTTTCTTAAACCTGTAGAGGGACGAGTTCCCACTCCAACAATTTTCAGAACATCATCTGCATCACGTTCACAGATAACTGCGCGTACGCATGTTGAACCTATATCCAACGATACGATTATACCGTTACTCATACCGCCAACCTCATAAGGATTTTTCCTTTACTTTATATGAACCCATACCGGATCTAAAATCAATTTCTTCAGGTTTGTCGGCGTTAGCTTCAAACACATTCAGCATAAGAAGCATATACCGCAGGGTATCTTCATTTAAATCATTTTCTACCCTTACTTTTATCGAGCTATGAACTGGAAAAAGCACTAAATCAAATCCATCCCACGATTTTCTTTCTATCCGTATCTCTGAAATTGCAGATAACAACTCAGGAGAAGAAACCGACATTTTATTCAAGTTATCTACAAGCGTTACAAGAGAAGAAGGAAGCCTCATGTTAAGCTGCGGGTTTTCAACTCCGGAAAGAACCGGAAGATCCATGGATTCATGAGAACCAAGCTCTCCGTATTTAAAATATACGCCTTTTCTGTCAACAAATACCGGCACTTGTTTTGAATCAACATTTGTCAGCGTAACTGCCGCCGCCTGACGCGGATTAAGATAAATTGAAATTCTATCCGGAAAGCGCTTCATTACAATTACAGATTCAACCAGTATATGCCTGGAAAGTTTTTCCTGAATTTCTTTTTTGTTAGTCGAAAAGAACGAAGAATTTTCGTTAAGACCCGCAAGAGAAAGAACATCTGCCCGGCTTAATGATGAAAAACCGTGAACCTCAATTGTTGAAAACGGTATAAAAGGACTCACTCCGAACAGCCAAATAAGCTGCATTACAAGAATTACAGCGGCAACTACCAAAAGACGTTTCAGTCCCTTTTCAATTTTACCAATTGATTTTTTTCCTGTGTTTGCATAAGCGCTGTTTGTTTCTTTTCCCTCATAGAAATAATCAGTACCCATTTTTATCCCCCAAATCATTGTAAACATATTCTTTGGAAACGCTTGCTCCGCAGATATTATTTTTTCTTGCCGTGTTTGCAATTAACCCTGCGCAAATAAGAGTTGTAACGAGAGACGAACCGCCCGCTGAAAAGAAAGGAAGAGGTATGCCTGTTGCGGGCAGTGCGCCTGAAACAACAGCAGTATTTAAAAAAGCCTGCGATACAATCATTGTTGTAAGCCCTGCCGCTAAAAGTCTTGCAAATACTGTGCTGCACTTTAAAGCGATTGAATAACCAAGAACCGCAAAAACTACAATCAGCGCAAAGAAAAGAAGAACGCCTATAAATCCTGTTTCTTCTACATAAGCGCTGAAAATAAAATCTGAATGTATCTCAGGAATACTTGCAAGTTTACGCGTACCTTCTCCTATTCCTTTTCCGAAAAATCCGCTTGAAACAATCGCATCTCTGCTTGCGTTTACCTGGAAACCTGCTCCCATGGGGTCCCATTCCGGGCGCAGGAAACTTACAAGACGGCGGACTCTGTGCTCTTTTGTAAATATCAAAAGCGCAGACACAGGAACAATCATTGCAATTGCTGCAAAGAAATATCTAAAGCGCATTCCGGCAATAAAGAAAATAATCATCGCGTTAAAGATAACAAAAACTGCCGTAGAAAAATTATTTTGCATGTAAATAAGTCCAAAGAAAATCCCTGTAACCAGCACCGGAGGAAGAATCCCTGAGTAAAAATTACCGATGTTCGCAGCTTTTTTATCGAGTAAATGCGCAAGATACAGAGGAAGCACAAATTTTACCATTTCTGAAGGCTGATAGGACATTGAACCTACTTCTATCCAGCGGGATGCGCCGTAGCGTTCAATTCCAATACCGGGAATCAATGTTAAAACGCACAGGAAAGCGGATATGCAGACAAGAGGCAGAATCAATTTCCGCAGAACATCAAAACTGATATGAGAGCAGATAAAGAATAAAGCGACTCCGACTGCCGCAAAAACAAGCTGTCTTACGATAAAATAATTTCCTTCTTTAAAAAAGCGCGCGGCAAAAGAATATGAAGCTGAGTAAAGCGTAACAAGTCCTGTTCCCAAAAGAAGGATTACAGTAAAGTAAAAGAGATGTATTAATTTTTGTTCCTGCGTTCTTTCCGCTTCAAACTCGTACATTCATTCTCCCTTTTATTGTATTTTCAGCGTTGAAAGCGCGATAATCGCAAATAATCCGCCGAGTATCCAAAAACGTATAACTGTTTTTGTTTCAGACCATCCCATAAGTTCAAAATGATGATGCAGTGGTGCCATTTTAAAAACTCTTTTCTTTCTTAGCTTAAAAGATATAACCTGTATAATTACAGACGCAATCTCCAGTACAAAGACTCCTCCAATAACCAAAATTAATATTTCTTTTTTTGTTATAAGCGATATAACGGCAATTACTCCGCCCAATGACAAAGAACCAACATCTCCCATAAAAACTTCCGCAGGGTGAGCGTTAAACCAAAGAAACCCTACGCAGGCGCCTGCCGCCGCAAGGCAGAAAACTGTAAGCTCTCCGGCTTCAGGGATATGAGGTATGCCAAGATATTCAGAATAGTCGATACGCCCCGTAATATATGTAAGCACCGCAAGAGTTAAGAACACAACAATTAACAAACCTGCAAGAAGTCCGTCAAGACCGTCAGAAAAATTAACAGCGTTTGATTCGCCTACAATAAGCAGAACTGCAAAAGGTATCCAAAGCCATCCCATATCCAAAACAGGCTCTTTAAAGAAAGGAATGTAAAGCGCAGTTGTATTATCTCCGCCTGTAATATAAATAATTATTACAACAGCAATCGCCGCGGCGAACTGCCCTGCAAGTTTTCCCCATGCCGGAAGTCCCTCCGAATTATGTTTTTTTACTTTTAAATAATCATCGATAAATCCAATCGCGCCGAAAGCCAGGAACGCGCCAAGCGTTATCCAAATTGCCTTATTCTGCAAGTTACCCCAAAAGAGCATCGCAATAACAACAGAAATAATTATAAATATTCCGCCCATTGTGGGAGTGCCTGATTTTAGAAGATGAGTCTGCGGTCCGTCAGAACGAATACTCTGTCCTACCTTTAACGAACGCAGGAATTCTATAATTCTTCCGCCGAAGACAAAGCAAATTAAAAGAGTCGTTATTGCGGCAAAAGCGCTTCTGAACGTAAGATATGAGAAAACGCGAAACGGCGTAAAAATACTGTATAAAAGCTCAATCAATTCATAAAACATTTTTTTCTCCTGTTAACATTTCGCTTAATCTCTCCAAAGCGCAGCTGCGTGAACCTTTTAAAAGCACAAGGTCGCCTTTTTTCACATAAGAATTAAGAGATGAGCTAAGGTCGTTAATTTCATTTGAATAGGAAAAAATCTTTGCTTTGGACTGCAGCCTCTGCGCAGATGTTTTTATTTCATTTCCAAAAAGGAATATTTTATTTGCTTTGCATTGCGCCAAAAGGTCTCCAAGTTTTTCATGCTCAGAAACAGAATTACCGCCTAACTCAAGCATGTCGGCAATTACATATATTTTTCTTCCTTTCCATTCGACAGAATCGCAAAACTCTATGCTCCTTGCCGTTGATTCCGGATTAGCGTTATAGCAGTCTCGGATAACAGTCGCTTTTCCTTTTAATATTTCCAATCTTCCAAAGAGCGGTTTTACAGATTCCAAACCCTGCTTTATTGCCTTGTTGCTTACGCGCGCTTCTTTTGCAATTGCGATAGCGGCAAACGCGTCTTCTAAACTGTGTTTACCAGGCAGCGCAAAATTAATTTTTTCTCCTGCCCAGGAAATAACCGTTCCTTCAAGACCAAGCGATTTTACATCTTCAAGTTCTTCAAAGCATGATGCGCCGAAATATTTAACATTTGCTTTTATACCTTTTGCAAGCTCGTCCTTAAACTCATCATTTTCCGGGATAAGAGCAGTATCGTTATCCGATAAATATTTGTATATACATTTCTTTTCGTTAACAATTTTAGATTTACTGCCGAAAAATTCGATATGCGCAGAACCTATGTTTGTTATCAAAGAGATGTTTGGTTTTAAAACATAGGCGAGCTCCGATATTTCGCAGGGTCTGTTCATACCAAGCTCAAAAACTCCAACCTCATGATGACCCCTTACTTCAAAAACAGAAAGCGGAAGCCCTGTTTCAGAATTAAGATTTCCTTTATTCATAACGGTATTTTTTTCGCACGAAATAATCGCGGCTGTTATCTCTTTTGTTGTAGTCTTACCTGAAGATCCCGTGATACCTATTTTTATAAGGTTCGGGAACTTGTTAAGGTAAACTCTTGCGCTGTCCTGCAAACCCTTAAGAGTATTCTCAACTACAATTAAATCTTTACCTGATTTTTGAGCGATATTTTCTAAATCGAATTCTTTTAATTTTTTTGTTTCTACCATGGCGGCGCTTGCGCCGTTGTCAAAAGCTGCCTTAACAAAACTGTGTCCGTCGCAGACAGAACCTTCCAGAGCAAAGAAAAGGGTGCCTTCTTTTACTTCACGCGAATCAATAGCTGCCGAAGAAAAACCGCTGTCAGCAGAAGAAAACGAAATATGGCGAGCGCTAAGGAAAGCAGAGAGCTCGCCGCAGCTAAGTAAGTTAGTATCCATGCCCCTTTCCCCCCATAATTCGTACCTGAAGAAAATACTCAGGCGGTATCTTTCGCAACTCGAGCTGGTTTCTTGCAATTTCGTCAATTCTGTCCGGAGACGAATATTCAGAAATGCCGGCAATAAGTCTTTTATTGCTCTCAACCCATTCCGTTTGTGTCTTTTCCAGCCGGATTAATTCGCCGTAAAGACTTTGGTACCTGTTGGACTGCCAGACCAACAAAGCAAGAAAAAGCGGAATGGTGATAACCAGAAAATAGGGTAACAGGTAACGTTTAATCATTGTCGTCTCCATCTAAAACTTTCTGCGCAACACGAAGCCTGGCGCTTCTGGAAGGAGGGTTTCGCTCAATCTCATCCATCGAAGGCGTTATACCCTTCTTTGTCAGTAAATTGACTGAGCGACGACCACTACACTTACAAATCGGCGCATTTTCAGGGCAAATACAGTTTTTATTCATCATTCGGAAGAAATTTTTAACAATTCTGTCCTCCAATGAATGAAAGCTGATAATCCCGAGCCTTCCCCCAGGCTCGAGAACCCTAAGCGCCGCCTCAAGGAGCGATGGAAGCCGTGAAAGTTCTCCATTAACCGCAATTCGCAAGGCCTGAAATGTCCTTGTCGCAGGATGTATCGGTCCATGCCTGTAAGAGGCAGGCACAGCCCTTTGTATCAAATCGACCAGAGCCGATGTTGTTGTAATAGTAGATTTTTGCCTTTCATTCACAATGAAAGAGGCAATACGGCGCGAAAATTTTTCCTGTGCGTTATTGTAAATCATGTCAGCTAATTCGCGCTCAGGAAGACGCGCCAGAAGTTCAGCGGCAGTTAAACCGCTTGTTGCATCAATTCTCATATCGAGGTATTCGTCTTTTTCAAAACTAAAGCCCTTACCGCTTTGTTTGTAATGGTAAAAACTTACGCCAAGATCAAAAAGAATTGTATCAGGTCTTTTAAATTCAGAAGGATAATCGCCGAAGAAATCATGAGACCAGCCGCAGAAGAAGTGAACCCTGTCTTTATAAGGTTCCAGACGCTTCTTTGCGACAGAAAGAATATCGTTGTCAGCGTCAACAGCGATAAGTTTTAAATCGGCGTATTTAGAAAGGAAGGCACAGCTATGACCGCCTTCGCCTGCATTTGCATCAATCATTAATTCATTCTTTTCCCTCGGTGCGAGAATTTCGAGACTTTCATTAAGCATAACCGGCGTGTGGGCATATTCTGTCATTCGTTATCCTCATCCGAAAAGAAATCAACCTTTCCGAGTAATTTTTTGTGTGTGTTTTTATTAATGAGCCTGACCTCTTCCATAAAGACCTTATTGTAGTCGGCGTTCCATATTTCAAGGTGATTATTGATACTTACAACAAGGCAGTCTTTGGAAAGATTGGCATAGGTACGCAGGAAAGCCGGCACCGGTATACGTCCTGTTTTTGGATCGATTTCTACCGAAAATGCCGTACTTTCGTGCTGGTATAAAAAAGCTTCAATTTCTTCAGAACTAAGGGTTTCATCTTGTCTAATTTTTTTAAATTTAAGTAGTAGTTTTTCATAAGTCGCAGCAGGCATAACCCATACGCACTTTTCTTTGCCCTGGGTGATAACCAGTTTCCCGGTATACCTTTCCCGTAAAGGCGCAGGTATGACTACGCGGCCCTTGTCATCGAGAGTACTTTCAAATGTCCCCGTTCTCAACTCAAATCCCACTTGATTCCCCAAATTCCAAACTAATGCCACAAAATGACACTTTCAGTATCTCTTATCTTTGATCACTCGTCAAGCACTATTCATAATATTTTTTCATTTTTATTAAAAAAAATGCTAATTCGGCTACACGGATGTATAGTAAAACAGCATAATTGCGGAAATTTTGCTCTTGGGCTATGATTAAACATGCACTAATGGGAGGGGATTATGCATATAAGCGAATATTTCATTGTTTTTCCCGAGGGTGATGTCCAGGAAGTACCCGGCAGGCTGCCCTTTAACACCCTTGTAGACATGAACGGCAATGTCCTGGGCTTGCCCCTGCCTACCAATAAAATGATTGTTTTTAAGGTTGCGGCGATAAAAACCGAAGAGAAAACAGGGCAAAGTGAGACCTTTCACTTTTTAGACCTGTTAAGCGCCGAGGAATTACTTGAATACACGAGATAATACCATTTTTACTCGCAAAGGCGCAAAGCTCGCAAAGAACGCTAAGGAAGAGAAAAAACAGCTTGGCGGTTCTTGGCGTCTTGGCGAGAGAATTTTCCGATATAACTAATATGAGAAAAAAGTCGCTTTTAGAAGAAGCTGAGCGTTTTAAGAGGTCTATTGGGACAAAAAATGAGAGCAGCCTGCATAAAACCCTTAAATTCCAGTACACAGGCGAAGGCGGAAAAAGCGAGGTTCAAACCGGTGAGTATGTCGCGGATGGAAGGCGAAAAGACGGCGAATATATCGAGGTGCAAACAGGCAGCTTTGGTCCGCTAAAAAAAAAGGTAAAAGAATTCGCTTCGCTTGGCAAGGTGCGCATCATCCATCCAATACCTGTTACCAAGAAAATTGAAGTTTTTAACACCAAAGGCAAACTACTTTCAAGGCGAAAAAGCCCCTTACACGGAAATCTCTGGGACTTGTTCGATGCACTGCTCTACGCTCCTGAACTGCCGCTTATAAAAAATGTTCAAATAGAAGCTGTCCTCGTTGATATTACCGAAAAACGCATTAAAGACGACAAGGGTTCATGGCGGCGAAAAGGTATCAGTATCAAGGATAAGGAACTGTCCGCTTACCATGAAAGCGTCGTTTTTTCCAAAAAGAGCGATTATATGCGCTTTATTCCATTTAAGAAAGGCGAAGAATTTACGGTTACCGCTCATGCGCAAAAAGCCGGTATTAAAAGGCATATCTCCCAAAAAGCGCTTTATGTTCTAACCAAAATGAAAGTAATTAACAGGATTGGTAAAAAAGGCAAAGCCTGGGTGTACGTCAGGTAAGCAAGCCTTCTATCTCGTCTGCGCTGGCCGCATCAAGCGCTTTCTTTGCAAGCTCTTCGCAGGCGGCGATGCTGAGATTTGATATAACTTTTTTTACTTCTGCGACAGAGGCGGCTCCCATGCTGAGTTTTTTAAGACCAAGACCGATAAGCAAAGGCACGGCTTTTATGTCGCTGCCCAGCTCGCCGCAAATTGAAACAGGTTTGCCTTCTTTGCTGAATGCGTCAATAATATCTTTTATTAGCTTAAACATTGCAGGATGATACTGATTATAATACGCTTCTACAGAGCTGTTCATTCTGTCTGCGGCGCACAGGTATTGGCAAAGATCATTTGAACCAATGCTTGCAAAATCAATTTCTTTTGCGGCGAGGTCTGCAATAAGGGCAATGCTTGGAACTTCTATCATAATGCCGATTTTTACTTCGCCGAATTTTATTTTTTCTGAATTTAATTGGTCTTTAACATTAGAAATAATTTCTTTTGCTTTTCTAATATCATCAATAGAGCTTACCATGGGCAGCATCAGCCAGAGATTTCCGTAGATTGATGCGCGAAGAGCCGCTTTTATTTGCGTAATAAAAATATCTTTTTCGCTGAAGCACAACCTTAAGCCCCGGTTACCCAGAAAAGGATTATCCTCGCGTTTCATTTCGATACCGGCAACCTGCTTGTCGCCGCCTATATCAAGAGTGCGCAAATACACAGGTTTTGTTCCATAAGCCTCTAAAACTTTTTTATAAGCGGCATATTGATATTCCTCGGAAGGCAAAGTATTTTGCCCCATAAATAAAAATTCAGTTCTAAAGAGACCGACAGAATCAGTATAATCCTGCGCAGAAAGCTCTTCCTTGTTTGAATTGGAAATATTTAAACCTATATCTATTTTAACTCCGCAGGAAGTGCATGCCTCGCTGTCCCGGTAAACTTGCGCATCCTGTTTTTCACGCGTAAAAGCGCCGCTTTTTTCACGAAGCTGCGCGGCTATTTCTTCTTCCGGATCCAGCGTTACAGTTCCGTCCTCGGCATTAACAGCAGCAAGCTGTCCCTGTTTAACATGGTTTAAAAGCCCTTCAATTCCCAAAATAGCCGGGATTCCATAGCTCTTTGCGATGATTGCAGTATGGCACGTAACACCGCCTGTTTCTGTCAGAATGGCAAGAACTTTGCTTCTGTCCAATCCTGCGGTATCTGAAGGTTTTAAATCTCTTGCTGCAATAATAACAGGTTCTTTTAAATCGCTGAGTCCTCGGGTATTCTGCCCGTACCACAGTTTTAAAAGAAGAGCGCGCACATCATCAAAATCCGCAGAACGCTCTGCAATTAATGGGTCTGCAGTTTTTCTAAGCACTTTTAAAACAGTTTCATAGACCTGGTAAATCGCCCAGTCTCCTGCCCAGTGATCATTTAAAATGCGCGCAGGTATTTCTTCGTTGATTATAATATCTTCTACTATTTCTTTTTGAGCGTCAAAAATTTGCGCCTTGCCTGGATCGACCTTCTCCATGGAAAGCCTTATACCTTCAAGTTCATTTAACGCATGTTTCTTGATTGTAAGATATCTATCTAATTGAGACTGTTCCTGACCGGCTTCGGCAAGACTTTCCGCAGGAATACTGAATTTTTCATTGTAAACATATATGCTGCCCACAGCCGCGCCGGGAGCAGCTCCTTTTCCCTGTAATACCATAAATAAACAAAAGGCTGCCTAAATGGCAGCCTTTTTATTTTTACCAGCCATCAACCATGTCGTCTGGATCACGGTGATTTTCAGAGAATAAGTCTGTTTCAGCGCGGAGATCGTCAAAGTAGATATAGTAGCTTCCTCTGGCTTCCATCGGATCAACGTTAACACGGAAACCCATAATCTTGATGCCGAAGTTGCCCTGATAATGATAACTGCGTTGTACAACGCCGCTTAATCCGTCATCCGGAGCGGGAGGAATAGCGACAGTAATTTTTTGCCATCCGATAAAGTTAAGCTTACCCATGAAGAATTCATAATATCTTCCGTAGAAGTCTTGAATTAATACATAGAGCTCATGATTAAAGTTACGGCCTGCAACCCATACAGAAATGGTTTTTGTAATACCTTCGATTGGGATTGGGCGGCTTGGGTAAATGGTAAAATCGTGGTAACCCCTGCGAAGGTAGTCTACCCTTGTACCAAGTACGTGTACATCTCTAATATCCATGCCTTCTTCATCAGGAATTGCAATTTTATTCGCAGGATTTCCAATGAATAATCTGGTAGTTGTATATCCGTTGTCATTTGACATTGTAGATTTCCAGAAACCATCATGTTCAAATTTGTCTACAGATACTTCTTTAATTAACTGCTGAGCGGATTCAATACCGAGTCTTTCGGGATCCGGCGCTCCAATTTCTCTAGTCTGAGCGAAAGCAAATCCGCCCATTAATAAGATTAAAGCAATAACCAATAATTTCTTCATATTATTTTTCCTCCTCGGCCGACCAAAGTTTGTCAACATATGCCGGATCGGCTAAGTCATTACCGTCAAACAATGCTTCAAACATATCTGTCAGTATCTTTAACTGTTTAAAGTAAATATAAAAATTGTCTACTCTTTCTACAGGTTGTGTCCAAATTCTGAATTTGACAAACTTTAAGCCCGCATAAGCAGGAAGAACACGCTTGGATTGAGTTATACTTGTAGGAATATTAAGGCGCAGGTTTTTCCAGCCGGTGTACGAAATATCGCCGAGTTTAAGGGCATATACTACACCGCGGTAATCGCGCAAATAAACTTCTATATAATACTTGAGGTTTGCTCCCCAGACCCACACGTCAATGTTGGAAACTCTTCCCGGAATTGGGATTTCGTAAGGAACAGCGTTTTCATCATCCTTTAAAGTCGGATATAAATCGATCCAGTTATAACCCTTGCGATCAAACTGACCTCTTAAACCTAAACTTCTGATTGGATCGGCGTCAGGGTTTCTGATACTTTCATAACCAAAAACCTGAAGCGGAAAAGACTTTACATAAGTGGTAACCGGATACTTTGAAATGTTACCTTTATCGTCTTCTACCGGATCGCCATTCTCGTCTCTAATAGCAGAGATAAATCTGCTTGCTTGAGTCTTCCAAATAAACGGAGCATCTTCGTCTCCGTTAAAAGTTTCCAGAATTCTTGTTTCCCAGCTAATAGCCTTCTCTTGACCATAGGCTGAAAAGACCATTATACATGCCATAATAATCAGGCAAATAATTTTGAAACTGCGGTGTTTCATTCCTAACTCCTTTTACAATAAGCCTTGCTTAGAATTATAGTAAATTGCTTTACCTTTGTCAACATTCAAGGGTAGATTTCTGTATTTTACCTTATTTTTCGTATTTTGCGCAATATCTTTTTATTAAATTTTTTAGTATTCGGGACGATGATTTTTGACCCTATTAACCCCTCCTTTTCTTCAGCAGAAAAAAGCCTTACTGCCTCTTTTACCTGAGCCAAAGGCGAATCGTTTATTACCATAACTCCATTTAAAGGTATTAGGTCAGGATTGAGCCAGGATATAAAAATAATAGGAATTTCGATGTTTTGATCGATAAATTCACTACCAACTCCAGCTAAAACAGCGCAAGAAAGGTCAGGAAGCAGATTATAATGGGAAAAATTGGTATAAAAACTGATTTCCGGAGCTCTTTCATCGCCTAAAACGCCGATAAATGCCTCTCTTGCCTGTCTTTCTATGGAATAATCCAGAAAAACTACGATTCTGCCGCTTTTTCCTATCTGTTGAGCAGCAAGTCCAGCCTTTTTAAAGTCATTTTCTATGTCAGTTTTATAAACATATTCGAATTCGGACAGATTAGTTGCGCTTCTTCCTGCCAGAATAATAATTGGGATATCAGGATTTTGCTCTTTATAAATCCTTGCCGAACGGGAAAATCTTAAGGGAAAGAGCACGCAATAAGGGCGGGATGATACCTCGGCGGCGGCATGGGGCACAATGTCCTCGCCTGCATCATTGGCGACTATTACCATTTTTACCCTGCGAAACAGGGCAATTGAGCTGCCTGCAATTTCATCCTGAATTCTTTGTTTTCCGTAAAGAAGTACAAAGGATTCCTCCGCGATAATAAGCACAGGGGAACGGATATAAAAGACAATAAGAACGGCACAAGCCGCTAAAATTGCCGCCGCTGTAATTATAAGAGGAATCTTCAGATACTGGAAATTTTGCTGTAAACGGGGAGGTATTTTTAATTTTTTAAACATATTTATGTACCTGATTTAGTATACCTCCTACCCTATCTGCCCGCAAGCGGTCGTATTAACACTCTCTATACTTGACCAAAGCAAAAAAATTATATAATATATAGAAAATTACCTTAGGAGTGAATAAAATGACAAGTTATAAAGAATTAGGTCTTGTTAATACAAAAGACATGTTTGAAAAGGCAGTAAAAGGCGGTTATGCCATTCCTGCGTACAATTTTAACAATATGGAACAGATGCAGGCTATTATTATGGCTTGTGTTGAGACAAAATCACCTGTTATCCTGCAGGTTTCGGCTGGAGCGCGCAAGTACGCTAACCAAAACATACTTAAAAACATGGCTCGCGGCGCCGTTGAATACGCCCATGAGCTTGGTTATGATATCCCTGTCGTTTTACACCTTGACCACGGCGACGGTTTTGAGATTTGCAAGGATTGTATCGAAACAGGTTTTTCATCTGTAATGATTGACGGTTCTCATTTTTCCTATGACGAAAACGTTGCCCTTACAAGAAAGGTCTGCGAGTTTGCCCATTCCCAAAAAGATTATGTTACCGTAGAGGGAGAGCTTGGAGTTCTTGCCGGCGTAGAAGACGATGTTTCTTCCGAACACAGCCATTATACTCAGCCGAGCGAAGTTGTCGACTTTGTAAACAAAACAAAAGTTGATTCTCTTGCAATCTCAATCGGCACAAGCCACGGCAGGGCAAAATTTAAACCTGATCAATGCACAAGAGATGCAAACGGCATTCTTATTCCCCCTCCGCTTCGCTTTGATATTTTAGAAGAAATTGAAAAACAAATCCCGGGTTTCCCTATCGTTCTTCATGGTTCATCATCGGTTCCCATTGAATATGTTCATATGATCGAAAAATTCGGCGGAAAGCTTACAGACTCTGTCGGCATCCCGGAAGATCAGAT
>Ga0209755_10001926_pt1 | contig 30092 bp, 15 predicted proteins | sample TergutCo191P1_FD_187301 | JGI IMG/M metagenome (GOLD analysis project Ga0209755, IMG submission 187301) | Cornitermes sp. P1 segment gut microbial communities from Petit-Saut dam, French Guiana - Co191P1 (SPAdes) (version 2) | ecosystem: Host-associated > Arthropoda: Insects > Digestive system...
GTTACAACAGCAATTTTGAAAAATCACAACACCAAATTTCAAAAACCACTAGCACAGGGATCATTCATGTGGTACAATAGATTCATAGCTATGCATCACATTGAGTAATCCCCCTAAAATCCAAGGGAGGATATATCAATGATAAAAGTACATTTGCAAGAAAAAGGAAATGGCAAAAATTGCTACGCCGTTATCGGCACTATCGACGAGAACGGCAAGTGGAAACAGAAGTGGATCAATACAGGAGTGCCGACAAAGGGCAACAATAAGCGCAAAGCGGAGTTGAAGCTAAAAGAGATTTTGACGGAATACGAGCAAGATGGCGGCATTAGCATCTCCAAAGATGCCGACTTCTCAGATTTCATAGAGCAATGGCTAGAAACCATGAAGGTATCTATATCGCCTACGACGTATGACGGCTATAAAATAACCTTAAGCTCTCACGTCTTGCCTTATTTCAAACCTAGAAAACTGAAGGTCAAAGATGTGACTCCTGCCGTAGTGCAAGCCTACGTCAACGAAAAACTGGATAAGGGGTTATCAGCAAACACAGTTAGGCGACATCTTGCGAATATATCCAAATGTATGGATAGTACCGCAAAGCAGAATATCATCGCCTACAACCCCGTAAAACGCATCGAAAAACCCAAGGCACAGAAATTCACAGGAGCTAAAGTCTATAATCAAACTCAAATCGATCAGCTTCTGGAGGTGTCGAAGGGCGGGCCGCTTGAAATTGTTGCCTTGCTCACGTTGTTCTATGGGCTCAGAAGGTCAGAGGCTCTTGGAATAAAATGGAAATCCATAAATTTCCAAGATAAAACCCTAACCATCGAACATACCATCGTCAGAATCGGCACCAAAATCCACAGACTTGACCGCACCAAAAATGATAGTAGTAATGCGACATTTCCCATGCCTGACACTATCATCAAGCGGCTCAAAGAATGGCGGGTGCAACAAGAGGCACACAAAGCCCTGCAACCCAACGACTACATCGATGAGGGCTACATCTGTGCCAAACCAAACGGCGAGTTGCTACTCCCATGCTACGTCAGCAAGCACTTTTCAAAACTGCTAAAGGCGAATGACATGCCCCATATCAGATTTCATGATTTGCGGCACTCGTCGGCGGGCTTTTTGAAAAGGCTGGGCTTCGATTTGAAAGATATCCAAACATGGCTGCGACACAAGGATATTCAAACAACCGCAAACATCTATCTTTCGCTCGACATGGAGGCAAAGGTAGATATCGCTGACAAGCTCAATGCTACATTGCAGATGTCAAAGTCTGTAAGCTGATAGAAACCGATAGCCAACGGCAGCGAAACGGGGCGGGCAAAAAATCCAAACCAAAATCACCGCCTGAAAGAAATTTATGTTTTGAAAGAATTATGAAAGAATTGTCCGGGGATTACTGGGAAAATAGAAAAATTGCGGGCTATCGGATACCCGAAAAGCCCGCAATCATCGCATCTGGGTGACAGGATTTGAACCTGCGACCTCTAGACCCCCAGTCTTGAAATCTGTGCAATACTTGACAATGGTAAATAATGGATAATGCTGGATAAGTTCTGATATTTCGGGGTTTGTTGGGTATGTGTTTTGTCGAAAATCCCCCGTTGGCTTAGTGGTAATATCGGATTTGAAGGCGAAAGTGTTAGACAGGTGTTAGACAAAAATTCCGAAACACCTTCTTGTTGTCATCCTATTGTGTCACCGCGATAGTTTTTTCAATCTCTCTTATTGATTCAAGGGACAACCCTGTGTCTTCAATAATTTCTTCTATTGGCCTGTTGCGTTTGAGCATCTTTTTGGCATACTCCACATCTCTTTCCTCAACCTTTTCTTTAGCATAGTCCCGCGCAAAAATCCTTCTATGCGTCTCCGCATTATATTCTGTAAACAAACTGCTCACGATCTTCCCTCCATTTCTTCTCAAAAACTCTGACAATATATCATTGTCTATACAGTGGTCTACAGTTCTTTTGACTGCATCTGTATAATCTTCGCATACTTTTTGAAATTCCCTCAGCTTAGCAATGAATTCTGAATATTGCCTTAGTTTTTCGCCTTTGACAAGCAACTTGGTATTCATACCTCTGTTGATATTATATACGGGAACCTCAAGTTTTAACAACCCTAGAGAATTATCACTTGATGGTGAATCCTCATCTTCTCCGAAAAGCCTAGATAACTTTAGGATTTCCAACTCTGGACGCACGGCGATTCCATTGTAAAATACTGCAAATTCCGGCTTTGGTAGCTCCATGAGGCTATTGCTGTACAAAAAGTTTTCTTCCTTGTCTTTCCTCTCTCTTATCAACTTCTCATACAACTGCCCCAGATACATCAACATCCTAATTGGCATATTGATGTTTGGAGTAGATTGGTGCTCGCCCGCAAACAAAACCCTGTCCTTCACTATAAACGCCAAATCATTTTTCATTTCACCCGACACAACCGTGGTGATAGTGATTATTCTGATTTCATCCGGGCGGCACTTTATGCCTGTTAGGGCATAATAAAGCTCCGCCGCGTTTTCCGGCTTTTCAAAGAGTAGCTTGAAAACACCGTCTTTGATTTCTCTGTTGGCTGATGGGGTGTCATTTGCCGCATCGGGCGTTATTGTATTTTCTGTTTTGGATTTCGTGTTCGCCACCCTCTTGGAATTATTGTAGCATATGGGGCGCAATTTTTCAAATGGAATTTGTCGAAAAATAAATCGTCGGCAATGGGTGTATTGGCCATGAATGTTTTGTAGCCGGGTTGCTTTTTGCGGAAGGGGAGGTGTTGTGGCTTGTGTTGAATTTGTGCGGTTTTTTGCAAATTTGATGCAAATTTAGGTAGCACCGCCAAAGGCGAGATTTCGAAGGAATCGGCTTTGCAAAGCGAAACTGCAAGAGAGAAAAATTGTGTGAAACAGGTTATGCGCCATTGCTAGGTAGAAATAGCGGCAATAGTAATATGCATTTTTCAGAAGGGTATTATGGTGATATTGGTAAAAAACCTGCGTTTTTAAGGGTTTCGCATATGTGGTGGCAAAAGTTTTCGATATGGGTGGTGTTTTGGGTTCTGTTTGGGGGAAAGGGGGCTAGGCCTCTTTCGCGGGTGAAGGCTATGAATGCCTCGGATTCTGCGGCGGATTGTATTTGGGCCTCTATGCCGTTTAGGCGGTTTTGGGGGGTGTTGGCGGGGATGAAGATGCCGTAGAATTCGCCGAAGGGCAGGATTGTGTTGATGGCCGGGGAGAATCCTGCGATTGATGGGATTGGGATTTCGCCAGTGCCGCTGTAGATTGTGAAAATTGTATCGATGAATGCCGCTAGGGCGCGGATTTCGCCGGAGCGGAGGGGGTGGGCTATTTCGGTTGAGGTTAGGATGGCGAAATCGGCGTTGCCGTTTAGCAGGGCATTTATGGCCGGGCTGCTGCCCGCGTGGGAGATGTGCTCGAATTCTAGGGTCGTTTTGGTGCGAAATAGCTCGGCCGCGGTAAAGCTGATTGTGCCAAAGCCGCTATTGGCGCAGCGTAGCGCGCCCGGGGATTGGCGGAGGGCGGCGGCTAGGTCGGCTAGGGTCGCAAAGGGGGAATCCGCCGCCACCGCGATGATTGCCGGGGCAAAGGCGCATAGCCAGCCCGTCCAGTTTTGGCGGGGGCTTTCGGCAAAGCCCATTGCCTCGGCGGTCACAAAGGCCGATAGGCTTGTGGATAGTATATTTTCGCCATCGCGCGCCGCCTCGTATACGGCGTTTAGCCCCCTCGCGCCATTCGCGCCGGCTATGTGCTGTATGGTTAGCTGTGTTTCCATGCCCGGGGCGAGCGCGCGCATCATATCGTCGGCTGTGCTATGGGGATTCCATGCGACCGTCGCGGTAATATGGCTTGGAATATCGTCTCTGTTTAGCAAAATTAAAAACAAAGCCGCCGAAACCACAACAACGGCGGCCATTATCAATATCCCCTTTTTATTTTTCATTCAAATCCCCCCTGCGAGCCTTCAAGCCAGCCAGCAAGCCGTCTATCGCGGTTTTCACCGGGGCAAATTCGCCAATATATTCCTTTTGCGCCATTACATCATAATCGCCCTTTGCCGCGCGCGCCAGCACATCGGCAATATCGTTTACATAGGCCTTTATCGCATCATTGGTGCGGTTGCAGGCATTTATTACCGATTCAAAACGCCCCTCATATTCGCCGGGCAGGGCGGTAAAATTGCCCATTGCCATATTCATCACATTATGCTCGATATCCGCGAGGGGCTTTTCCACAGAAACAACCATATTATTCATAGCGCGGGCGAGGTCTGCCCAATTCCCCTTAAACCCGGATTCGCTCGCCAGCATGCTGAAATACCCCATGCCGGCATATTTTGCGAGATTTTCAAATTCCGAAATAGCATCTTTGAAATTTTTGCGCAGCGAGCCAAAGGCATCATTTGCCCATGCCCAGTCGCCCTCATATGTTTGCAGCTCGATATCAAAATTGCCCTCGCCAAAATTTTTCATTACATTTATTAGCTCAACAGTCGTTTTTACACGCTCCAGCTCCAGCATTTCCAGCCTTACCGTTTCTGTGATATCTGTGATAATTATTATATTTCGCAAAAGCTTTTCGCCATCCAAAACAGGCGTAACCGCCGCTTGATAAAAATTTACCCCCACAATAAACCGGATGGGCGGGGCATTTTGGTCGAATTCCAAAAGCTCCCATGGCCAGCCCTCGATTTGGGCTAGGGGCGAATATTTTTTCGCCTTTGCGGCGGCGGGAAATAGGGCATTTGCGGCATTATTGCTCCCCAAATAATTCCGCTCATTGTCCGCCAAAAAAATAGCCTCTTTTACAGACGAAAACACCACATCTGCCGTTTTCGCGTCGGTAAAACGATTTATTTTCACCAGCCGCAATAGGCGCAACAAACGAAGCGCGCGCAATATGGTAGTGTTTAGCGGGAAAAACGGCAGATAAAACGGCAACACCGCCAAAATATCAATAATCGCCATTGGCGAGCGCACATATTTAAAAACCGCCGCCCCCGTGCGAAGCTTTGGATACAAAAGAGTCGATGTCCAAATGCGCATCAAATACTCCGCCGTAAACACCCCAACGGCCACCGCCTCCGCAACAAAAAACACAGGATAATAGGCCTCCGGAATATCAAAAATCAGCTCCGCGGCAACCATCACAATATTCACAATAATCAAAACCGAAATCGCCGTGCTAAATACCCGGTTTGCGGGGCTGCGCTGCCCATCATCACGGATTAGGTTAAATACTTTTTGTTTGATGCTCATTGTAAAGCCTCCTTAGAATTTTTGTTGTATTCCTTTTCGTCTTCTTCCGGGTAGTCGTTTTCGTCCTCTTCCGGGTCTTCTTCATCATCATCTTCTTCTTCCTTTAGCAGGTAGTCATCTTCTTCAGGAAGTATGGCAGGGGGGAATTCGGGTAATTCGGGCGGTTCGGGGATATAGGTTGCGGCAAAATCGCCGCCGAGGTTGTCGGAGAGAGTTAGGGAGAGAGAGGATGAGTTGCTCGGGCTGATAAGGTCGCCGCCTTGCACTACAATTGTGCGGTTTTCGGTGTATAAATAGCCATCAGGCACGAACGCACCGACCGGCCCGGTGAATGTGCCACGCTGTGCTGTGGTGCCACTGCGAACATTTAATGCTGCGCCGGTACCGGCTGTGTTTTCATTTGCACCGCCGTCTGTGCCGTAAATTGTGCCGCCGCTCATTCGCAATACGCCGCCAGGCCCAAATTGATCTTCCAACAACTCTATGCCGCCGCCGCGCTGCGCAGTATTGCCGGAAATTGTGCCGTCGTGCATATTCATTGTTCCGAGCACCCTTACGCCGCCGCCGGCGAACCGCGCAGTGTTACCACTTATATTTCCGCGGTACATTGTAAATGTGCCTCCGACGTACACTTGTACGCCACCGCCGACTTGCGCTTCATTGCCGGAAATTGTGCCGCCGTCCAGAACCAAATTGCCGTGAACACGTATCACGGAATGCTCGTTAGCGTCTATGCCGTTTAAGGTGACATAGTTACCCACGGTAAGGGTTGCGCCGTCCCTTATGAAAAACATCGCGCCGACGAAACCGGGAGCGTAAAGCTGGACGGTGACAGGGTTTGCGGCGGCAAGGGTGATGTCCACGCCGCCTTCAAGGTCTACAGGGGCAAGGTATTGGTCGGCGAGGATGGTGACGATGTGTTCCCCCGATACGTTGTATATCGCGCCAATTGCGGCTTGCAAAGTTGCGAAGGGCGTGGCTACGCCGCCATCTGTGCTCACGGTTACGGGGGCGAGGGGGCGGATTAGTTCGCCGTTTCGCACTTCGATTGTGCGGTCTTCGGTGGCCAGATTGCCCGCGGGGGTGAATACGCCGCCGGCGAATGTGCCGAATTGGCCGCTTCCGTACAATGCGCCGCCCTCATCGGCGGTGTTTGCATTAGCCGGGTCGCAAATGCCGTAAATCGTGCCGCCGCTCATTTGGAATGTGTGCAGCGCGGAATTTTCGATGAAAACGCCGCCGCCTTGGTTGGCGGTGTTGCCCGAAATTGTGCCGCCATGCATGATAAATGTCGCGGGATATGCCAAGCCAACGAAAACCCCGCCGCCCTGTGTGCCGGAGGAATTGCCGGTGATTGTGCCGTCATGCATAATAAATGTGGAATTGCGCGACAAGCCAACACCGCCGCCGGGGCCCCAGAAGGTATTGCCGGTGATTATGCCGCCATTCATTATAAATTCGCCGCCTGTCAACCCAACAAGAACTCCGTTATTACTACTATGCCCGCGCAGGGTGATGCCGTCATTTAGGGTCAAAACCGCGCCGTCGGGTATCAAAAACATATTGCCATATGTGGAGAGCTGGATGGTGACAGGGTTTGCGGCATACAGGCTGATATTTGCGCCGCTTGCTAAAACTACAGGGGCAAAAGGCTGGCTTGTGAAAATGGTGACAGTGTGCGTCCCCGGTGTGTTTGCCGCGGCGATTGCCTCTTGCAGAGTTGTGAAATGTCTGGTTGCGTTGTTTGTGGTGACGGTTGCGGTGGTGAGCGGGCGGATTAGCAGGCCGCCGCGCATTTCGATGGTGCGGGGGATATTCATCGTGGCAGGGGGATAGGGCGAGAAACGAACCCATGCAACGCCATCCCAAAATTCAGCGGGGCTTCCATTGAAATTGTTGAGCGCGTGGGCGGCTACGCCTAGGCGGGGCGCGCCATTTGCGATATTGCTGTAATCCGGGTTGCATTCGCCGTAAATTATGCCGCCGCGCATGAAAAATCCTGCATTATTTGCGGCGGTGGCTAGCGAGCCTAGGCTAACGCCGCCGCCATGGGCGTTTGCGGTGTTATTTCGTATTGTGCCGCCATTCATATAAAATCTGCCCTGCTCGATTTGCACCGCGCCGCCATTTTGGTTGGTTAGATTGCCAAAAATCTCGCCGCCATTCATGGTGAAAATGCCGCGCACCAGCACCGCGCCGCCGAAATAGCTCGTATTATTGCCGGTAATTGCCGAGCCGTCTAGCATATAGAATCTGCCGCCCACCAGCACCTCAACAACCGGGCGGTTATTGCGCGCGGTATTTGTGCCGCGGCCATGCAGGGTGATATTATCGCCAATAGTGAGCGCGCCGCCCACATTAAACAAACTGCCGTTTGCGCCAAGCCTAATATTTACAGGGCTATCGGCGGCGAGGGTTATGTTCACATTAGGTGCAATCGTTGTTTGCCCCATATATTGGTCTTGCAAAATGGTTATGGTATGCTCTCCGGCGGGCTGGGCATTTGCCCATACCAGCGCGGCGGCAATGTCAATAAAATATTGCGAATCAATCCGCACAGTTCTTTCAGGGCGGAGAAGCTCACCGTTGCTGACTTCGATTGTGTGACTTACGTCAACGCCGAAAGAGCCGTGGGGAACAAACGAGCCGTTGTCCATTATGCCATACTGCGCTCTACCCGCCCCTCCTACGGTAATAGAAAGTACGGACGTGACGCCAGCAGTAGCGCGGTTGGCGGGCGGGTCTGAGGCTTCGCGCCCTCCTGTCCCGGAAATCAGTCCATTAACCACGAAGAGCCTTCCGCCGACTGCGCCGCTGCCTTCTACACGAACGCCGCCGCCTACGTTTGTTGCTTCATTGTTAAAAATTTCTCCGCCAAGCATATAGAAAACGCCGTTATTTACGCGAACGCCGCCGCCGTTTCTGCCTGTGTTGCCGTGGATTGCGCCGCCATGCATTCTGAATGTGCCCAGCACATAAACGCCGCCTACATGAACGGGAGTAGGAGCAGGAATAATGTTACCCGTAACCGCCGTGTTATTGTGCATTTCAAACGTGCCGTTTTCGTTTACGATTACGAGCGGGGCGTTATTGCCATAAATCCCGCGCAGGGTAATGTTGTTGCCAAGAACGAGGGTCGCGCCCGCGCCTATGGTAAACATGCTGCCGTTTTCGTAAAGGGTGACGGTTGCGGCGTTTGCGGCGGTTAGGGTGATATTCGCGCCGTTTGCTAGGGTTACAGGGGCGAGATATTGGTCGGCGAGAATGGTGACGGTGTGTATGCCCGGTGCATTTGCCGCGCTGATTGCGGCTTGCAGGGTTGCAAAGCCTGTGGTTATGCCGTTTGTGGTTACGGTTGCAAAGCCAACATCGGGGATATGCCCGATTATATGCGCATCAATCCATGCCTGCATAAATCCCCATTCTTCAGGCGTTTGGGAATTGGCAAAAGCGGTGGTGCGCCACCAGTCATGGTTATTCCACTCAAAATGCGTGATACACGCGCCGTCGTTGGTGTTTATGCCGGAGGCAGGCGTGCGGACGCCAATGGGGAGGAGTGCCATATCTTTGCGGGCGTGGTTGTTAGCGAGGGTGCTGCCCGCCCCGGCTGGCAGAATGCGCCTAACGCTGTTTTGCGAGGTTCCGGAGGGGAGTGCCGTTTCTGTAGCCAGCGAAACGGTGTTTCGTATCGCGGCGGAAGCAGTACCGGCAGTAGCACCAAAGCCCACTATACCGCCGACATTGCCTGTTCCTAATACGGTTACGGCGGAAACGCTGTTAATCACGAGGGCATTTGCGTCGCTTTTGTTGCCGACAATACCGCCCACGACGGTGCTGTTGTTAGTTATATTGCCCGACACAAACACGTTTTCGATTGTGCCGCCGGAAATTGCGTTTGCTATGCCGCCGGTGTTAGCCCCGGTGCGGTTTATGTCTATACCAATTAGCGCGACATTGCGTACTGCGCCGCCTTCAATTCGGGCAAACAAGCCGCCCGCGTTTGCTCCTGAGGAGCTTAGGCCGTGTATTTCAAAACCGCGCCCATCAAACACACCCGAAAAGTCCCCAGGAATCGGCAGCCAGTTTGCGGTGTGGTCTAGGTTAATATTTCCGCCGAGGATGTAGTGCGCGCTTGATGACCACACGCCGCCTCTGTGGTTATATCCGCGCCCCATAATGAGCAGGTCGTTTTCGTCCCGGATTATGAATGGGTTGGCGGCTGTGCCATCCTCCGGCGTTTGGTTTGTCGTTAGGGCGGCTGTGTTTGCCGTTATGCCGGGCGAAAAGGCTATGGTTATGGGCGTGTTATTATGCGCCGCTGTTATGATTGTGCCATGGGGCGGGTCTGCGGTTATGCCGTTTGCGGCAAAATCAGCAAAGTCTATTTCGCGGGTTGTGGTGTCGTCATAGGCGAGGGTTACTAAAAGCCCCGCTAGGTTTAATTCCTGCCCCACGTAATAAATCAGCGTATCGGGCTGTGCCGCTATGGATATGCCTGTTACGGAGGCGGCGGCGGTGGCTGGGAATGTAAATGAAAGCGTAGCCGTGCCGCCGGTGTTGGCTATGGGCGATATGATTGTGTCGTTAATTATTGCGGTGGATATGCCTGTAAAAGTGTGGTTAGCCGCCGCTGTTAGGGTGATTTGTGCCGTGAATGCCGTCGCGCCCCGGAATGGGTCATATGCCGGTGTCCATATTACCGCGCCTGCGGTGAAATTGGGCTCGAGTGTGGCTATTGTTGCGATTGTGTTTGGCGGGATTGCCACAACCGGGGCTGTTATAGTAATTGCCGGGTTTATGATAATCGCCGCGCTAACCGCTACATCTACCGGATAATTTTCAAGCGGGTTGAAATTGACTGTATCGGTTGGCGTAAAATTCATATTGTGCTGCCATATTCCAACTTCACCAACGGCTGTGCTTGGCGTTGCCCATGTAAATATACCCGCAGGGGTGCTTGTGCCATTGCCGGGAAGGGTGATTTCTGCGAGGGTTTGCCCATAGGTTGCCGTTAGGTTGGTAGGCCATGATACGGTGGGGTTTGCGCGGCTCATGCCCGGGTTTGCCGAAAGGGTTCCGGTGAAATTACCGCTTGCGGTAAAGGTGGTTTCCTGGTCTACATTTGTGACTTGGCTCCATGTTCCCGTGGCGGTTAATCCGCCAATTGTTACGGTTGCGGCTGGGGTTTGCGGATTGCCTGTGAAAGTAAGCGCGCCAAATGTGCCTATAATACCCCCTGCTATATCGCGTGGGTTTACGGTGATGTCTAGCGTTGCGGTTGCTATATTATGATTTGCGCCGCCGCCGCGTGTGGCGGTTATGGTCGCGCCTCCCGCGCTTAGGGGTGTGATTACGCCTGTGGTTGGGCCGATTTCGACCGCATTGCCGGCCGTTACCGCCCATGTTATTGTGCCGTCGCCTTGGCCGCCTGTGGTGGCGAGAGGGATTGTGGAGATATCGCCATAGATTATCGCGCCGGGGTCTGTTATGGCGAAATCGGTTTGGTCGGCGCGGCTCATGCCTGAGTTTTGGTTTGCGATTGTTCCCGCGAAATTACCGCTTGCGGTGAATGTCGTGGTGTCGGCTATGTTTGTGACTTCGCTCCATGTGCCTGTCGCGGTTAGTCCGCCTTGTGTTACGGCGGCTTGCGGCGTTTGCGGCGTGCCGTCAAATGTCATGGAGGCAAACGCGCCCACGGCAAAGCCCGCTATATCGCGCGGATTTACGGCGATATCTAGCGTTGCGGATGTTGCATTATGATTCGCGCCGCCGTCGCGAGTGGCGGTTATTTCTGCGCCTCCCGCGCCCAAAATCGTGATTGCGCCAGTGTTTATGTCAATCGAAACCGCGCCGCCGCCTGTTACCACCCATGTTATCGCGCCGTCGCCTTGGCCGCCTGTGGTGGCGAGGGTGATGGAGCTATCGCCATAGGTTATTGTGCCGGGGTCTGTGATGGCAAAGCCGGTCTGGCCAGCGCGGCTCATGCCTGGGTTTTGGTTCGCTATTGTCCCCGCAAAATTGCCGCTTGCGGTAAATGTCGTGGTGTCGATTATGTTTGTGACTTCGCTCCATGTGCCTGTTGCGACTAAACCGCCAATTGTCACGGTCGCGGATGGGGTTTGCGGGGCGCCTGTAAAGGTGAGCGGGGCAAATGCACCCACGACACCCTCTGCTATATTGCGCGGAGCTACGGTGATATCTATTGTTGCGGTAATTTCGTTGTGATTCGCGCCGCCGTCGCGAGTGGCGGTTATTTCCGCGCTACCCGCGCTTAGTATTGTAATCGCGCCTGTGCTTGGGTCGATTTCAACTGCATTGCCGTCAGTTACCGCCCATGCTACCGCGCCATCGCCTTGGCCGCCTGTGGTGGCGAGGGTAATGGAGCTATCGCCGTATGTTATCGCGCCGGGGTCGGTTATGGCAAAATCGGTTTGAGCGGCGCGGTTTACCGTCACGGTCAAATTCCGCTCAATCATGGCGAAATTGGGGTCTGCCGGGGTATAGGTCGCGGCATGCTCGCGCTCGCCCACATTCCCGACATAGGCGGAGGCTGTTACCCAAGCCCAGCCGTCGGGAAGGGCGGGTAGCACATCCGCCAGCGTATCGCCAAATGTGGCGGATAGGCCAGTCGGGAGGGTATATGTCGGCGCGGCCTGCGCTATATTCACGATGATATATCCCGGCGCGGGGGCAAAATTGCCGCTTGGGTCGGTAAAAATCGCGGGGAAGGGGCTTCCGCTCTGTAGCACGGTCAGCGGGGTTGCGGGGTCGACCCATGTGTAATGGTTTGGCGGTGTTACATCCGCGAGGGTCAGGCCGGGCGCAAATGTCACGGTTATCGCATCGGGCGCGCCAAATTCGCCGGTCGCGGGGGTTATGTTCCCCATCAAGCCGGTGGGCTGGATTATCATGTAATTTTCGGGATTCGCATTGCCGCCGCGCATTTCAAATTCGCCTGTGATTGTCACGGCATGCATACCCACGACGGATTGCGCAAAAGTGCCCTGCACGCCGCCAGTATAAACAATCGCGGTTTGCCCGCCAACCATTCCGTCAAATTGCAAATCGCCCCATGCGGTGACGGCGTAATTTCCGCCAATAAACGACCGCGTGATATAAAAGCCCGAGATTGTTACGGTCGCGGGGGCTATGGCAAATGTGCTTGTGACAAAGCCAGCATAATTGCCGTCGGTTGTTGCGGTTATGGTTATGGTGGCATCTCCCGCGTTGATATTATTTGAAAATGCGGCGGTGAAATCGGCGGATTGGGCCAGATTTGCCGAGCCGTCTGTTACGGTAAATGTCGGGGTTTGCGCCGCGCCATCATAAATATGGGTGCTTGTTACGGTGATAACAACATTTGTCACACTGCGGCGGGCTATGGTGAGGGTTATTTCGGCATAAACCGGGGCGTGGTTGTCATCCCCGGCGCGGGTAGCGCGGATTGTGAAAATTCCGACACGCTCGATTGTAATCATGCCAGTTAATGGAGCGATATCCACAGCATCGCCATCCATCAATGCCCATGTGATATCCCCTACAGAGCCGCCCTCGGCCTGCAATGCAACCGGTGCATCGCCAAAGGTGAGTATGCCGGGGTCGGTAATAGTAAGGGCGGGCTGTTGCGCCTGAGCTATGGTTATTGTCAAATTCGCCTGGGCGGGGTAGAAATTATTGCTCGCCGGGGTAAATGTGGCGGCGTGGGTTTGCGTCCCGGCCGCGCCCGCGGGGGTATTGCCCGGCGCATCCCATTGCCAGCCCGCAGGGAGGACTATTTCGGCAAGGGTATTCCCGAATGTTGCGGTTAAATTCGTTGGCAAGGCGAAATCCGGCGCGTTTTCTCCTGGTGCGCGGGATATTGTAAAATACACGGTCGCCGTGCCGGTGTAATTGCCGTCCGGTGCGGCGGTTAGGGTGATTCTGGCCGTTGTTCCCGCATTTGTGTTATTGAAAAACTCGGCTGTGAAATCGGCGGATAAAACAAGATTGGCCGAGCCGTCTGTTACGGTAAATTCCGGCGTTTGCGCCGCGCTGTTATAAACATGGGTGCTTGTTACGGTTATGTTTACAAGCGAAATATCGCGCTGCTCGATTGTGAATGTTTGCGTGGCATATGCGGGCAAATGGTTTGCATCGCCGTCGCGTCTTGCGCGCACCGTGAAATTCCCGGCGTTTTCTATGGTGACAATGCCTGTGGCCGGAGCAATAGTCGCCACCGCATTTCCGCTAATAATTTCCCATGTAATCGCGCCGGTGCATAGGCCGCCCGCGGTCGAAAGGTTTACAAAGCTTTGCCCAAAAGTAATCACGCCGGGGTCGTTTATGGCAAAATCGGGTTGCTCCGCGCGGCCAACGGAAAGGCTCGCAGGAATAAACTCCGCAAAATAGTAATTATCCGCTTCCAAAGTGCCGAGAGCCACTATAATTTCAAAATCGCCCGGGGCATCGCCAATGGCATAATCCGGCACAGAAATCTCCGCGCCGCCGCGCACAACGGAAATATCATCACCCGCCACAAACCCGCTGATGGTATAACTAAGCGCGGGCATATCTGCGCCAAACACCTTTGCCGCAGGATTTGCGGCAACACTAAGCGGCGCGCGCGCTATACTGAGCGGCAATATCGCGCTAACCGGATAATGGTTGCCATCACCCTCAAGGGTTGCCTGCACAACAAAATCCCCGGCGCGCTGAATCTCAACAACCCCAGTATTTTCATCTATTCCAACCGCATCGCCCACCGTCAATTCCCATACAATCAAGCCCGCACTCTGGCCACCCGCCGCCGTGAGCGTTACCGAGGCATCGCCAAAGGTAATAACACCGGGCGGATTTATGGCAAAACCAGTCTGCGCGGCGCGGCTCATGCCTGGGTTTTGATTCGCTATTGTTCCCGCGAAATTGCCGCTCGCGGTAAAGGTCGTTGAGTCAGCTACGTTTGTGACTTCACTCCATGTGCCTGTAGCGGTTAGGCCGCCTAGTGTTACGGCAGCTTGCGGTGTTTGTGCTGTGCCATCGAATGTCATTTGAACAAACGTACCTACAGTAAAATCAGTTATATCACGTTGGTATACGGTGATGTTTAGCGTTGCGGTAATTTCGTTATGGTTTATACCGCCCGCGCGAGTGGCGGTTATTTCCGCGCTCCCTGCGCTTAGTATTGTAATTGCGCCTGTGGTTGGGTCGATTGAAACTGCGCTACCATCTGTTACCGCCCATGTAACTGCGCCGTCGCCTTGGCCTCCTGTGGTTGCAAGGGTTATGTTAGTGTCGCCATAGGTTATTGCGCCGGGGTCGGTTATGGCGAAATCGGTTTGGGCGGCGTAATTCACCGTAATGGAAACATCGCCCGAAACGGTCGCGGCTATATCGTAGTTTTGCAGCGTGAGTGCATCGGGGGTGAATATAACGGCGGAGTTGTGCGTTCCCGCGTTTAATATTTGGGTCGGATTTTCCCATGCAAAACTGCCGTCTGCCGTGCCGCCGATAGTGCCGCCCGATAAATCGGAGGCCGAAAGGGGTTGCCCAAAGGTAATCGCCTCCGCAGTCGGCCAGTTAATTGTTGGCGCGGCGGCGCGGTTTACCGTGAGCGGTATGGGGTTGGTGATGGTCGCGGGTATGTCATAATTCTGAATAGTCAAAGCATCGGGGGTGAATAGCATATTGAAATATTGGTCGGGGTTTGCGTTGGGGGTGTGGGTCGGATTTTCCCATGCAAAAGAACCGTCCGCCGTGCCGCTTGCCGAGCCGCCCGATAAATCGGAGGCCGAAAGGGGTTGGCCGAAGGTTATGTTGCCCGCCGCCGGCCAGTTGATTGTTGGCATGGCGGCGCGGTTTACTGTGATGGCTACATTTTGCGTGGTTGTGGCGATTGTTTCGTAATTGTCGAGGGTTAGCTGGTTTGGCGTGAATATCATGGCGAAATATTGGCCGGGGTTTGCGTTGGGGGTGTGGGTCGGGTTTTCCCATGCAAATGCGCCGTGGTCGTTGCTGGCGAGCGATAGCGCGGAGGCCGAAAGTGGCTCGCCAAAGATGATATCGCCCACCTCAGGCCATGTGATTATTGGTGCTGCGGCGCGGTTTACCGTAAGCTGCACCGTGTTGGTTGCCGGCATCATGCCGAAATTGTCAATCGCGTGTTGGGTTGGGGTGAAAATTACCACAAAGCCGCTGTTTGCCACGGTCGGCATGGTGTCGGGGGCTTGCCATGCAAAATTTCCGTATGGGAAATCGCTCACAAGCGGTATATCGGCCAGCGTTTGCGCGCGGCTAAATGTGGCCGGGTTTGTTGTCGGCCATTCGAGCGCGGGCGCGGCGGTTTGGGTGATTGCGCCGGTAAGGCCGGCGGGTTGCGTGATTTCGTAATTCGCCGGGTTTGCCGTGCCGCCATACATGCCAAAATACCCGGTGAATGTCACGGAAATACCCATGCCAACGGTCGTCTGCGCAAAAACCCCGGCAACGCCGCCATAATAGACAGCCGCCATTTCGCCGCCCTGCAGGCCATCAAAATTCAGCGCGCCCCAATTGGTCACGGCGTCGCTGCCGTCGTATTGTTTGGTAATATTCCAGCCCACAATCGTCAGCGGTGCGGGCGCGATGGTAAATTCGCCGCTCGCCGTGCCGATGTGGTTGCCTATGCCTGTTATGGTCGCGGTGGCAACTCCCGCATCCGTGTTATCTGCGTGAGATATTTCAAAATCCACGCCATACACAAGGGTCGCGCCGTTTAATTGCGCGCTAATTGCGGGCATGTGTGCCGTTGCGGTGTATATAAACGCGCCCGGTATGGTAATATCCGCGTCGGATAAATCTTTGCGCTCAATGGTAAAACTGCCAATCATTGTGCCGAAATAGTTGTCGCCTGTGGCGGTTAGTGTAATTGTGGCTGTCCCGGCGTTGGTGTTATTTGTGAATACCACCGAAAAATCCGAAGATAGGGCAAGATTTTGACTGCCCGAAAAATCCGTCACAACCAAATAATCATATGGCGTGATGGGGTTGCCGGTGAATATCAAATCCGCGGCGGGGAGTATTGATATTGTTACGTTTTCGAGGTTGCGCGGGGTTACGGTGGCGGTGAGGGTGTGGTAAATGGGATAATGGTTTGCATCGCCGGCGCGGGTTGCGCGCACACTAAATTCGCCCGCGCTTTCAATCGAAATAAAGCCCGTGGCCGCGGCTATGGTGATGGCATCGCCGCCAACCAGCTCCCATGTCACCGCTCCTGCCTGGCCGCCCTGTGTTGTTAATGCCACAGGCACACCGCCAAAGGCCAGCGCGCCGGGGGCGTTTATGAAAAATCCGGTTTGCGCCGCTCGGCCTACTGTTATAGTCCAATTTTCGGTTACAGGGCTGTAGCCGGCTGTATTTGCCGGGGTAAATGTCGCCGCATGGGTGCGCGTGCCAGCATTTCCAACCAAAGCATTTGGATTATTCCATGCCCAGCCGGCCGGCAATTGGATTGCCGAAAGATTTTGGCCAAATGTCGCGGCCAATAGCACCGGCGCGGTGTAATCCGGCGCGGAAATACCCGGCGATGGGGTTGGGTCGGTTGAGGGTTCAGTTTCCGGCTCGGTTGGGGGTTCGGTTTCAGGCTCTGTTTCGGGTTCTGTTGGAGGCTCTGTTTCCGGCTCAGTTTCGGGTTCTGTTGGAGGCTCTGTTTCCGGCTCAGTTTCGGGTTCGGTTGGGGGTTCGGTTTCGGGTTCTGTTTCCGGTTCGGTCGGAGGTTCGGTTTCCGGCTCGGTTGGGGGTACGGTTTCTGGTTCTGTTGGAGGTTCGGTTTCCGGCTCGGTTTCTGGTTCTGTCGGGGGTTCGGTTTCGGGTTCTTGTTCTGGTTCTTCGTCAGCGATAACTACATGCACGATTGGCGGTTCAGGCACTATGGGTTCAGGCACTATGGGTTCAGGCTCTATGGGCTCGGCTATTTCCGCCTCCTGCTGCGCGATAACGGCAACAACTTCTTGGGCTATTTCCGCCAATTGCGGGGTTTCGGTCATATCAAATGTGGCGAGAATTTCCATTAGATCATCTATGGGGACATCAATATCATTTTCTCTAAGCTCGGCAACCACATCGACGGTATTGTGAAATACCACCATTTGCTCCAAAAAGCTCTCGCCCGCCGGAGCAGCCGCCAGCAAAACCAAAACAGGCTCGCCATATTCATCATAGCTGGTAAAATTATCTATGCGCAGGGTGGCGCGGATTTCCTGGCTGGCCTGTATGCTCAAAGGGGAATAGGGGTCGATAGCGGTATCAAAAACCACGGGGACAACGCCCAGGGCTGTGGTAACAAGCATTGTCACCAAAGTAAAACCAGCCGCCCCGGCGGAAAATACGGAATTGAGGGTGGAAAAAAGCGTAGCAAACAGGCCGCTGCTGCTACTGCCGCCGCCCGATATTTTTGCAATAGTATTCAATGTTGGTTTCGCGGGCTCGAGCGGGCTTCCCCGCCAGCTATATAGCCATGTTTTGCCCGCTTTTTTTAGGAATGATAAAAAATTACCCATTCCCAGCACCCCTCTGCTAATTCATTTTTAAAGCAAGCATTGTAATATCATCAAATTGCTCTGCGCCATCGGCAAATATATCAATCTCTTTTCTGATATATGATAAAATTTCTTTTGGCGTATTTTTGTCATATTCATTTACCATGTTTTTTAGGCGCTGGGTGGAAAATTGCTCCTTTGCGGGGTTTTCCGCCTCGGTCACGCCATCTGTGTATAGAAATAAAATATCGCCTTTTTGCAGGGTTATTTCGGCCTGCTCATAGGTGCTGCCCTCCATAAATCCCGCCATCAGGCCGGGCCGGGTGGCCAGCCAATCAAAATCTTTGCCGGTCGCGCTGTTTTTAACAAGCGGTTTATCATGCCCCGCATCGATATATGCAAATTTGCCGCTGGGAATATCCAGCACACCAAAAAATATGGTCACAAACAAACACTCATCATTGCCCTCGCAAAGCAAATCATTTACCGTCGCCATAACCTGCGAAAGCGAGCCCTCCTGCCGCATGGCAATGCTTTTGAGCTGGGTTTTGGCATTCACCATAAAAAGTGCTGCCGGCATGCCCTTGCCCGAAACATCCGCAATAACGATTGCCAATTTGTTTTCGTCGATAAAGAAAAAATCATAAAAATCGCCGCCCACCTCTTTGGCGGGGTTCATCAGGGCAAAAATATCAAATTCATCCCGCCCCGGAAATGCGGGAAAACGGTTTGGCAATAGGCTGGCCTGAATTTTTGATGCCATATCCAGCTCGGCTTTTACGCGCTCTTTTTCCGCGCGCTCTAGCAAAACGGATTCTGTGATATCCTGTATCAAAATAACATAGCGCAGCAGCATTTCCCTATCATAAATCGTGCTGATATTGGCTTTATAATGATTATCCTCGCTCATAATAAATTGCACCGAACGCCCCGAGATTTTCTCGTCGAAATTATTTAGCTCGGTCGGCCAATTTTCTATTTTTGTGATTGGCTCGTATTTTCTCACGGTTTTTAGCGATGGAAACAAATTATTTGCGGATTTATTTGCCGCGAGAAAATTTTGCTCGGTATCCACCAGCACAAAAGCCTCCTGAATTGACGACATTACCATTTCGGAGGTTTTTGAATCGGTATAGCGATTTAGCTTTATGATGCGCGCAAGGCGCAAAAGGCGCAGCAGCCGCAAAACTGTTGTGTTTACAGGGAATGCAAAGGGCAGATAAAAAGGCAAAACCGCCAAAATATCCACAATCGACATTGGCGAGCGGGCATATCTAAGCCGCGCAACCGCCGCCCTAACTTTCGGGTGCAAAAAATCCGCCGTCCAAAGGCGCAGGGCGTATTCCGCAGTAAAAATAATCACAGTAACCGCCTCAAAAATATCAACTATATGGGCGAGATTTTCGGGAATCAAATCTATTAGGTCAAGGGCGACCATTACCACATTTATAATAATCAAAGCCATAATGCCATTATTGAAAATGCGGTTGGCAAGGCTTCTATGTCCATCATCGCGAATTACATTGCATATTGCTTGTTTTATTCTCATAGTTACCACCCTTATTTGAGCTTAAAAAATGATACCAATTGTTTTAAAATTTCTGCCTGGGCATTTAGCTGTTGCGAGGCGGCGGCGGATTCCTGTGTGGCGGCGGAATTATTTAGCACAGCCTTTGAAATTTCGTCGATATCGGCATTTGCCTCGGAAATCGACTCTGCCTGCCGGCTAAATTGCTGCACAATCGCCCCTATTAGGCCGGACATCTCTGCAATATTCGCCGAAACTGTCGCAAAGGCCTCCTCAACATCCCTCGCAGAAAGCTCAACATCGCTCGCACTTTGGCTATTGGTTTTGATGATTTCGTCGGTTTCGCTGGTGGATGCGCTGCTCCTGCCGGCAAGAGAACGCACCTCATCCGCCACAACGGAAAAACTCCTGCCATGCGCCCCCGCCCGCGCCGCCTCCACCGAGGCATTTAGGGCAAGCAAATTCGTTTGAAAGGCTATATCGGAAATTACTTTGTTGATTTGCGAAATATCGCTGCTGGATTTTTTTACCTTTTCCATGGAAATATTCATGGAGCGGATTACCTCCTCGCCCTGTTTTGCATGGGCGGTAGAGCTTTGCGCGCGCTCATTTAGCGCGGCGGCGTTTTCGGCGGATTTTTTCGCGCCTTGGTTGATATTGTCCATAGCACCCGTTAGCGTATGGACTGCGCCGCTTTGGCTAGATGCGCCCTGCGCCAGTCGCGCCGTGCTTTGGGAAATCTGCGCCGCCCCTGTGGCCACCTGCCCTGTAGCCGCCGCAATATCTGCCATTGTGGCATTTAGCGAATCCAAAATCGTATCCAGCGCGGTTTTGATGGGTGCATATGAGCCAATAAAATCCTTTTTCACGGCAACAGTCAAATCCCCATGCGCCACGCTCTCCAGCACCTGCGCGATTTCATTCACATAGGAGAGGGTAATTTCATTTGTGCGATTGCATGCCGCTATCACAGTTTCAAAGCGGCCTTTATATTCATTTGGAATAGGCGAAAAATCCCCCTGGGACATCCGCATTACATTATATTCAATTTGTGAAAGGGGTGTTTCCACGGCGACCACCAAATTATTTAGTGTATGCACCAGCTCCGCCCAATTCCCCTTGTATTTTGATTCATCAACTAAAAAGCTGAAATTGCCCTCGGTGGCAGCTTTGGCCAAAAATCCGATATCGGCAATGGCATCTGTGAAATTTTTATGTAATGTGTTAATCGCATCATTTGCCCATGCCCAATCGCCGGTATATTCGCCGATTTCGCAATTAAAATTGCCCTCGCCAAAATTTTTCATGACAGAAACCAGCTCGGCCACGGCTCGGCCGCGCTCTATTTCTGCCTGCTCGCGCAAAACAAGCTCCGTCACCTCGTGAATAATCACAACATAGCGCAAAATCATTTGCCCATCTGTGATATGATTGATTTTTGTGCTAAAATGCTTGTCAGCAACGCTAAAACGCCGGAAATCGTTTTCATCATCGAGATTTTTTAGCGAATCCGGCCAGTCGTTTATTTCCGCCACCGGGGTTTGTTTTTTCACATAGCGCAAAAGGGGGAATAGCTCAAAAGCGGCCTCATTTGCATCCAAAAAATTATTGTCGCGGTCTATTAGCACAACAGCCTCGTGGATTGTAGCCAGCACAACCTCGGCGGTTTTTGTATCAGAATAGCGGCTCAGTTTCATAATGCGCATCAGGCGCAATAGCCGCAAAAGGCGCAGAATCGTTGTGTTTACCGGTAGGGCAAAAGGCAGATAAAATGGGGCTATCGCCAGCAAATCAACAAGAGCCATAGGCGAAACGGCAAATTTTAGCCGCGCGCCTGCCGCCGATTTGCGCGGAAAAAGATAATTCGCCGTCCAAAGCCGCAAAATATATTCCGCCATAAAAACAATAACCGCCACCAGCTCCACATAATCAAAAACCGGCTGCCACCCATATGGCACTATGTCAATCAAATCAAACATAACCATGCCGATATTCAAAAAAATCAGCGCGGTTATGCTATGGGAAAAAATTTTGTTTAGCGGGCTTACGTGTCCATCATCGCGGATTACATTAAAAACCCATTGTTTGAGGCTCATAAATGCACCTCCGTTATTTTGCGGCTTTTGCAAATATCAAAATATTTTTATCCCCATCGCGTCTATATTCCATTTTATCCATTAGGCTTTTAACAAAGTGCAAACCAAGCCCGCCGATTTCGCGCTCCATCAAAGGAGAATCTAAATCAGGAGCCGCATATTCGAGGGGGTTAAAAGGCTTGCCCATATCCTCAAATGTAAATTCCGCCTCATCGCTAACGCTTGCAGTAATAGCAACATCCCCCGCAAACCCCGGCTCATAGGCATAATAAACAATATTTACAAATATTTCCTCCGCCGCAACCAAAATATCCGGATGTAAATTCGCGGGAAAATTATTTTTTTCCAGCTCGGCGGCTATAAAATCGAGGACGGCCGCTGTATTTTCTTTGGCCGCCTGCATATTGAGCGCGCCCATTATGCCAACATCTGCTCGAGAGCAGAAAGCCCAAGAACACTTTTCACAGATTGGGATGGGTTTTCTATTAAAAATCTGCCATTTGTTGCGGCGCATTGCTTGTATGTCCAGAGGATTACCCGTATCCCAACGCTGGTGAGCAAAGTGACATCCGACATATTTAAGGTGATAAATCTGCCCTTTCTCAATGCCTGATTCATCGCCTCTCTAAAATCCTCCTCGGTGCTGGTGTTTACGCGCCCAACCAGTTTTAAATGCTGAACCTCATACATTCCGCCATCAACACTTTTTGCCCATAATTCGGAATCAATTCTGTTAATAGTCAATTCTGCCATTTGAAGCACCCCTTTATGTAAATTTATGTTGTTTACGTTTTTGCTGTTTACGTGATAATGCGAAATACAAAAGCGTGGGAATAGCTATAATTCCCGCGACGGCAATTACATATCTGCCCTCGGGCGATAGCGTGTGTGCAAATGTAAAAATCAATACACCCAATTGCCCCAAAAGCGCGCCAAATAGCTTGAAAACAAATACGCTGCCTTTGTATTTGCGGGATTCGTCCAGCTCCAAAAAGCCGCCCTCCACCATGCTTTTCCCCGCCCCGATAGCCATGCCCAAAAGTGCCGAGGCGATATACATGGTAAATATACCGGGAAATAGCGAAAATACAATAAGCCCCGCGGCGGAAATCAAATTTGCAAAAATACAAATTGCAACTTTACTAAGCCGCCCTATCAATAATCGCGCCGCCCATGGTGCGGCAAAGGCCGCCGCGATTGTCATTAGCAAAAATGTCCAAGATGCCGCGCCGGGGGATAGGCCAATCGAATCCGCATATAGCGGCGCAAATTGCTTTATGAAAAATCCGCCTACAGTAAATGGCGTCATTACAAATGCCAAAAACATAAAAACCCGCTTTGAAAACAAAAATTTCAAAAAACTAAATTCGCTGCGTTCGGTGGGTCGCGCCTCGTATTTTTTGTATGGTAGCATGAAGAAAATAAATATCGCCAAAAGCAGCAGCATGGCGGCACTAAGCAAAAACGCCGCAAATAACCCAAACTGCGCAAATACAATAGCACCGATAACAGCCCCGGATGTGCTTCCCATATATTCGCCGGAAATGGTTTCTTCCTTTAGTGTGCGAAATTCCGGATAGCCTGTGCCAACCACATAATCGATAAAATTTTGTATGCCATCATATACAATGCTAACGCCCATATAGGCAATCGCCAGCAGCAATAGCCACAAAAACAGGCTATTTGCAAAGCCCATCACAATAAACCCCGCCGCCCCAATCGCGCATCCGACAAGCATCAAACTGCGCGGCGCAATGCGGATAAACCGCCCCGCGATATCGCCCCCCGCCATCATCATAATCAAAACAACCGTAAGGGGCAAAATCACCGCAAGCTCGGCGGGTAGCCAGCTAACCGGGTGTAGCTCGTAAATATTAAACACTATCAGCACAAAGAAAACCGCCGGAATGGCCTGACATACTGTTATCAAAAAATTTAGGCTTTTCGCGCCGGATGCATAGCGCAATCCCCGCTCGCGCTTTGTGTTGGGTATATTTACACACTCGAGCAGTTTGTTTACCTCCATAAACAAAAACACAATGGCAAAAACCGTCGCAGACATAGCCAGCAAAAAATCGATTGTCGCGCTGCGCAGCTCATTTGCCAGCAATGCCGAGGGCTGCCGCACAACAGATAGCCCGCCAACACCCCCGATTTCCATATCAAAAATCACGGTAACACCATATTTATATTCCCCGACAATCCCCATCAAAGAGGATTGCATCTCCCATGCAGTAATAAACAAATCATTGTCATATGAAATTTCATCCCAAGAAAGAATAAAACTCTCGGTATATTCGCCAAAAACAAATTCATCATCCGCGGCAAGGGATGCAAAAACCGAATTTAGCCGCAGCTCCTCCAGCCGCTCCGCCTCCAAATGCGCGCTAAAGCCATTATGCATCGAGAAACTAAACATCGAAAGAAACACCATCAAAAACATACAAAATTGCGTTGTTTGGGACGAATATGCCGTTTTTGCGCGGCCGGTGCGTTTGGCAATAATCCACAAAAGCAAGCGAATAATATGCGCCAATGCCAAACCCAGCATCAGCCCGCCCAAAAGTATTGCCGCCGTTTGCAAAGCCCCATCAAATCGCCCCTGAAACCAAAGAAGCAGCAAAGCCAGCGAAACGCAGGCAATCAGCGATAGGATTTGCACAAGCAATTTAGCCGGCGAGCTTTTGTCCGGTTTTTGCTCCGCAATTTCTTCCTCATATTCCTCGGGCGGCTCGGGCTTTTTTCGTATATTCATCACAATCGTAAAGAAAACAAAGCCCACCGCCATTATTATAATTCCGCGGGTCAATGATTCATATAGCTGGGCGGTCATTTCCCGGCCAAATTCTATAAAATCCTCGTATCGCGTTATTTCCCCCTCGGGGAAAATTAGTGCCAGCAGGGCGGCCATATCCTCTGGCGCGGTTATCCCGCGATTTTCAAATAGCCGCGCCGTATTATGCAAAAGAGCCTCGGAGCGAATTTCCATTTGCTGCCTATAATAATCCGCATATTGCTCGCTAATAGACATATGGGCAACAATCACCGTAAACACAATGGCAACGCACATAAAGGCAAGCTGCATTATGCCGTCTTTAATCCACGAATATTTGCGCATGGCTCGCCCCCTACACCTTTTTGTCGAAGTGTTGAATTTAAGTATATATCAGCGGCGCGCGGATGTAAATATCGACTTGTTAAACTACAAAAAAACCTGCGTATATACGCAGGTAATTATTGTAAAAGTTTAATGAACAAAAGTATGCCCCAGCCTTTCTTTCAGCCATTCGACCAGTTTTTTGCGGTTAAATAAATCCCCGGCTATCACATGCCCATAGTATGCCATGGCAAAATATGGTATACATTCCTCCAGGCGGCCTTCCCCATCCAAGGCATAGCCGATGTTGCCATAGGTCTTTGGCAGCATATGAAACCGCCCATATCGTTTGCATAATTTTATACATTCGTCAGCAAGGGGGTACACGTCTTTGCACAGTTCAACGATTTCGGTTCTAAGCATAAAAGAGATATAATTAGACAGCGCGGCTGTGTATATAGCAATCAACTCCGGCTCGTCCACGCAAAAACGCTTGAGGTTGTTTATCAGTCGGCTATATACATCCCGGCTTCGAGGCCAATCCCCGGTGTTGGAGTAGTAAGCTGCCAGCACGTTTATGAGAGTTGCTTCCATATGGCTCAGGCGATAATTTTCGATTTTTTCCTCATCAAAATCCGGTATGGTAATGGCCAATGCTTCATGTGTTAAATCCAAAAAGGCCTGCGTAAAGCCCTCTCTGCCCCGCAGCATATTTATATCAAATAGCATTAAATACTGCTGCCCCAGCCGTGTTTTGGCAGATGGAAGTTTGCGCAATTCCTCAAGAGGGGCAGCGGCCTCGTCAAATTTCCAATCTATCAAAAGATTCCGCACCTCATCCCGCAGATTCATTTCGTCTATTTCATCCTTGGACAAAAACGCAGTAAAGAAAAGATTTATATCCCGACCCAGCCGCTGAAAAATAGCGCGCAAAAGCGATATATCTGCTTGTTTTACTTTGCCGCTTTCGATTAGCGAATAATTCCCCTTTGAGCAAAGGCCGCTATATATGGCCTTTGCAGGAAGCCCCGCATGCAGCCGCAGGCCGCGGATTACGCTGCCAATATTATCCTCCGCCGAGGCAAAAGGAATACCGACTGGCTCAAATTCGGCAACATCCCTTGAATGAGCGAGATTTTCCGCGCCATAGGTTTGGATGTTGATTCCGAGGACATCGCGGGCATGCTGCCAGACTTTATCCGCGCCCTTTTTATCCCCCTGCAACAAATAGCAAAAATAGGCATAATACAAAAATACCTCGCCCTCATCCCGCCTGCCCAAATGACACAGGCACAATGCCTTAGTATAAACAAGGTCGGACACATGCCGCCCTACAACATGGTCGATAGCGATTTTTAGCCCGGCCTCGCATTTGGCCAGCGCGTTTTCATAGTCTTTATTATCCATCAGGCATTTTGACAAAAGCCACAATACCTTTGGCAATTTTTTGTCTTTTTCAACATCCTTTATAGGCGTATTTGCAGAGCCCACATGAATGCGATCCAGCAGGGCTATAGCATCATGAGCCCGCCCCGCATATATGTAAACCATGGCCAGCGTATGCAGCAAATCCACTTCTTCAAAAATAAATATTTCATCCCCGGGCGCGGCAAAATCAAACTCCGGGAAAGTAAGCAACAAGCCCTCCTTTACCAATGCTTCAGCTTCATCAAAAGCCCCATCAATCACACAAAGGCGCGCCCGGCAACTAAGAATAAATTGCCGATTTATAATCGAATCCCCATCCAAAGTTTCCGAAAGGCGAGCAAGAGTTTCTTTTGCCGACAAAAGCGTACTATCATCAACATCCGAATAATCCAAATAAAACAACAGCCGCTCCCGATATAGCTCCGTATCAGGGCTGCGGCTCTCCAAATAAGGACAAAAATACCTATCAATAGGCATGCCCAGCAAATCCAAAAACCGTTTCATCGTATCCTGCGTAGGCTGCTGATGCAAATTCTCAACCCGCGACAAAGTAATCAGCAAATTCTCAGGCACACCGCTCAACTTTTGCATATAGGCCTGCTGCAACCCCTTGCGCCTGCGCAGCTCCTTAATAAACTCGCCGGAAATATAATTTGCCATTTGAGATTCCTCCTTTGTGACATTTTTTCAAACCTTGATATTTCCATTATAACTCAAATGTCAATCTTTTGCAACGGTTTTATTGCTCCGAGTGTGGACATTCTCGTTGATGTAGGGGCGGCCATTGGCCGCCTATCGCAAATTGGCGATAGGTATCGCTTGTGGATATTAGGCGGCCAATGGCCGCCCCTACGCGGTCGTGGGTATCCATAAGCCCAACCGCATGCAATCACCGCAACCCCTCACCCAAGATTGCAGTTATTTCATCCTCATCCATAGTAAAATTAAACCCGGCATCAAGCATCTCGTTTAGGGAAAGGCGCAGCCAATGGCCGAATGTGCCGGGGTGCGTACCTGCCGGATTCATAGCAACATCCCTGCCGCCGGGGATTCTGGCGGCCTCGGGCATTAGCACATGCCGGGTTGTCCACACATCTATTGCCACCGGGTCGATTGATGCGGCGATTTTGTTGATTTCTACAGCGCGGCTAAATGGGGCAGCAGGCCCGCGGTCGGGGGCTATCCATATCATATCCATTATGTTTAGGACGGGCATGCGAGTATGCGCCATCATCGTACCCATGCCGCCTGTGCCAACGCTATGATGGGAGCGGGTTTGGGTCAGGCGGTCGGAAACAACACCCATATAGCCTTTCACCGCGCCCGTTTGCTGAAAAAGCATATGAGATTTTAAAACCGGCATATTGATGACTTTGAGGCGGTCGCGGTCATATGAGTTTGTGGCGGGATTCCAAATACCCTCGCGAAAATCGATATGCGTACCAAACTCTGTTGTGAATTTTGGGAATGATACCTCAAGCCCTGTGTGGCGAATATAATTTTCGACAATAAATCCATCGCGCATATCGCCCGCAGAAAACGGCTCAACCCGCACTGTAGTAAACTCATCCCAAAGCGAGCCGGTAACGCGATAGCCCTGCGCCTGATATATGCGGATAACATCAAGGGTGGATAGCTCGCGGCAAGCGGAATTAGCCTGCGCCCAGTCCAAATTGCCGCCGCGCCCGCCTGTGCCAAATTGCGCCTGGCCATTGTCGGCGACCACGATTTCTCCTGTAAAGCCTTCGGGATGGTCGAGAATGGCGCGGATTGTTGCAGATATCAGGTCGGTATTAGTGCCGCCGCGCTCTGCCCATTGCACATTGATTTGCAACAACACAACATCATTTGATGCAATCATGCCGTTTGGGTTGGCGGCGGTTTGATAAAAATGCAGACCATGCGCCGCCATTGAGTTTATCAGGCGCACCATGCCATCATCCGTGCCATTGCTTTGTTCTACAAAAACCAGCGAACCCGCATGGATAGTAGCGTTGTCGGGAGGGGTTGTTGGGGTTGGGGTTGCCGGAGCTATTTGTTCCGCCGGCGAGGTGGTTTGTATCGTTTGCGGTGTTGTAGTTTGCGCCTCCGTCTGCGCGGGCGGATCATCTGCCGCATTGCAGGCAGATAATGAAAGCAATGCTATAGCTAAAAACAAAATGATTATTTTTTTCACCTTTATCTCTCCTTAAAACATAATCTCAACAATCAGCCCAACCGCCACAGCAAACCCGATTGCATATGCCAGATACAGCACGAAATTTTTAGCACCCAAAATCATTTTGACTGCTGCAAGATTCGTAATTTTTGTGGCTGGCCCTGCAATCATAAATGCCAGCGCATCTCCATATCCCATGCCGGCGAAAAGCCATGCGCGGATTAGGGGGATAATCCCGCCACCGCAGGCATAGAGCGGGATTGATAGGGATGCGGCGAATAACACGCCAATGCCCTGGCGCGCGCCAAACATGGCGGATACCCAATGGGGCGGGATATAGCGGTTGAATAGGGCTGTGATAGTTATGCCCAATAGCAGGTATGGCGCGGTTATGCGAAAGGCTTTTAGCAGGTCGGGCAGCAGGCGTTTTTTGCCTTTGTCTTTTGGGTCGAATCGTTCAAAGCTAAAAAGCGGGCTTTTGCGAAACACCAGCACCCCCGCCCCGGCCAATACGCCGGCCAGCAATGCCAGCCCCAGCCGGGCGAGGGCTATATGCGCCCCCAGCACAAACCCCAAAAGGAATAAATTGGGATTTAGCAAAACCGAGCTTATCATAAACGCCGCCAACAAATGCTGCGGCACACCCTTTTTGCCAAGCGCCGCAATCACAGGGATTGTGCCGTACATGCACAAAGGCGACACCACCCCCAGCACAGCAGCAACACAAACAGACGCCCCCCTACCAACAACGCCGACACCAGACAGCCCGCTCATCCTATCAGCAATCCCCGCCGACAAATACACCGATATCAGCGACCCCAGCACCAACCCCGACGCCCAATAAGGCGCAGTTTCAGCAAACTGAGCAAGCATGCTAGTAGCCACTACATAGATTTCATAAAGCACACTTCACCCCCATCGTTGCCACCTGCAATAATTATACAACAAGCCACTCTAATTGTAAATCGTTATTTTAAAATCGCAATAATTTCTTTCGCCTACAATAATACTTGGCACAAAGCAAAAAAACGAACCCAAGCATCATCCTGTCGCAATCAACCCGCTTATTATACGGCAACAACACATCACAAAACCATCCTCCGGCACAACTCCCCGGAGCTAAAATCAAACTCATTCGAATATTAAGTTGCGTTCTTCTGTGTCATACCTGCGCCTCCTTCACAAATAATTATTTCACCCAACACTCAGCGGATACGACGAGAACGGCAAACGCAAGCAGCAATGGCTAAACACAAGGGTTGCCGTCAAGGGCAACAACAAACGCAGGGCCGAGGATAGATTGCGTGAGATTCTGGCAGAGTATAACGATGAAGACATAGACATCGGCAAGGATGCCAATTTCATAGACTTCTACACTCAATGGCTGGAAACTATGAAGTTGTCGGTTGCTCCTACAACTCACGACGGGTACAGCTATATCCTGCAATCTCATATGCAACCGTACTTCGGCAAAAAGAGATTGAAGGTTAGAGATGTAACACCCACTGTCATCCAAAATTATGTCAACGGTAAGCACTGATGGGTTATGCTCCAACACCGTAAGGTGGCATCTTGCTAACTTGTCCAAATGCTTGGATAGTGCCATGAAACAGGGTATAGTCGCAAACAACCCGGTCAAGCGTATCGAAATGCCGAAGAAGTAGCGATTCGCAGGAGCGAAGTATTGCAACGAGAAACAAATCGAGAGATTGCTCGAAGTGTCCAAGGGCGACCCGCTTGAAATCGTGATACTGCCAACACTGCTCTACGGGCTCCGAAGAAACGAAACCCTCGGGTTGCGTTACGAAGCCGTAGACTTCGAGGCAAAAACCTTCGCCATCAAGCACACGGTTGTTAGATTAGGCAAGAACACCTTACTCACCAACCCAAAAAACAGTCCGACAAAACATCATCAAAACTCTCAAAAAACAACATCACTTTACGCAATCTGCCTTTCGGCCATGCCCAGAAGTTTTTTATAGGGTTTAATTCAGGTCTATAT
>Ga0209755_10001927_pt1 | contig 30091 bp, 28 predicted proteins | sample TergutCo191P1_FD_187301 | JGI IMG/M metagenome (GOLD analysis project Ga0209755, IMG submission 187301) | Cornitermes sp. P1 segment gut microbial communities from Petit-Saut dam, French Guiana - Co191P1 (SPAdes) (version 2) | ecosystem: Host-associated > Arthropoda: Insects > Digestive system...
ATGCAGACAAAAAGAGACGGACAGAGGGAATGTGTTGGTGTGAAAAGGTTTGTGCTTATGCCGACAGCAACCAATTCCGTAGGATTTACAGGGGCGAGTAACGACCGCCCTCGGTCGTCCGTTTGAATGGGGTAGCAGAAACGCTGTAGGGGCGAACTGTGTTCGCCCGCTTGAAACGACCCCACCCCCCAACACAAAGGACCTCCCATGCCAAGATTTTTCGTAGACAACTCCGCCGTTTCAGACGGCAATATCACCATCACAGGGGACGACGCCTCCCACATTACCCGCTCCCTGCGTATGAAAATCGGTGAACCGCTTTTGGTGTGCGACGAGCGACAGATAGTCTACACCTGCACCATTGCCGCCATGGACAAGCACTCGGTGAGCCTTGCAATTACAGGGCAGGAGCAGGGAAGAGTGCCACCCTACAAAGCCCGCCTGTTCGTCGCCCTCGCCAAAGGGGAGCGAATGGACATAATTATGCAAAAAGCAACCGAATTCGGGGTGTCGGAAATTGTTCCGGTGCTTACAATGCGGTCGATTTCTCGTCCCGAACCAGGGAAAATACAGGGGAAACTTGTCCGCTGGCAGCGAATCGCACGAGAGGCAGCAGGGCAATGCGGACGGTGCGATGTGCCGATTGTGGGAGAGGTGCTGTCTTTCGATGAAGCCTTGGTGCAAATGCAAAAATCAGACATTGCATTCCTTTGCTATGAAGAAGAACACAGCTTACATCTGCGAGATTTTTTGCCCCAACAGCACGGAAGTATTGCCTTTTTTACTGGACCGGAGGGTGGATTTGCGCCTGAAGAAGTGATGAAAGCCACAGAAACAGGCATTGGCTCTGTTGGGCTTGGTGAACGGATACTCCGATGTGAAAGTGCACCAATTTATGTGCTAAGTGCCTTGGATATTATGTATGGAACACACAAAAATGGCTGAAACTGGTCGAAAAACCGCCGTTGTTCACAAAATATTAAAAATAAATTGATAGTTATAACAAACAAAAATGTTATAATGCAAAGAGAAAATATAAATTTGCGAAACATAGTGTGTTTTTAATGTCTTGACATTGGGGAATAGGATGCGCACAACGAGGAGAAAAAATGTCTGTACAAATTTTTCAAAATATAATCAATCAGATGAAAGATGTAATTAATCGAGAAATTGGGGTGGTTGACACCATTGGAACTATAATTGCGTGTAGTGACAGCAAAAAAAACGGAGAAATGCGCAGTGGTGTGCGTGGAGAACTAACTCTTGAAGAAAATGTAATTGTCATAAATGGGTACTCGTATCGTTCGATAAACAATTCTGTTCAACCTGAATATGCTGTGTATGTAGAGGGCGAAGATTCTGTTGCTGAAAAAATTTCAGCAGTTCTAATGGTCACTTTCGGCAATATAAAAACCTTATACGAAGAACGCAATGATAAAAGCGCCTTGATTAAAAACATTCTGCTTGATAACATTTTGCCAAATGATATATATGTAAAAGCAAAGGAACTGCACTTTTCTCTTGAAGAGCCTCGAGTAGTGTTTCTTGTTAATTTTCATACCAAAAACAACCATGTTCCTTACGATATGATTCAAAACTTGTTCCCGGACAAAGAAAACGATTTTCTTGTCAGTGTCGGAGAACAAAGCATCGCCCTTGTCAAGGGAGTGAAATCCTTTGTCCGTACAGAAGAACTTGAAAGCATCGCCCGCGAAATCGCTGATACATTATCAGGTGAGTTTTATATTACCGTGTCAGTAGGTGTTGGCACAGTCGTTGACAACATAAAATATCTTGCGCGTTCGTTTAAGGAGGCAATGATTGCCCTTGAAGTTGGCAAGATTTTTGATGCTGATAAAAATATTATTTGTTATGAAGACCTTGGCATTGCGCGCTTGATATATCAATTGCCGACAACAATGTGCGATATGTTTATCAAAGAAGTGTTTAAGCGAGAAGCATACGAATCCCTTGACAACGAAATTTTATCAACAGTAGTGGTATTTTTTGAAAACAACTTGAATGTATCAGAAACAGCGCGTAAACTCTTTGTTCATCGTAATACTTTGGTGTATCGACTTGATAAAGTGCAACGCCTTACCGGTCTTGACCTTCGTGAATTTGACCACGCTATAACTTTCAAGGTAGCAATGCTGGTTAAAAAATATTTAACTAATAAATACGTCCATGATAGAAGATAGCACAAGTCCTACACAGCGAGGAATTATATGATAGAGTTCAAGAATGTAAAGAAAATTTATAAAAACGGTACAGTTGCTCTTGATGGCATCAATCTTCATATTGATAACGGCGAATTTGTATTTATTGTGGGTAGTTCCGGTGCAGGCAAGAGTACCCTTATGAAGCTATTGCTTCGAGAAGAAAAGCTAACATCAGGCAATCTGATTGTGGGAAACTATGACCTTTCAAAAATGGGGTTTGGTCGCATCCCACGCTATCGCCGCAAATTAGGAGTTGTTTTCCAAGATTTTCGATTATTCGAGAACAAAACCGTTTACGAAAACATTGCTTTTGCTATGCGTGCCGTCGGAGAAAACAACCGTGTAATTCGCACTCGTGTCCCGCTGATATTGAAAGTGGTGAATCTTGAGGGCAAGCAGAATAACTATCCAAACGAACTTTCGGGTGGCGAGCAACAGCGTGTTGCCCTTGGGCGCGCCCTTGCCAACAACCCGGATTATATCATCGCAGACGAGCCCACCGGTAACATTGACCCGGAACTAAGTCGTGAATTGATGGATATGCTTGTTCGCATTCAAAAACTGAACAAAACAGTAATTGTAGTAACTCACGAGCAAAGTTTGGTTGATTTGTTTCAGCAACGAGTTGTAACAATCAGACACGGAAAAATAGTAAGCGACAGACGGGGAGATATGTTTAATGAAAAGCCTTAATCCCTTATACATGATTGGTCAAGCGATTAAAAGCATGATGCGAAATTTCACTTTGACAGGAGCATCTGTGCTGATTTTGACCGCCTGCCTTGTGCTTACCGGCAGTTTTTATTTGCTTTTGACCACAATTACTCATAATGTTGAAAGTCTTACCGAATTGAACCAAATAATCGCATTTGTTGATGAAGATTATGAAAGCGATGTGATTCGAGTTATGGTTCAAGAAATGGATAATGTAGTTGGTGTTCCAGAGATAATAAGCAGGGATGTTGCTTTGGAGGGCATGGAAGATTTACTTGGACCACACGAGCATATAGTAGGCAATGTTTATCGCGATGCCTTGATTATCACTTATTACGATAACGAAAGATTGGAAACTTTGATACACAATTTATACAGCCTTGCCGGCATTGCCACTATCCGTAATGATATTGAAGTGGCAGAAATGCTTGAGGGTATTCGTGCCATAGTTTCGTTGATTTTTATTTCTTTTATGGCGATTTTGTTTTTGGTAACAATGTTTATTATCGTAACAACCATCAGGCTTGCTGTCCAGTCAAGAGAACTTGAAATTACAGTTATGCGATATGTGGGGGCATCAAAAGCATTTATTACGGTGCCGTTCATACTTGAAGGAACAATAATTGGACTGTTGGCAGCAACAATTTCGTTTATAGTACAATTGCTTTTATACGGAGTTGTAAGAAACGCATTAGAAGGCGGAATTATAAATATGTTAGATTTTTCCGCAGTAGGCGAAGAAATTTTGATGGGCTTTGTTGTAATAGGTGTTTTAACCGGCGTAATTGGAAGCTGTATTTCATTATTCAAATACATGAAAGCGTAGATTAAGTTTTTCACATAGGAGGAAAATATGAACGCTAATAATATTAAATTAACTGGTGTGATAAGAAAATCTTTGTTGCTAAAAGCGGTGGCTGTTGTAATAGTCGCAGCACTTATTCTTTTGTTTTTGCCGCAATTTTCAGCAGAGCCTTATATTATTGCAACCAGTGCCAACACTCGTAATCAAATTAACGATATGGAGCAACGCCTTGAAAACAATCGTGCCGAGCAAGCAAGGGTTTCGGCAGAGCTTGCAAGGTTGCTTCGTGCCACAAACGAAAACGAGGCACTGTTGATTGCCATTGAACAGCAAATCAATCTTAAAATAACAGAAATATTCGACTCTGAAGAGCTAATTCAGTTACATGAACAGCTGATGAGAGAAAACGAAGCCGAAATAGCTCAACTTGAAGAGCGAAGAGAAGAATTGCGCGGTAATTTAGCAGAACGACTAAGAAACCTTCATGAAAACGGAGGGCAAAACATTCTTAGTATTATCAACGACTCTTCCAGCTTTTTTGAATTGATAATTGCTATTGAGCGTTCTGTTACACGGGTTGACCGGGACAGAGCCATGATTTCCGAGCTTGAAGAGATGCAAGAACAGCTTGATGCCATTGCCGAAGAGCTTGAAGAGCAACGACTTGAACAGTTGCGTCTGCGTGCTTATTTGGAAATTCAGCACGACGCCTTGCAGGAACGACAAAATGAATTAAATGATGTGCTTTACCAGTTAAATCGCGATTCAGAGCAAAACCAAGTGTTATCTGACCAACTTGCAGGCAATGAAGAGCAATACGAACAAAGCATGGAGAGCCTGATTCAACAGCTTGAGCGGCAATTAGCTGAAGAAGAGGCAAGACGCCGTGCCGAGGAAGAGCGTATCCGTCGCGAACAAGAAGCTGCCGCTACGGCTAACAGACCGGCGCAAAATCCGCCAGCAAATACTAACACGGCTCCACCTCCGCCGGTTAATCCCAGTGATGAAATGATGTGGCCTACAGGATTTTGCTCCCGTGATCGTAGAATTGCAACCCGCATTACAAGCCAATTTGGCTATCGAACAATTTTCGGGCGCAGACAATTTCATACCGGTATTGATGTAGGTGCGCAATTTGGCACGCCTATTTATGCCGCACAGTGTGGTGTGGTGTTAATATCACAATTTCACCATAGTTGGGGCAATTATATTGTGATTTCCCATGGTACTGATAGTCAAGGAAGAGCAATCCAGACGTTATATGCACATGCGCAAAGGTTGCACGTTCGCCCTGGGCAACAAGTTTCAAGAGGGCAAAGAATTGCCGATGTTGGCTCGACCGGGACTTCAACCGGACCTCACTTGCATTTTGAGGTGAGAGTGAACGGGCGGCCGGTAGCACCGTTGCCATTTGTTCAGGCAAGCCGAAACAGAGTTCTTGCTGGTCAGCCTGCGTAAAAATATAATTATATTAAGGAAAAGAATGATATGCCGATTTTTGGCATATCATTCTTATGTTACATTATGCAACAACCGCCACAAATGGTGCAAAAAAGACAGGTTTCTTTATCAACGACAATTATTCTAATCCTTGTCGCCGTGTTTTTAACGGCTCAGTTCACATGGGCAGTTGGCTTTATTCACAGGCGAGGTTCACAGGGTGATTTGTCGCGGCGCGCCAACGAAATACGCCAACTTATTGACAGACATTTCCCGGGAGAAATCGACCAAGAAACAAGAGAATATCTTGAAAGGCATCTTTTGGGATTAGAGCAATATGCATTGAATTCGATTTTTTCAATACTTGGAGACAGATATGCCGAGTATATGACTGCCGAGCAATTTAATGCTATGATGGAACAAAGAACGGGAAATTTTGTGGGCATTGGGGTATCGATAAATTCAGCCGATGGAGCAATTGTCATTACCGATGTGAACGAAGATGGTCCTGCTATGGCGGCGGGGTTACAGCGCGGTGATATAATATACGCCGTTAATGGTGTAGCAGTTTCGCAAACAGGTGTTGCCGTGGCACTTGACAATATTCGTGGAGCGATTGGCACTACAGTAGAAATAACAATTGTCCGTGATGGCGAAGAAATGCTTTTCCCTATAGTACGTGAGCAAATTACCACACGACCTATTGTATATGCAATGGCCCCGGATGGAGAAACAGGAATTGTTCGTATTCAAACTTTTGCAAACGACCATGTGTCCAATCGTTTCAGAGAAGCATTATACAGCCTGCAAAGTCAAGGTGCGACAAGGTTTTTGTTTGACCTTAGGTATAATGGTGGTGGTTCGTTGGATATGTTAGTTGAAATAATGCAAAAACTGTTGCCAGAAGGACCTATAACTACAGTAAGATTTGGTGATGGCACTGAAGAAGTGCGAAATAACTATGCAGACGCAAATTTTGATTTTCCCATTGTCGTGCTTGTAAATCAACATTCAGCAAGTGCGTCTGAATTGTTTGCGGCCGCTCTGCGAGATTATGATATGGCGGTGATAGTTGGGCAAACTACCTACGGCAAAGGCAGTTTGCAACGGTTTTTTCGCTTGTCAAACGGGTCAGTCATTCGCTTGACCGCAGGTATGTACTACCCGCCAAGCGGTGTAGGATATGATGGCATCGGTGTGATTCCTGATGTATTTATCGAATGCGGGCAAGAAGTATTGCGGCTTGGCAGAATTGAAGTTGAAACAGACACAAAACTTTACACGGCGCTACAGCAATTTGCTGATTAGCGTACAATTAACTTAAAAGGAATAAAGACATGAGTACAGTTAAAATTACAAAAGATGGATTTGAGAAACTTAAAAAGGAACTTGAGTATCTAAAGACAACAAAACGCAAGGAAGTTGTTGAAAATATTCGTGTGGCGTTGTCATTCGGCGATTTGTCAGAAAATAGCGAATACGATGAAGCGAAAACTGAGCAGGGCAAAGTAGAAAATCGCATTCATGAACTTGAAGAATTGATTAAAACTGCGGTATTGGTAAATGAAGATGAAATATCTACTGATGCTGTGGGTGTCGGCTCGAAAGTTAGTGTGAAAAATGTGCTTACAGGCGCGGAGCTTGAATATCATGTGGTTGGTTCAACAGAAGCGAATCCGCTTCAACGAAAAATTTCTGACAAGTCGCCAATTGGCTCTGCTATTGTTGGGGCGGCAGTTGGAGATGTAGTTACTGTAGCTACTCCGAGTGGGGAAAATCAGCTTGAAATTTTGAAAATATCGAAGTGAAAATCAAATAGGATGAAAATAAATGGAAACAGAAAACAGAACAATTGAAACCGAAAATGTTGGCGAACAGCTTCATGTTCGTCGTGAAAAACTGGCAGAGCTTGTGGGGCGCGGCTGCGACCCGTTTGAGATAACCAAGTTTGACTTCACCCATACTCCTGCACAGCTTGTGGAGGAGTTTGATGCCATTGGTGAGGGGGAAGTTGTTGTTGCCGGGCGGATAATGAGCCGCCGTATCATGGGCAAAGCCAGCTTTTTCACCATTGCAGACGCAGGCGGCAAAATTCAAGTGTACATCAAAGGGGAAAATGTGGGTGAGCAGACTTACGATGATTTTCGCCGTTTGGATATTGGTGACATTGTGGGTGTGACGGGCAAGTTGTTCACCACGAAAATGGGTGAAAAGTCGGTGAACGCCTTTGCGGTGACATTGCTGTCAAAGTCGTTGCAGCCTTTGCCTGAAAAATTCCACGGACTGACTGATGTTGACACACGTTATCGCCAGCGATATGTTGATTTGATTGTGAATGAAGAGGCGAGGTTAGCTTTTGTTCGTCGCACGAAGATTATATCTGAAGTACGCCGTTTTCTTGATGGGCGTGACTTTATGGAAGTGGAAACGCCAATTCTTCATGCACAGGCAGGAGGGGCGGCGGCACGTCCGTTTATGACCTATCACAATGCTTTGAGTAGTGATTTTGTCTTGCGTATTGCCCTTGAGTTGCACCTGAAGCGGCTGATTGTGGGCGGATTCCCTCGTGTGTATGAAATTGGGCGAGTTTTTCGTAACGAGGGGGTGTCCACACGGCACAACCCAGAGTTTACGCTGTTAGAGCTTTACCAGGCTTACACGGATGTTGGCGGCATGATGGAACTGACCGAAAGCATGATTCGCCATGTTGCCGAGGCAATACACGGCACGGCGGACGTAGAATTCCAAGGGGAAGTCATCGAATTTAGTAAACCCTTTGCGTGTATCACTATGCGTGAAGCAGTGAAACTGCATTCCGGGGTGAACTTTGCCGAGGTGACTACTGTGGAGCAGGCACATGGGCTTGCGAAACAGCATAACATCGAAGCCCAACCGCACCAAGGGATAGGTGCTGTGCTTGAGCTGTTTTTCGAGCGATATGTAGAGGACAAGCTGTTCCAGCCAACTTTTATCACCGAATATCCTGTGGAAATCTCACCGCTTGCGAAAAAAATCCCCGCCGACCCGGAATATACCGAGCGTTTTGAGTTGTTCGTCAACAGCTGGGAAATCGCAAATGCATTCAGCGAGCTAAACGACCCCATTGACCAACGGCGTCGCTTTACCGAACAAGCAGCGAAAAAAGCGGCAGGTGACGGAGAGGCGTGCGACATTGACGAGGACTTTTTGCTTGCATTAGAATACGGTATGCCGCCAACAGGAGGGCTTGGAGTTGGGATGGAAAGGCTTATTATGCTTTTGACTGACAGTCCGAGTATACGTGATGTGCTGTTGTTTCCTACTCTAAAGCCGTTATAAATTAACCTAAAGGAGGATATAGCCATGGGCAAAAACGTAGTTATGCCAAGAGAAGGAGCGGTGAGATTCCGTGATGTATTAGGTGACAAGAATCTGCCATTCAAGAAAAAAGCTGAATATTTTTGGGAATATTATAAATGGCACGCAATTGGCACTATTATTGCGGTAATAACATTGATTATTATTTTTGCTCCAATGATTGGGCGTGTACCAAGAGATGCGTATATCCTTTATGCAGGCCCTGTGCGCCTTGACCGCTACCAAACTGCCGAGCTTGAAGAGGCTTTTCAGTCAATTTTAGTCGTGGAAGATGGCGAGCCGAATATTCATTTTCATCCTATGGCTGTAGTTACGCCGGAGCAAGCAGACAGACTTCGTCGTGAAGCTGTTGTGGCAGGCGTTACACCACCGCTTTTTGCAGACCCTCACGGGGGAATGGAAGCCTTTGTCGATGAAATGAGAATAGGTTACACAGTGATAGTGTTGCTTTCTCCGGAGCTGTTTGCAACTCACGCTAATAACCAGAGGTTACTACCACTTTCAGAAGTGCTTTCTGTTGTGCCAACCTACGCCACCTGTGATTATGGCATTCTTTTTGCCAGCACGGCGTTTGCACGGTATTTTAGTGCTACCAACCCTATACCTAACGACACTGTGCTTGCAATAATTCGTCGTCCGATTCATATGAGAGCGGCACACCACGAACGCAGCATGAATTTTTTTCGCCAGATTGTTGAGTTTGAATCAAATTAAAGAAAATCAACCGAAAGTGCGCGTGAAATTAAGCACAAATTTTATGTATTTTTGTGCGCGATTTCCCCTTCGCGCGTGGCGCGATGAGTGAACATAAACTTTGGTCAAAAGCCTCCGACTTGCCCCGTACACCGGGAGTGTATATCATCAAAAACAAGGCGGGCACTATAATTTATATCGGTAAAAGTGTGTCATTGCGTAATCGGGTGACTACGTATTTTGCCGCATCTGCCCGCCACGACGACAAGACAGCAAAAATGGTTGAGGCGGCAGATGACTTTGATTTTATTGCCACCGACACCGAGATTGAAGCCCTTATTCTTGAGAATAAGCTGATTAAAATCCATCAGCCGAAATATAATATTCGGCTGAAGGATGCCAAAAGCTATCCGTATATCAAAATCGACTACGAGTCGCCCTTTCCAACCATCAGCATAACACGCCGCCGCTTATCCGACCGGGCAAAATATTTCGGGCCGTACTTTAACCAGGGTAACGTTCACGAAATTTTGTCGGCTGTGCGGCGTATTTTTCGTGTCCATTCGTGTAAGCACAGCTTTCCCCGTGATATTGGTCGTTTTCGTCCATGTTTGTACAAGCAAATCGGGCATTGTGTTGCCCCGTGCGGTGGTGAAGTGAGCAGGGAAGAGTACGCCGCTATCTTCCGTGAAATCGAGAGCTTTTTGCGGGGGAATTTTGTGGCAGTTCGCACCCTGCTTGAGGGGCAAATGCAAAAATCGGCGGAGGAGCTGAAGTTCGAGGCGGCGGTCATGTATCGTGACAGGCTTGCCACCCTTTCCCGCCTGTGGGACAAGCACAGGGTGCAGTTTGTGGCGGAAAATATCGGTGGCGGTGTGGCGAATATGTACCGGGAGGGGCAGGCGGGGCTGGCGGATGACGTGGAGTATGACGTTATCGCCCTGCACAGGGACACAGTGTACTCCTGCCTTGCTGTGGGAACAATTCGTGCAGGGGCACTACTTGACAACCAATACGTAATTATCGGACCGGAGCAGATATTAACCTCGGACACCATCGTGTCCCTGATTTGCGAGATTTACAGCCAAAGGGAGTATGTGCCGAAGGACATTCTTGTGGGCTTTGAGCTGCCTGAATCTTCGGCGTTGGTGCTGGAGGAGTACATTCGCCAAAGTAGCGAAGAGCAGAAACGAGTCAAACTTCACTTTCCCATTAGGGGGGAGCGGCGGTCGCTGTGTAATCTTATCGAGAAAAATGCCATGCTTCACGCTTCACAGCACGCTATTCAAGTGGAGCGGGAGAGCAAGGCGTTGATTCAGCTTGCCCAGTTGCTGTCATTAGAAGTTGTGCCACAAAACATCGAGGCGGTGGACATCTCCAACCTTGGCACCGAGCATATTACTGCGGGGTTGGTGTCTTTTGTGGATGCTAAGCCCAACAAAAAGGGCTATCGCACATACAAAATCCGCGAGCTTGGGCAGGTGGACGACTATGGCAGTATGCGGGAGGCGGTGCTACGGCGAGTAAGGAGCGAAAGCTCGCCACTGCCTGATTTGCTGTTGCTTGACGGGGGCAAGGGTCACGTGAATGTTATCCGCACCGCCCTTGCAGAGGCGGGGGTCAGCCTGCCTGTGTTCGGCATGGTGAAGGATGCCTACCACAAGACCCGCACCCTCACCGACGGAGATGGGGATATTGACCTGTCCAACGCAGGGGCGGTGTTCCACTTGGTGTACAAAATCCAAGAGGAAGTCCATCGCTTTGCAGGTAATCGCATGATGAACAGCAAGCGAAAGACCCTCAAGCGGTCATCTCTCGAGGACATCCCCGGTATCGGGGCGAGGAAAGCCCAGTTACTGCTGTCCCACTTCAAGAGCATAAAGGCTATCCGCGAAGCCACCCTCCAGCAACTGCAGGAAGCAAAGGGGATAGGGAAGAATGATGCGGAAGCGGTGCGGAAATATTACGGGAGCATTGAATGAAAAATCGCAAAGAAACACTAAAGCACTTATCAAAATTGTTGATTACAGCAATAGCTATTGCGTTTTTGATATTCCATATTCGTTGTCCTATTAGGTGGATATTTTCTGTTCCATGCCCAACGTGCGGAATATCCCGCTCATTTAGCGAGTTAATTTCAGGGAATTTTTCTCGCTCCCTATACTATCATCCGCTAACTATTCCTGCAATAGCTCTGTTTATTTTTGCGCTGACAAAAGATTATATTAAATTAAGCAAAAAAACGGAAGATATAATTTTGATTTCCGGTTCTGTCGTGTTGTTTGGGGTGTATATCATTAGGTTACTGTTTTTCTATATACCGTAAGAAAATAGGGAAAAACAGGGCAGAAAAATAGCGAAAAAACTATTGACATTTATATTTTTTTGTGGTATAATAATGTCAAACTTCTGCCGAATAAACATTAAACTTGTATCGAAACAAAAACAACAGCATCGTCATTGCGAGGAGCGAAGTGACGAAGCAATCCATTTCGTGGCGGGCGGATTTCGCTGAACAAAACGCTCACCTAATGGATTGCTTCGGCGAAAATCACGCCTCGCAATGACGTTCCGCGAGCTTGAATTAAGACGATAAGTTTGTTTCGACACATCTCTATTGTAACTGAATGTGAAAAATCGGTTGAACAAAATAATACCAAGAGGTGATACATATGGACCATCAACAAAAAGTTGATATGTTTATGATGACAAATCAAAAGTTCTTTCCACAAGAGAAAGCGATTTTCTTAAAAGAAAAATTGCTATCTGCAGACGAAAACAAGTTCAATTTAATTTCGATGATGGACTTGAAAGACCCAACAACATTGCTAATTGTTTCGATTTTTGTAGGTAGCTGGGGAGTGGACAGATTTATGCTTGGAGAAACAGGTATGGGGGTTCTTAAATTGCTAACTGGTGGTCTTTGCGGAATTTTAACTATTATCGACTGGTTTACAATTCAAAAGAAAACAAAAGAGCTAAATTTCAACAATGTTATGCTTAATCTGTAAATAAATTAGCCCTGCGTGATACCCGCAGGGCTTTTTGTTATATCCCTAACACCCAACCCATAAAGGGAATCCACAATGCCAAAATAATCACCAGCATAATTTGCAAAAATATTGTTGACCTACCCATGTCGGTCATACGATAGTAGCCCTTACTGTAGGTCAGCAGTTGCACTGTGTCAAGGGGAAAGAGGTAGCAGTTCCCCGCACAGAACGCCAGTGCAATGAAAAGATAGGCGGGGGGAACACCACTTGCGGCGGCAATGGCGGCAAATGGTGCTGCAAGAACGGAGATTAGTGCGGGAGCAGAGGTGACAAGCAGTAGCATCACAAAGGTCACAAGCGCCGCCAATCCTACGGCTATAACTATCGGCAGGGATAGCGCGGACAAATTCAGGGTATCGGTTAGCCAGGAGATGACATCGTTTCTCGTAAGTGCCGCCGCAATGGATAAAATCGCCCCGGATAGGAATATAATATCCCAGTTGATGGCGGCGACAAAGGCTTTGCCCTCCAGTACACGCACCCCCGGCATGGCAAGAAGTACACACCCCAGCAGGGCGACGGTGAATACCTCGATGCCGCTTACCCACGAGGAAGCTATCCACAGGGCAAGCATTCCGCCAAGGATAATCAAGGTGAAAATTTCTTTTTTCACCAATGGTTTTGCCACTTGCACGCGGATATTTTCTCTGAATCTGTCTATTATTTCCGGTGACACTTCGGTGGGTTTGTACACTCGGCACATAAGCATCCATGCAACCGGGATAAGCACCACCACCAATGGCACACCAATCGCCATCCAATGAACGAAAGACACAGTTGTGTAAGTTAGGTAATCGTGTGTGTAGGTGAAATATTCAAGCAGGCTGATAGAAATCAGGTTTAGCGAAGATGACGCAGGGGTTGCCATGCCGCCAATCATGGTGGCGACAGGCACAGCAATCATGAATGTTCGCCCAACCGAGGCTTTTTCCTCACCCTCAAGCATATCTACAAATTCAAGTGCCACCACAAGCATGATAGCACAGGCGGGGATGTTGGACATGAAAAATGACACCCCTGCGGTTGCCACCATAAGGGCGAGCAGCAAACCCTTGACGCTGCCTGTCCGTCGTAGTAGGAGCAGCAAAAATCGCTTTGTTAGGGTGCCGCTTGTTATGGCGGTGGCAATACCGAATGATGCGATAATGAAGAATATTACCGGGTGGGCAAAGCCCACCACCCCGCCGGCGAAATTATCGCTTACACCCAAAAGGGGCATCAATCCTACAGTAAGCAGAGAGCCGATAGACAGAGGCAGGGCTTCGGTGATAAGCAGTGTAAGAAAAAACAGGGTCAGCCCTACTGTGTTCATTCCTGCAGTGCTTAATCCGTATGGAGCGGGCAATAATATTGATGCCGCAAGTATTACTATTGCGATGATGATTCCGATTTTTTGTTTTTTGTTCATAACCCCCATTATATCACACATTTCAATAAAAATCAAGGAGAAATTTGCATGAGCGTTTTCGCACAATACGGCAACCAGCCAATATTCAAATATTTCGAGGAAATATCCGCCATCCCACGGGAATCAGGGAACGAGCAGGGAATAGCCGACTACCTTACGGCATTCGCAGAGGAGCGAGGGCTGTGGTGTTATCGTGACAGCTGGCACAATGTGCTGATAAAAAAGCCGGCACAAAACTCCACCGCCGACCCACTTATACTCCAAGCCCACACAGACATGGTGTGCGAGAAGAACTCGGGGACACAGCATGATTTTGCCACCGACCCGCTGAAACTATATATCGAGGAGGGCTGGCTTCGAGCAGAGGGAACAACCCTTGGTGCGGACAATGGCGCTGGGGTGGCAATGATGCTTGCTATGCTGGACTCCTGCGATATTCCTCATCCGCCGCTTGAGTGCCTGTTCACCTCCCAGGAGGAAGTGGGGCTGGTGGGAGTGGACAAATTCGACTTTTCTCAGCTTACTGCCCGTCGAATGATAAATCTTGACAGCTCCAACGAGGGGCAAGCCACAATTGCCTGTGCAGGCGGTGCGAATGTTTCGTTTGTTAAAGAGGCACAGACTGTGCCGCACCAAAACAGCAACATCAAAATCAAGATTCGTGGGCTGTTTGGCGGTCACTCAGGAGCGGATATTCACCGCGGGCGAAGTAATGCCATCAAAATCATGGGCGAATTGCTGTCAATGCTGTATGAGCAGGAAGAATTCAATCTTGTCAGCGTGGAGTGTGACGGCAAAAACAACGCCATACCACGTGAATGCACCGCCATTATCTCTGTCCTTGACCGAGATGCGGCGACTGGGCGGTTGCTTCAGCTTGAAGCGGGGATAAAGGCTAATCTTGTCGCCGAGGACGAGGGATTTCACCTTCACGTCAGTCGCTGTGGCAAGACGGAGGATATGCTGACCTACAAAGACACACGAGAACTGCTTACTTTCATGAACCTTGTGCCCTGCGGAATGTTGTCTGCCAAAAGCCCGGAGGTGGCGAACTATTCTGCCAATATTGGCATTGCTTTGAGCGTGGGTGCAACATTCACATTCGGGGTGTATCTGCGGTATCATTGCGATTTTGGCATGGGGGCAATGCTGTGCAGTCTTGAACAGCTGTGCAAGCTGTGCCGCATGACCATGGCAACCATGGGTGCGTATCCTGCGTGGGAAGAAACCAAGGGTTCGGCGTTGGTGGCACAATTCCTGCGAGAGGGAGAGGCGGTATACGGCAGGGAAGTGACGGCGAAAGTGTTTCACGCAGGGTTAGAGTGCGGGCTGATTATTGTTGGGTTAGGCGGCAAGTGCGACGCTGTGTCCTTTGGGCCGGAGATACGCGACCTCCACACCCCGGACGAGCGAATGTGTGTGCAGTCTTTCGTGAAAACATGGGAGCTACTGCAACGAATGGTGTAATTTTTCCTAATAAAAACCTAAAACACCTTGGGGCGTTGCCCCAAACCCCACTTAGGAACTTTTTGAAAAAAGTTCCTAAGAACCTCAAAAACTTTGGTACAAAAGCATTTTATGCTTTTGTGAGAAAAAGTTTTTAGTCAAGTTTTTTACAAAAAACTTGTGCGGTGTGGGCGCATAGCCCACGACCTTGACCTTTATTGACAAAACAAGGTGCTTACTACAGCAAGCACCTTGTTTTATTATTTTTATCTTCTTGGTGACGTTACCGGAGGAGCGAAAGTGTGTCCGTGAGTTTCAATCTCGATTCGGTCGATATACAGCGGGTTGCTAGGGCGAATCGTTCTGTCCTCATTTCTTTGACCTGTTTGGCTGGCGATAATATCTATCGTATCAAGGCACATTTCAGATGCCACACGCCCGAACGCGGTATGACCTCCGTCAAGCCACGGAGCATACCCGGTCATAATGAAAAATTGCGAGCCACCTGTGTTTGGTCCGGCGTGAGCCATTGACAGCACACCGGGTACATGGGTAGGGTTGTTTGCGGTTTCACAGCGAATAGTATATCCCGGCCCGCCGTTTCCTACCCCATTAGGGCAACCGCCCTGAATCATAAAGGTAGGGGAAACACGATGAAAGATAACCCCGTCATAAAAGCCGCCTTTTGCAAGATAGATAAAGTTACGCACTGTGTTTGGGGCAATATCGTAGTACAGAATTACCTCTATAGCGTTGCCGTCACTCATCAAAATGCGGGCGATAGGATTTTGAACGCCCTCGGTAGCAGGTGGGGTTTCTGTTGCAGGAGGAGCATTGTTTTGCTGGTTGTTGCCGTTATTGGTGTCGGTTGGAGTGCCGTTTTCATCACTGCCCGTTGCCGTATAGACTATATCATCGTACAAAGTGATTTCAATGCTGACAATATACATTGGATTTGATGGACGAACAGTGCCGTCTCCTATCGCCGTGCCCTCTTGGTTGGCAATGCGGTCAACTACATCCATGCCCGAAAGCACACGCCCAAAGGCTGTGTGCCGACCATCAAGACCTTGTGAATCTCTTGTCAAGATGAAAAATTGCGAGCCACCAGTGTTTGGATCTCCTGTATTCGCCATTGATAATATTCCACGGCGATGAGAGGGGTTGTTGTCTAATTCGCACGGAATACGATGCCCCGGATAACCCATTCCGGTTCCGTCCGGACAGCCACCTTGAATCATAAAGGTAGGGGAAACACGATGGAAAATCAAGCCGTCATAAAAGCCATCTTCCGCAAGGTCAACAAAATTTCGCACGGTGATGGGTGCTATGTCGTAGTACAACTCGATTTCGATTATCCCGCCATCATTCATGGTGATTGTGGCAATAGGGTTTCCGCTAAAGGAGCTTCTGCAACTGATAAGCATTATTGGCAGAAGTAGAATGCAAATTGATAGTAGTAAGATTTTTTTCATTTTTGTTCTTCCTTTTTAGTTAACTTTAGTCAACCAACACAGCTTTAATCCGTCGTACTCCGCTACTGCTGGCTTCTTCTTTTTGAATTTTGAACTTTCCAAGCTCGCCTGTGCGCTCCACGTGAGGACCACCGCACAGCTCCATGCTGTAGCCCTGGATGGTGTACACATTCACCATCTCCCCATATTTGTCCCCGAACAGCCCAATCGCACCTGCGGCAATGGCATTTTCGTGGGTCATTTCCTCAAGGGTGACAGGAATATCCTCGGCAATGGCGGCGTTGACTATGGCCTCCACTGCGTCAAGCTCCTCACGGGTGACTTTGCGGTCAAAGCTGAAGTCGAAACGCAGACGCTCCGGGTTGATGTTGCTTCCTTTTTGGGCAACGCTGTCGCCAAGATGCTGGCGTAGTGCGGCTTGCAAGAGGTGGGTTGCGGTGTGGAGTTTTGTTGTTTCCTCTCCGCTGTCGGCAAGCCCGCCTTTGAACTTCTGATCGCTACCTGCACGGCTTTTCTCTTGGTGGGCGGCAAAGCACGCCTCGAATGCGGCAATATCCACAGTCACCCCATGCTCGGCGGCAATTTCCACCGTCATCTCGATGGGAAAGCCGAATGTGTCGAACAGCATAAACGCCCGCTCGCCGGACAGTACGCCGCTACTTTTAACGTCTGCTTTCGCCTCGTCGAAGAAACGCTTGCCCTCTTTCAGTCCACGCTCGATAGCTTTGGCGAATTTGTTCCTTTCGGTGACAAGCACCTCTTCCACTTTCGTCGCATTTTGCCCCAGTTCAGGGTAATATTGCCCGTACAGTTGCACCACAATGCGAGCCAGTTGCACATCAAAGTCGGAGGTGATGTCAATCTCTAATGACTTTGCAAACCTAATCATACGGCGGATAAGCATCCGCAGGATATAGCCTTGGTCTTTGTTGGAGGGGGTGATTCCGCTGTTGTCCGACGCAATCATCACTACCGCACGAATGTGGTCAGCCACAATCCGCATGGCACGAGCGGTTTCTTCGGTGTAGTCCTTACCTGAGAGCTGGCAAATACGCTCCATAATCGGGCGGAAGAGTTCGGTTTCATAATTGTCGCTAACTCCAGATAGGGCGGCGGTCATCCGCTCAACCCCCATGCCGGTGTCCACGTTTTTCTTGTCAAGTTGAACAAACTGCCCGTCCTCCGTGTGGTTGTACTGCATGAACACGTTGTTCCAAATCTCCACCCAACGCTTGTCCGTGGGGTCATGCTGGGCAGGGGGAGGGGTGGAGTTGTCCGACCAGTAGAAAATCTCGGTGTCCGCACCGCATGGGCCTTTTGCGGACATGGAGGGCCACCAGTTGTCCTCGGCTGGCAGGAAAGAGATACGCTCCTCCGCCACGCCCAGGGCGCGCCACAGATCGGCAGTTTCGTTGTCACGCTCCACGAATTCGTTCCCCTCAAACACAGTCACAGCAAGGCGCGCGGGCGGAATATCGAGAACTTGCGTCAGAAACTCCCAGCTCCACGCCACCGATTCGGGCTTGAAGTAATCGCCGAGGGACCAGTTACCCAGCATCTCGAAAAATGTGTGGTGAGTTTTGTTGCCCACCTGGTCAATGTCGGTCATGCGAAAGCATTTTTGATAGTTGACCAGCCGCCCACCCTGGGGGTGCGACGCCCCCATCAAATACGGTACAAGGGGCTGCATTCCCGCTGTGATAAACAGGGAAGTGGGGTCGTTCTCCGGCACAACAGACGCGCTGTCAATCTTCGTGTGCCCTTTGCTAAGGAAAAAGTTAATGTACTTGTCTTTTAGGTTAATCATATTGGTTCTCCGGGATTTTTTACGAAAATTGCACTCGCACAACGTGTGCAATGGGAAAATGTTTGATGTAGCTTGGTTGAGATAAAATACTTTGAATATCTTGCCCATGCATGGACATACCGCTGCCAAAAGTATGAATTAGCAAAACAATGTCGTTTCCGCTTTCAATATCAATAGTGTCAACTAACGTAGCCCAAGTTGACATACCAGTAAAAGCACGGTGAGTTTCAATAGAGTTTCGTGCGGTCACACCACCACCACGCCTTAAAACAAACTCCCAGTTGTTAGTGTACGTATCTTGATGACGCATTATTGCAATACGTCCGTTTGGCGGGTCGCCCTCGAAGTCTGGTGTTGGAAATGAAATTACTTCATTCACTGCTTCACTTTCGATAAGTTCACCATATTCGTATGTGTCAAGCCACATAGTTACTGTGGTAAAATGGTATTCAATATGAAAATCGAAAATCGATGTGTTGTGAGTGTCAGAAAGCAAAGTGGCGATTTCCCACGCATCGGGGCTTAATTCTGCCGGAGCAACTTGGTTTTGCAGTTCATTTCCAGCACCACCTGCACAAGAAACAAGAAAAACAGATAGTAGTGTCAAGGCAATAAACAAACACTTGAGTTTAATGAATTTTTTCATGGTGATGTTCCTTTGTAAAATGATAGTATCATTATATCACAAAAAATTCCCCCCGTCAACATAAATTTTGCTCCGCCGAAATATCGAAAATTCTTCGCTACGGGGGTGCAGTTGATGTTTCACTTGGGGATATAAAATTTTTTTCAAAAAAGGCTTGACAAACTTTCATTTGTGTGATAGAATATAGAAAATCGAAACCTACGTATGGATAAATCACTGATGAACAACACTTTACACAATCAAAACCTCTCTCTTGTCCTTCTCGTCATTCTTAATGGCGATATTTTGCGTTGTGCAGGGTAAGGGAAGAGAAGTGCAGTACTTTCACCGACTTTGTGGCACACGCCACAGAGTCGTTTTTAATTTTTCAATAGTATTTTAATTTTTCAATAGTATAAATAACGAGGACAAGTTCATGAAATTAACCGGAGCACAAATTCTAATAGAAACCTTATGCAGTCTTGGAGTCGGCACAGTTTTCGGCTATCCAGGGGGGGCTGTGCTGGATATTTACGACCAACTGTACCAAAACTCCCATCGCATTCGCCATGTTTTGGCGGCACACGAACAAGGCGCGGCACACGCTGCCGACGGCTATGCCCGTGTCAGCGGGCGGTGCGGCGTGGTCATCGCTACCAGCGGACCGGGAGCGACAAACCTTGTCACCGGTATCGCTAACGCTTACCTGGATTCCGTTCCTATGCTGGCTATTACAGGGAACGTGCCAGTACCGCTTCTTGGGCGGGACAGCTTTCAGGAGGTGGACATTGTTGGCATCACCCAGCCCATTGTGAAGCACAGCTATATCGTCCATGACGTGAACGAGTTGGAGCGAACACTCCGTGAAGCCCACAGGATTGCCATCAGCGGGCGCAAAGGCCCTGTGCTTGTGGACATACCAAAGTCGGTGCAACAGCAGATGGCAGAGTATGCGGGTGTTGCCCCACCTGCACCAAAAAAAAGCACACCTCTCCCCGACCTTGCCGCCGCACTTGCGGCTATTTCGGCGGCGAAGCGTCCATTCATCTACGCCGGGGGAGGAGTTATTGCCGCAGGAGCAGAGGACACACTCAGCCAACTGGCGGAGCGACTTTCCGCCGCCGTGGGGCTGTCCATGATGGGGCTGTCCGCCCTCCCCCACGACCATCCCGCCAACCTTGGAATGTGCGGAATGCACGGGGGCTACGCCAGCAACATGGCGCAGGCAGGGTGCGACCTGATGATTGCCGCAGGGGTGCGTTTCTCCGACCGAGCCACCGGGGATATTTCCCGCTACACACGGAATTGCACCACCATTCACATTGACATTGACGCCGCCGAAATGGGCAAGAATGTTCGCCCTGATATTGCCCTGCCAGGAGATGTCGGGGACATTCTCGCCGCCTTGCTTTCACAAGTAACGGCAAAATCTTGCCCCGAATGGCAAGCTGAAATTGCCGCTCTTCGCAGTTTTTTGCCCTCGCCGTGCACCGAGGAGTTCAGCCCGCGGAATATTATCCGTCACGTTGCCGCCGCTGTGCCGTCGGACACAGTTGTCACCACCGACGTTGGTCAGCACCAAATGTGGGTGGCGCAGAATTATCCTTTAAGCAAGCCCCGCACTCTGCTCACTTCGGGAGGGCTTGGTACTATGGGCTTTGGGCTGGGTGCCGCTGTTGGTGGCTGTATCGCAAACGGGGAGCGGAAGACCATACACTTCACCTCGGACGGCAGTTTTGGCATGAACCTGAACGAGCTTGCCGCCGTTGTGACCGAGGGGTTGCCCGTTGTCACCGTGATACTGAACAACGGTGTGCTTGGCATGGTTCGCCAGTGGCAGGGAATGTTCTACGAACGGCGATATTCCAACACAAACCTCACCCGCCAGACCGATTTTGTCAAGCTGGCGCAAGCCTTTGGCGCGGAGGGAAACAGGGTGTCAACCCTTGCCGAATTAGACGCTGTCCTTGCTGGGGTGAACGGACCAACGGTAATCGACTGCACCATCGACCCAAACGCGCGGGTCATGCCCATGATTCCCCCGGGGAAAAGCGTGGAGGAGCTGATTGTTGAGTAGGGGAGTGTGGAGTGTGGAGTTAAGGTCGTATTTTACTTTTACCACGAAATTCACGAAAATGCACGAAAAACAGACCGCATGATTCTGTAATTCCCCTGACCTGGGCGGAAGGGGTGGCAGTCGCTGTTCTTGCGACTGACGGGGTAGGTGTGAAATGTGCGATTATCACCACACCCGTAGGGGCGGGTTTCCATGCCCGCCCGAAACACAAAATCCTCACCGCACGAACGGATGCGCAATGCGCGCCCCTACAAAACCACAAAGGAGAACCCCATGAAAATAGTATTCATATTCGGCCCGTCGGCAGTCGGAAAAATGACCGTCGGGCAAGAACTTGCCAAAATCACCGACCTGCGACTGTTTCACAACCACATGATGCTTGAGCCTGTTCTTGAAATTTTCGGGGGGAAAAACGAACGCAAAGGCATTGTGTTGTCGCGTTTGCGTGAGGTTATTTGTGAAGAATTTGCTCTTTCTGGACATAGCGGATTAATCATGACTGGCTTGATGGACATGAATAATCCGAATTGGGAAGACCTGCTCGCACCAGTGCGAAAAATATTCGAGCCGCACAACGCAGAGTTTTATTATGTAGAATTACGAGCATCTCAAGAGGTGCGGTTAGGGCGAAACATCACCGAAAACAGACTGCAACACAAGGCATCCAAGCGAGATTTTGAAAAGTCAAATTGGCTTTTGGTGAAAGATGACGACAAACATTTTTATCACGAAGACAGCGAAATAAACGTAGAAAACTACATCAAAATCGACAACACCGACCTTGCCCCCGATGTGGTGGCGAGGATGATAAAGGAGCGGTTTGGGTTGTAGGGGCAGGGCAACCTCCGCAATGTTAAACTACACCCAGCCACCCCGTCAATGCTACGCATTGCCACCCCTCCACAGAGGGGAAGAAGGTCAAGGGCAGGACAACCACCGCACCCGTAGGGGCGACCGTCCTCGGTCGTCCGCTCGAACGATACGCACCCATACGAACAAACACGCAATGCGTGCCCCTACAACACCAACAAAGGAGAACCCACCATGAAATTCGTACTAATCTGCGGCGCAGGCGCAGTCGGCAAAATGACAGTCGGGCAAGAACTTGCCAAAATCACCGACTTGCGACTGTTCCATAATCATATGTCAATCGAATTTGTCCTCGAAATATTCGGGCGGGGAAAATTCCACAGTGCCGCCATACGGCGAATTCGTACGGCGATTTTAGAGGAGTTTGCCAAGTCCGACCAATATGGCATGATTCACACGCTTCTCATGGCGTTCTGTCAACAATCCGATTGGGACTATGTCGAGGAGATTTTCGACATTTTTCGAGAACAAAACGCCGAAATTTATTTCGTCGAGCTGGTAGCTTCGCAGGAAGTACGAGTGCAACGCAACGAAACGGAAAACCGCTTGCAAAACAAGGCAAGCAAACGAGATGTCACGGCGTCCAAACAGCGAATGTTGCACGAAGATGGCAATTATCGCCTCGAAAGCCACGATGGCGAAGTGCCATATGAAAACTACATCAAAATCGACAACACCGACCTTGCCACTGATGTGGTGGCGAGGATGATTAAGGAGCGGTTTGGGTTGTAGGGGCGGCAACCTCCGCAATGTTAAACTACACCCAGCCACCCCGTCAGTCGCAAGACCAGCGACTGCCACCCCTCCGTTGAGGGGAAGAAGAGCAAAACAACGAACCCAAAGGAGTTCTACCATGAAAAAATTCACAATCGGCGCACTTGTCAGAAACCATTTTGGCGTGCTAAACCGCATTACAGGGCTGTTTTCCAAGCGTGGCTACAACATCGACAGCCTTGCAGTCGGCGAAACCGAAAACCCTGATATTTCCCGCATCACTTTCGTGTGCAGCGGGGACGAATACGTGCAAGGGCAGGTGGTGCGCCAGTTTGAAAAGCTCCACGATGTGCATAGCGTTATGGTGTTTGACGAAAATACCGTTTCCACCGAGCATATGCTTATCAAAATCCGTCTTGTGGGTAATTGCCAAGCCGGGGTGAGCAAGACTATTTCCGATTTCGGCGGGCGGGTGTGCGACTTTGGCGCGGATTATGTTATTGCCGAGCTTACCGCCCCCACAGCAACCATTGATAGGTTTATCGAGGCTGTGCGGGAGCTGGGGATATTAGAAACGTGCAGAAGTGGAGCACTCGCCATGGCGTTGGGGAGAGGCAAGAGCGAAGTGCGGAATGCAGAATAAAGGACATTTTACCACGAAATGTACGAAAACGCACGAACAAAACAGTTGCACTTGTAGGGTCGGGGTTCACCCGCCCGCAACATACACGCTGAACCACCCCGCCTACGGCGACCCCGACGTCCCGCCAAACGGCATAGGCAAAACACCCGTCTTGCGACAAGGGCAGTCGCAATCCACCCTCTCCCCAAAAGAGGGCAAAGGTCAAGGGTGCACTGCACCCGTAGGGACGCCCGCCCTCGGTCGTCCGCTCGAACAGAACACACCGCACATTTCTGTAAATCCCCTTCCGCATACGGAAGGGGTGGCGGTCGGTGGTTTCCCGACTGACGGGGTAGGTGTGAAAGCAACGGGGTGATGTCCATCAAACGGGCGACCGCAAGAGTCGCCCCTACAGGACAACAACACCCGCACCCCACCCGTAGGGGCGGCAACCAACCTTCGTTCAAACAGCACAACCAAACCCCTGTGTAGGGGCATGCCTTGTGTCTGCCCGCCGACCGACACGCACTGACCAAAAGGGTGAACACAAAGCCCACCATTACATAACCCACCCTCGGACAGCCAAAACTGTCCGCTAAAATATACAAAAAACTGCGCAAATGCGCCCCCTCACAATGAGGGAAGAAAGGATGACAAAATGTCAAAAATTTACTACGAGGCGGATTGCAACCTCAACTTGCTTTCGGGCAAAACAATTGCAATCATCGGCTATGGCAGCCAAGGACACGCCCACGCACAAAACCTGCGTGACAGCGGTCAAAATGTTATCGTCGGGCTGTACAGTGGCTCGAAATCTGCTGAGGTAGCGAAAAAAGACGGATTTACTGTGGTCAACGCTGACGAGGCAACGAAGCAGGCTGACATCATCATGATGCTGGTCAACGACGAGAAAATGCCGGACATTTACAACACCGCCATTCGCCCCAACCTCACGGCGGGCAAGACTCTTGCGTTCGCCCACGGGTTCAACATTCACTACAACCAAATCGTGCCGCCGGCGGACGTGAACGTGATTTTGTGCGCTCCAAAAGGCCCGGGTCATACCGTCCGCAGTCAGTACGCCGAGGGGCGTGGCGTGCCTTGCCTTATCGCTGTGTATCAGGGCGATGCAAAGGCTGTGAAAGAGCTTGCTCTTGCTTACGCCGCAGGTGTTGGCGGTGCGCGTGCAGGGGTGCTGGAAACCACATTCAAAGAGGAAACTGAAACCGACCTGTTCGGGGAGCAAGCGGTGCTGTGCGGCGGGGTGTCTGCCCTGATGAAAGCGGGCTTTGACACCCTTGTTGAGGCTGGCTATCAGCCCGAAAGTGCCTATTTCGAGTGTGTTCACGAGATGAAACTGATTATCGACATGGTTGCCGCCCAAGGGCTTGCGGGAATGCGTTACTCCATTTCGGACACCGCAGAATACGGCGACTACACCGTTGGTCCGCGCATTATCACGGACGATACCAAGGCGGAGATGAAGCGTGTGCTTGCTCGCATTCAAAACGGCGAGTTTGCCCGTGACTGGATTCTCGAAAATAAAGCAGGCAGAGCCAGTTTCCTCGCCACCCGCCGCATGGAAGCCGAAACCCAAGTTGAGCAGGTTGGTGCGGAGCTAAGAGCGAAGATGGGGTGGAATAAGTAAGAAAAAGTGTGGAGGGTTGAGTGCCCAAAGCGGAGTTAAGGGCAAGGACAACCGCCCAAACACCACCTGTAGGGGCGGGTTTCCATGCCCGCCCGTTCGGTAAGCACCGCACCCCACGTCCTGCACCCGTCATCCCGCAAAATTTGCGCCCTTTGCAAATTTATGCGGGACCCCCTCACCTAACGCATTCGCTTTGAGGTATTACCCACCACACCCGTAGGGGCGGGGCTTGCCCCCGCCCGCGCAAAAAGCCACCCCGTCAATGCTATGCATTGCCACCCCTCCACAGAGGGGAAGAGGGTCAAGGTCAAGGGGCGCACGCAACCAAGCCCTCCTCTCCGAGGAGGGTGGCATGGGCTGGTTTTGCCCATGACGGGAGGAGTTCGCCGAGCGAAAAACAAGGGCGACTCCCTCCGTCAGTCGGAAAACCACCGACTGACACCTCCCTCACAAGGGAGGCTGTGGTGCAACCCGCACCGCACGAACAATGCCCGCCCCCCCTACAAGGCAACGAAAGTCAAGGAAAGCCCATGAACATCACAATCACCCTTGCCACACCCGCAGATGCGCATGACATGGCGGAAATTCACATCCGTTCGTGGGAGGCGGCGTACAAAGACATCATCCCCGCCGACTACATCAAAGCCAAAAATGCTACACGCCACGAATTGTGGCAACGGATACTGACTCCCGACAACGAGAAACAACACATTATCCGTGCCAACGGCAAAACAGCGGGTATGCTCTCGGTCGATTTGCCCCACGATGAAATTGGCGATGAATATTACGAATTACACGGAATTTATTTGTTTCCCGAATATTTTCGCCAAGGTATTGGCACAAAAGCGGTGAACTTCGCATTTGACCAAGCACGAAAACTCGGCAAACGCCAAATGATATTATGGTGCTTCGCCGAAAACACAAATTCAATCAAATTTTACGAAAAATTCGGCTTCACACCAGACGGCAACACCCAAGAGCATGACCACGGCACGAAAGTGAATGTTTCGATTAGAATGACGGCAGAAATTCAGCCATAATACATGCCGCACCCCGTAGGGACGGCAATCAACCTCCGTTCAATCGGCACAGGCGAAACATTGTGTAGGGGCGGGTTTCTATGCCCGCCGTTGTCTACGCAAAAAGCCACCCCGTCAATGCTACGCATTGCCACCCCTCCACAGAGGGGAAGAAGGTCAAGGACAAGGACAAAACCACACCACACCCGTAGGGGCGGGGCTTGCCCCCGCCCGCGCAAAAAGCCACCCCGTCAATGCTACGCATTGCCACCCCTCCACAGAGGGGAAGAGGGTCAAGGTCAAGGGCGCACAGCACCCAAGCCCTCTTTTTCAAAGAGGGTGGCACGAACGAAGTGAGTGACGGGTGTTTTCAAACGCGCAATGCCCGCCCCTGCAAGACAACGAAATCTGCACCGCACCCGTAGGGGCGGGGTCAACCCGCCCGCCGTTGTCTACGCAAAAAGCCACCCCGTCAATGCTATGCATTGCCACCCCTCCACAGAGGGTAATAAAATCAAAAACAAAAACACCCCACCCAAAGGAGACCCCCAATGACACAACAAAACGCTGTTTTCACGCCTCCGGTGCTACCGGTCAAAATCTTCGACACCACCCTCCGTGATGGTGAACAATCCCCCGGATGCAGCATGAATCTGGAGGAAAAATTGCAAATCGCCAGACAGCTTGAACTGCTTGGGGTGGACATTATCGAGGCAGGGTTCGCCTTTTCCTCTCCCGGTGACTTCGAGTCGGTGAGCCGTGTGGCGCAACTTATCAAAGACTGTACCGTGGCAAGCCTTTCCCGCGCAGTGGAAAAGGACATCGACGCTTCTGCCGCCGCCCTGAAAGGTGCTGCATCTCCGCGGATTCACACCTTCATCGCCACCTCTCCCATCCACATGAAACACAAGCTCCGTATGACCGAGGAGCAGGTGCTGGAGCGGACGGCGTACATGGTCGCCCATGCGAAAAAATACGTCAGTGACATCGAATTTTCCGCCGAGGACGCCACCCGCAGTGACTGGGATTTCCTTGGAAAAGTGGTTGCCACCGCTATCAAAGCAGGTGCGACAACCATCAACCTGCCCGACACGGTGGGCTACACCACCCCCGCCGAAATGCGCGCCCTTGTGGAGGCAATGCTGCCCTACACCGAGGGGAAAGCAGTCATCTCCCTCCATTGCCACAACGACCTTGGCATGGCGGTGGCGAACAGCCTTGCAGGCGTGGCAGGGGGTGCAGGGCAAATCGAATGTACCATCAACGGAATCGGGGAGAGGGCAGGGAACGCCGCTCTTGAAGAGATTGTCATGGCTCTTGACACCCGCCGTGATGTTTTCGCTTCCGCAACCCGTATCGACAAAAGCCAAATCTACCGCACAAGCAACCTTGTATCAAAGATTGTGGGCTACCCTATTCCGCGGAACAAAGCCATTGTTGGCAAGAATGCCTTCGCTCATGAAAGCGGCATTCATCAGGACGGGGTGCTGAAAGAAAAGACCACCTACGAGATTATGACTCCCGAATCGGTGGGCATTCCTGCGAATAATATGGTGCTGGGCAAGCACAGCGGGCGGCATGGGTTCAAGTCACGGCTTGAGGAGCTTGGATATGTGCTTTCTGCCGAGGAAATCGACGGATTTTTCGAGAAATTCAAGGAGATTAGCGACAAAAAGAAGGAAATCACCGACGGCGACCTGGAGGCTATTGTCGCCAGTCGTGATGTTGCCGAAGCCACTTACACCCTTGACAGCTATATGCTGATGACTGCAAAAAATGTCCAATCCAGTTGCATTGTGCGGCTGGTGAAAGACGGTGCTGTTATCGAGCATAACGCCATTGACGATGGCCCTGTGAATGCGGCATATCGTGCAATTGACGCTATTGTCGGGTTAGAGCTGACCCTGCTACATTACCAAATCGGGGCAACATCTGACGGACGAGATTCTCTCGGCGAGGTGACTGTACGCCTCCGCCACGGTGAACGCGAAGTCAGCGGGCGCGGGCTGTCTAACGACATTGTGGAGTCGAGCATTTTAGCGTACCTCAATGCAGTGAACAGGCTGGTGTAAATATTTTGGTTTGTTTGGGGGAGCAATAAAAACCAACCGGCACAGTGTTGCCACTGTGCCGGTTGTGTAAGTATTAGTTGCGAGTGTATTCAAACTCGAAACCGTCAATCGTTGTGCTGGTCAGGCGTAGAGTGTTGTTGTTCACAAACTCGTAGTACCATGTAGGAACGCTGAGTGGAGTACCTGCCAAAGTCAAGTACAGAACGCCATTGTTGGTTGTCCATGCACTATAATTGAGTTCAACTTCAGTTCCTGCCCCCATAACTGCGGTGCCATCAGCGTTGAACACCCAATAGCCTTCAGTAGTGATGCCGGCAACGGTCCAATCCCATGAGCCAACTAAGCGGTGTGTATCTCCGCCATTGTCACCATTTCCGCAACCAATCATGGCAAAAGCCAATGTGGCAATTAACAAAATTGACAATGCAATAGATAGTGTCTTTTTCATTTTACATACCTCCTATATTTATTTTTGATTTTTATAGTATATAACATTTTTCACGAAATGTCAAGTCAAATTTAGGTAAAGTTTCAGAAACTATCACCCCACCACAGGCAGATAAATTAAACCGGCACAGTGTTGCCACTATGCTGGTTGTGTAAGTAAGTATTATCTTACTCGTTTTCGTCATTGTCATTGACATCGTTTTCGTCATTGTCATTGACATCATTTTCGTCATTGTCATTAACATCATTAACATCGTCGACATCATTAACATCGTCGACATCATTAACATCGTCGACATCATTAACATCGTCGACATCATTAACATCGCTTTCGTTATTGTCGTAGCCATTATCATCGCCACAAGCAATAAGACCGAAAGCAAGAATGCTAATCAATAGCAAAGACATTCCGATTGATAGAATTTTTTTCATAACATCACCTCTTTCTGTTTGATTATATGATTATACAATATTTTTTAGAACTTGTCAAGAGATATTGGCAAAAAAAGTTGAAAAAAGTTGAAAAAGTTGAAAAAAAGTCAATATCAAAAGAAAAACAGTAAAATATTACTCGTTTTCGTCATTAAACTTGTTTCGGAATTAAAATATTACTCCATCTTAAACCCGAACAAACAGCATCGTCATTGCAAAGCGGTGATTTTCCGCGTGCAATCCAGTCGTTGGACGAGAAATTTCATTGTTTTACGGGTTGATTTATGGCGATTTCTTGCCCTTTCACTGGATTGCACGGCACAAATCGCCTTTGCAATGACGTTCGGTGGAGTTGTTCATAAGACGTTATTTAATTTCGTTACAACTCTATTGCGAGGAGCGAAGTGACGAAGCAATCCATTTCGTGGCGGGCGGATTTTGCTGAACAAAACGCTCACCTAATGGATTGCTTCGGCGAAAATCACGCCTCGCAATGACGTTCCGAGGGCTTGAATTAGGACGATAAGTTTGTTTCGATACAACTCTATTGCTGACTTCATCTTCGCACTCGCCTTCACAGCACTCGTTGCTTTCACAGCATTCAACAACGTCGCAACAGCTAACTGGTGTAGTGTCGCCCAACAGTGACAACAAGTTTATTTTTTTCTTTACAAACTTTGATTTTTTTGATATAATGGTAGTATCATGTTCACAACGTGTATGAAAGGAATGAAAATATGACTTTTTTGGCGATTTTATTGGCGATTGGCGGTTCAGTTGCGCTTGTTGCTGGTCTTTTGTTTGCCTATATCTGGATAACGCTTGGTGAAATTGTTTTGGGTGTTATTGGAATATTCGGCGGTGCTGGATTTGCTACACTTATGTGGACGGTAGCGATAATGCTTGGTATATTACTCGAAATGAAAGAAAAAATTGATGCAATGCACGAACATATACTTGCCATGAACCCCGTTGAAACAGAAGATGACACAGCACCATAATTTTTTGTTCTATCAAATAAACCTGCTAAGAAAAGTCAAGCCCTAAAACGAAAAAAGTTAAAAAATTTTCGTTCCCAAAAACAAGCCAATCCCCACGCCAAACAAGGCGGAAAGAAAATGCGAAAAAGTTCGCTCTCGCCGCCT
>Ga0209755_10001928_pt1 | contig 30065 bp, 28 predicted proteins | sample TergutCo191P1_FD_187301 | JGI IMG/M metagenome (GOLD analysis project Ga0209755, IMG submission 187301) | Cornitermes sp. P1 segment gut microbial communities from Petit-Saut dam, French Guiana - Co191P1 (SPAdes) (version 2) | ecosystem: Host-associated > Arthropoda: Insects > Digestive system...
AAAACCTAACGGGCTGCCTGATCCTTTATTGCCGTCAGCTACTATGTCAGCCATAAAAACCTCTTTTCATTTTCACCTCACGCAGCAAATCTGCGTTTTTTATCATTGAGCTGCCAAACCTTACTTAAAATTCCGGCGACAACCTGAAAATATTTTTCTGGGATAATTTGTCCCACATTTGTTTCTCTGTACAACGCCCATGCGAGCGGTTTATTCTCAAACAGCGGCACGTCATTGTCTTCCGCAATTTTTCTGATTCTCGCGGCAAGCTCATCTTCTCCGATTGCCGTTACCATCGGTCCGTCCATAGAGCCAGGATCATATTGAAGAGCGACAGCGAGGTGAGTCGGGTTTGTAATAACAACGTCCGCCTGAGGAATTATCGTGCCGATATTTTGGCGCATCAGATCGCGGAAACGGGATCGTATCCTGCTTTGAACCATCGGATCAGGCTCATATTGTTTGCGCTCTTCTTTTAATTCTTTCATTGTCATTTTGTGCCGCTCGCGGAAACGCCAGCGCTGAAAAAAGAAATCCGCTATCGAAATAATTATCAAAAGAACAGCGACAACAAGAATCATTTTAATCGCGATACCGGCGACAAACGTAAGGCTCGTAAGAACATCTGATTTCTGAAGATTAACTAATTTTTCAATATCAGATCGGATAAATAAAAACGCGACAACACCGATAATAACTATTTTCACAAGGGACTTAAATAAATTGAAAGCTCCTTCAGAGGAAAAGATACGTTTGAAGTACTGTCCAAACTTCGGCAGCGCTCTTGAAAAGTTAGGTGTAATCGGTTTTGTCGTAAACAGCCATCCGCTGATTTGCGCCAGATTTGTAAAAATCGCCGAGATAACAGCGACAAGCAAAATCGGCCAGCAAAGCCGGATAAAATAAAGTATAAAATTTCCCGCAACAATTCTGTCTTTAATCGGATCCATATCGACAGCTCTAAGGAAAAAGAACCTTACCATTTCCACGCATGTCCGCAGCATAGAAGGCGCCAGCAAAAGCAAAACAAGAGCCGTCAAAAATAAACCTATCGCGCCTGTCAACTCCTGACTTTTCGCAACCTGCCCTTCCTCACGCAATGTTTTAAGTTTATGCTCTGTTGGATCAAAGTTCTTTCCCGGCGCGTCTTCGTCGTTATCATCATCAGAAAACCATTGCAGGTTGATAGGGAATGAAGAACGAGGAGCGAGGATAGGGAGTAGAGAGTAGGGAGTAGGGAGTAGGGAGCTGATCCCTATTACGTGTAATTGTTCACTATTCATTGTTCTTTGTTCTTTGTTCATTGCTCTCTGTTCACTGTTCTTTGCTCTCTGTTCACTGTTCATTGTTCTTTGTTCACTGTTCATTGTTAACTCCCTCCCGTGATTTGACGGCCGATTTGGGTGTAGAGGGTTTGAATGTTTACAAAACCGGCGTCGATTACCCGCGTAAAAGCTTCAATCATGAAGGGAAGGGAAGCGAAAATAAGGAGAAACGCTGTCATGATTGAAATCGGGAAACCTTCGGAAAGAATATTTATTTGAGGCGATGCCTTGGAGATTAGCCCGGTTGTAAGAGACGTTAAAAATAAAGTGCCGAGAATCGGCATCGCGATAACAATCGCGTCGAGGAAAAGTCTTGAAAGCCCGGATGCCATCATCATCACAATATTTTCTCTTCCGTCGACAAGCGAAATAATGTTAATTGACTGCACAGAGCGCCAGAAACCGCCGAGAAAAAGCTGATGAAAGCCGCCGATTGTTACAAAAATCAACATCGACACAAGATTGAAATATTGACCCATCAGCGGATTTTCTACTTGCGCTACAGGATCGAATGTTTCTGAGGCGCCGAACCCCATTTGCAGGGAGAAAAACTGCCCTGCCGTTGAAAAAGCGGCGAAAATTATTGTTATATAAAAACCTATTATAATACCGATGAGCACTTCCCCGATAATGAGCAGGGCAAAGCGCAGGGAGAAAACCTCATAACGGAGATCGCTTAACGTCCCGCCGGGCAGAGTTACAAGCCCGCCGGGTGAGTTAGCTGCCATAAACACCTCTGCCGTAGGCATAACGGCAAAAGCTGCAAGCCCGGCAAGAGCGAATCTCGCCGCGGGATGCACAGCTTCGGAAGAAAGAAGCGGAGCTGTCTGCATCATTCCCATAGCCCGTGCCGCGATCAGCAGAAACACCGGTCCAAAACTGAGAATCTGATTTAATAATGTCCCCTCAACCATTTGCTTTGCTCTCTTTTCCTTATTTGCTCCTTATGCCAATCATTAAAATGATTGGCACTAGGTCTTAATTACTAAATTCGCTCACTTCCATATTCTTTGTTCTTTATTCTCTGTTCTCTGTCCTTTGTTATCTTGCCATCGCCGGAATCTGATTAAACAAACTAATCGTGTACTGTCCCAGCGATGTAAACATAAACCCGCCAAGGACTGCAAGCATGACGAGAATTACCACCATCTTGGGTACAAAAGTAAGCGTCTGCTCCTGAATCGAAGTTGCCGCCTGTAATATCGCGACAATCAGACCAACGGCTAATGCAGATAACAAAAGAGGAGCAGCCATTAACAGCACCTGCATAATACCGCCGCGTAGGAGGGAAATAAGTTCACCGATTGTCATTTATCCACCTATGCAAAAGAACGGACAATTTGATCCGTCAAAAGACCCCAGCCGTCAACAAGAACGAACAGGATCAGTTTAAATGGCATGGATATCATAACAGGAGGAAGCATTATCATACCCATTGACATGAGTATACTTGCCACTACCATGTCGATAACGATAAACGGAATAAACAGCAATATTCCGATTTTAAACGCGACAGTTAATTCATGCAGAATGAAAGATGGAATCAAAACATATGTGGGAACATCGGCAAGCGTCTGCGGCCGATCAAGTCCGCGCATTGACATGAACAGGCGGATGTTTTCAGGACTCCCGCTCATCTGCCTGTACATAAAAAGCCGCAGGGGAGCTTCGGCTTCCCTGTAAGCGTTTTCGACAGAGAGCTCTCCTGCCGCGAGCGGCTGAATCGAATTAGTATAAATAGTACTAAACGTCGGCCACATGATAAACACCGTTAAAAAGAGCGCGATACCCATTAACACCTGGTTGGGAGGAACCTGCTGTAATGAAAGCGCGCGCTTTATAAAATCAAGAACAATTGATACGCGCAAAAAGCTAGTCATCAATATGATGAAGCTCGGCGCGAGAGAAAGAACCGTTAACAGCAAAAGAAGCTGCAAAGAAAAAGCTACTTCCTGCCCTCCTTGCGGATTACGCACAGTAAAATCAATAAAAGGAATCACAGGCGGCTGAGGAGGCGTCATGATTCTCGTTGTCCCGGGAACCGACACATCAGGAAAGCCTTCCTGCGCATTAGCCGCAAGCGGAAAGAACAGAGAACAGAGAAAAAAGAACAGAGAAAAAAGAACAGAGAAAAAAGAACTCTTTGTTCTTTGTTCTTTGTTCCTTGTTCTTTGTTCTTTGTTCTTTGCTCTTTGTTCTTTGCTCTTTGTTCTTTGCTCTTTGTTCATTGATTAAAGCCCCTTTAACCTTTCGCGGCGCTTACGGATATCGTCAGCGCCGGGAATTTTGGTTTTAGCCTGTGCTTTAACGCCGAAACGGCGCAGAATTGACATGAAACTTGAAAAATGTCCTGCTGGCTGCTCTGCTTTATTCGCCTCCTCAAGAAGCATTGAGTCGATTAATTCCTTGTCTTCAATCTCGCTGATAACATTCACGCATCCGTCACATGAGCCAATAAGCCACGCTTTTGAGCCAACGGAGATAATATGCGCGTAACGATTGGAACCAAGATGTGTATTGGCGAGGATTTTCAGAAAGGGGTCTTCGTTTGGGGTCTGCTTAGCGGCTTTTTTAAACAACAAGACAATGCCGTAAATGGCAGCCGCTACCAGAGCCAGCGCCAATATCATTCTGATCACAGACCAGACAGAAGGACCGGAAAGCTGCGCAGCCGCAGGAACCGCGTCATCCCATGATAAAGCGCGCTCTGCGTCCCTCAGAGGATCTTCTGCCGCCTGCGAAACAGCGTCATTTTGTATTAAAAGAGTATTTTCCGCCGCCGGAAGTTCCTGAGAATAAATAAACGGTATCCGAATAAAGAAGCCAATGCCCAAAACGAGCAAAGCAGCTTTCACACGGAAAGCCAAAAAGGTGTTTTTCAGTTCTCCCCTCCCAAGTACAAACCTACTTAAACCCAATATACAGTTTTTATATATTAATTTCAATAGATTTTAAAAAATTTTTAATATTTTTTACAAATTTATTCGTGCTGAGCGGAATCGGCACTAACAGAATGGCGTTAGAGTCTGTCCGCAAACTAACCGAGTTTATGGACAGACTCTATTCGCATAGAAAAATACCAAAAATAGATAATCTATGAAATTAAATCAAAATATGTTATAAAAATATATAGCGTATCTTTTTTTCAAAAGGAGGTTTAAATGAAAAATATTTTCTTACCTTTAATCGCATTAGTTTTATCGGTTAATGCCTTTGCCCAAACGCGAACCGTGTTTGCGCCGTCAAATGAAGGAGCAAAAGGCACTCTCTTTATTCATGGCGGAGCGGGAACAAACGCTAACCAATGGGATCCGTTTATTGCTCTTTCAGGCGGTACCGGCGCAAAAATTTTAGTAGTTCCTTTTGCCGCTGAACCGCCCTACACTCCGCAGGAGAGAGGACCCTATTTTGTTGATTTTTTAAATAGGCGCGGAGCCGCTGCCGATTATGTTGCGTTTACCAGAGAGAATGCCGACTTGCCTGAAAATTTAAGAAAACTGAACGGAGCAGCAGGAGTTTGGTTTTCAGGCGGAAGCCAGACTCTCTTAAGGAATCATTTGCAAGGCACAGCTTTTTTAGAGCGTATAAAGGAAATTTACCGCAACGGCGGCGTGATAGGCGGAACCAGCGCGGGAGCTTCTGTAATGGGTAAGGTTATGCCGGCCGGCGGTGTTACCGATGGTTTCGGGTTTATTGATTTTGTCATAATCCACCAGCACTTTTCTGAACAAAACAGACAGGGCGTACTGCTCGACGCTGTGCGAGAGCAGAATATTGCCGGAATCGGCATTGACGAAAAAACCGCGGTTATTTTTAACGCTGTTACCAAAACTTTTGAGGTGGCAGGAGAAGGGAAGGTAACAGTTTATCAGCCTCAATCTACAGGAATTAGAACGCAAATATATAGATCGGGAGATCGTTTTACAATTAATACCGCCTTTACATCAGGCGTAATAAAAACAGACGGTTACGGTATGGGACTATCGGCTTTTACCGCAGGCAGCGCTTCCGCTGCCAGAGGCGAACAATTTACTGTTTCCTTCAGACTGAGAAATATGGAGCAGAGCGCGTTTCCCGGAGGACAAGTTGGCGTAGCATTAGTAAATAATAACAACAATATTGTTGGGCAGGTTATGGATGTCAGAACTACCCAAACAAGAAACCCCGGCACACAGACTTCGGTCTTAACAAGAGATTGTTTCGTTCCCGGTTTTGCTGTGCCCGGACGCTACCAATTAAGAATTGTAATAAGACCCGCAGGCGGAGAATGGAGAATTGTCACATTGTCTCATAGCAACGCTCCCACAAGCATTGATTTTACGGTTAGGTGATTAAAACATATTTATATAAAACTAAAAAGGAGAAAAGGAATGAAAAGATTTATTCTAAGTGACAGGAGTTTTGCGAAAGCAAAACTCCAAGCTACCGGCCTCTGGCTGGCAGCAGTAATCATCGCAATGGCTTTTACAGCCTGCAGTAAAAAAAGCGAAACAGCCGCCACAGTAACCGCAGAAAGTTACGCGAAAATACTGAGCGGGGATTTGTCTGATTTCGCCGGAACATGGGTGGACGGTTATGGCACAAGAAGCCAGCTCAGAGCCGACGGAGTTTTTACCAGCGGTTCTATGAGCAATCTGAATGCTGATGGTTTCTCCAAGTATGATTACGGCGCTTATGTTTGGAATGTAAGTGACACAGGCGGTTACGGCGGTTTTGGAGTAATGGTGTATCCTCCCGGTGTTCCAATCAATTTGTTCTACATGGACGGAGGAGTAAGAAAAATAGCCCAGACAATTGAAACAGACATAACAAAAGTCCGTATTACCGCAGGTCAAGATGGTCCTTCTTCAAGCGCGGAAGTATATTACCGCGAAGGTGAAGCGCCGGCAGCGCATCATGCTGATGAACACGAAGGCGGACCCGGCGATGACTACGAAGCGTTGCCTCCCGGTTTTGGCTATCCATATACCGCAATTTTAGAAGGTGATTTATCCGAATTCGCGGGAAAATGGGTAAATAATCATGGAGGCGGCTCAGTAGTGCTGACAAAAGACGGACTTCTTCAAGATATAGGTTATTCTGTATCCAATTTTAGAAGAATCGACAACGCGTATTCATGGGATTTATCTACTGGTATCGTTAGTATGCCGGTATTTCTGTTTCCTGCCGGAGTGGAAGTAACAGACGATGATAACCGGCATGTTCAAACCGATACAACAAAAGACCGTATTGCTATCGACAGATGCTATAGCAATCAAGTTTATTACCGCGAAGGGGAAGCGCAAGCCGCTCTTGAACATGAGGAACTGCGTGTCGGTTCTTCAGTAACAGGAGTTGTGGGCAGAGACTGGAAAGAGCGTTATAACATAAGATCTGTTGATTCATTCTATATATCATTGGTGATCGAAAGCGAAGTTGATATATTGCTGGATGTCTATAACGGACAGCAGTTTATTAAATCAAGTATTGATGACAGCGGCGAATATCATTCAAGATTTGAAATCGCGGCGCAGCCCAATACAGTCTATCTTTTGGAAGTATCATCTTATGTCCGCGATGTAACAGAAGCCTCATTTCGTATAACGGCGCATTTAAGTCAATAAAAATTTAAATCAATAATAAGGAGAAAAAAATGAAAAGATTTATTCTAAGCACTGCTGCCAGCCTCTGGCTGGTAGCAGTAATTGCAGTAATCACAATTGCTTTCACAGCCTGCACAAAAAAAAGCGAAACGCAACCGGCAGTGACCGTAACCGCCGAAAGTTACGCGAAAATCCTGAACGGTGATTTGTCTGATTTCGCGGGAACATGGGTGAATGTTAATAATGAAAAAAGGCAGCTCAAAGCGGACGGTTTTTTTGCAGAAGGCTTAACAGTTTCCGATTTTAAGAAGACCGATAACGGAAACGGGGCATACTCATGGTGGATTAAAATTGATGAAGACGAAAGACTTGGCGAAATGGGCGAAGTCATATTTCTGTACCCTGCCGGAATTGAGCTTGATATTGAAGGTTTTTCTCTTGAATACAGCGGAGAAATAGGCATTCTGTTAAATGATAAAACAAAAGATCGTATTGTTATAAGACCAGTGCCATTGTATGAAACTCTTTTTTATACCGCTGTTTATTACCGCGAAGGGCAGGCGCCAACCGCGGAAACCTTAGCGGCGCAAAGACAAACAGCTGTAACATTAACTGCCGACCCCGACGACTCTAACAGGTCGTACGAAAAAATCCTCAGCGGTGATTTTTCCGCTTTCACAGGAACATGGGTAACCGGTGAAGGCAGGACAAATCCGCTTAGCGCGAACGGAGTTTTCGGAAACGGAAACGCCTACAATTTCAGCATAACCGAGGGCGGTTATTATGAATGGATTGTAAATTGGGGAGGAGAAGCGGGCGAAATTCCGATACGGCTTTACCCTGCCGGTGTTGAAATTTTCAATACATGGACAGGAAGCCGCGTTCAAACAAATACCGCAAAAGATCGTATAACTGTAATGGATGTTGAAAGAAACGATGAAGTATATTATCAGCCTGATTACCGCGTTCAATTCAAAGGTGAAACAATTTATATGACATTTACTCTCTTACCTCAGATGAGCGGCGATACAAAAATCGGCGATATTTTAACCTATTTAAATTTTGCGTATGAAGACAAACAACACCAAATTGATCTTGAATACTTGGGTCCCATATCGTACACGGGTCCGGGTTCCATAAGTATTTCCGCCGAAGATTATAATTCTGACGGGCATATGGATCTTTCCCTTAACGGCGTAATTGTCATATACAATTCGCAGACTAAAAGTTATCCCGCGCCCAATGACCCTTACGCAAATTATTCTCCGCAGGGTATACAGTAATGAATATCTGATACCCATCAAGGTATTGCGTAGACAGCTTGAGTGTCAGACGCCTTGCTGTCTACGCCCCGTACATGTCGTTGATTCTCTCCATCGGAGAAACAATCTCTGTTACGCGCACACCGAAGTTTTCGTCGATGACTACAACTTCGCCTTTGGCTATAAGTTTATGGTTGACAAGAATGTCGACGGGCTCGCCTGCGAGCTTGTCCAGCTCGATGATCGTACCTTCGCCCATTCCAAGAATTTCTTTGATAAGTTTGCGGGTGCGTCCAAGTTCTACAGTCATTTCCATGGAGACATCCATGATCAGACCGATGTTTCCCGTTTCATGTGGTCCAAGCTTCGGAGGCATCAAATTAGGGAACTGAACAGACTGTACATTTGTCGGACCCAGATTCGGATTCATGGGCATTCCCATCCCGGGGTATCCCATTCCCGGCATTCCCATGCCTGGCATTTGCATGCCTGGCATTCCCATCGGCATTCCCATTCCGCCCATGCCTTGCATTCCCATCCCTTGCATACCCATGCCCGGCATTCCCATGCCTTGCATTCCCATGTTTGGCATACCCATGCCTTGACCGCCTGCCGGCTGAGCGGCTGCGCTTTGACCTTTTCCGCTTAATCCGTTTGAAATGTCAAGGGCGGGGGCGGGACCGAGTATTTCCCACATCTGATGAGCCGCGCCGTCTCCAAGATCGAGTTTGTAGTCCATGACGGCAAAATCTCCGTTCGGGAGAGCCGCGACCGCTTTTTTTACATTTGCCGCGTTTGGTGATGCCGCGGCTATCGACTTATTTCCGGTTTTATCGGTAAGAGAAGTTATTTGAGTTCCGACCATTTGGGAAACAACCTCTCCGATTACAGACATTGCCATATCAGTGAGCTGAATGTCATCTTCCTGCGTCATTTTACCGGCGATTGCTTTCGCGGTCATTTCGGGAAGGATAAAAATATGCTCACCGGGAAAACCGGAAGTGTAATTCGCGTTAATGACTGTGACCATGTCGGGAAGCTGAGAAAGAAAGCTATCGCGTGACGAAGCTGAAACCTGAGGTCCCGTCAGAGCGGCAGAAGCGCCGGTAAGCGCCGCGAGATTCGCTGAAAGAGCGTTTGTTGTTGATGCGAAAAAATTCTTCAGAGCCGCAACGTCAAACGCCGGAGGCGCTGAAGGAGCTGTCATAGTAGCCGCGGGAGCTCCGCCTCCAAGACCGCTTAATGAACTTGAATCAACACCGGATAATAACGCATCTATTTCATCCTGAGAAAGGGCGCCGTCACTCATCATAATAACTCCTTATCATAACTCTTCACCTTCCGAAGCAAGCTCTTCAAATTCTTCTTGTCCAAGCTCTTCGATTTTCTGTGTTATCTGAACCGCGATTTTCTTCCCGATAATGCCGGGGCGGCACAGAAACTTTTTACGAGAGCCGATGTTTAATGAATAGGGATCGCCGATGCGGGTGTTATAAAGCCGGATTACATCCCCAATCTGTAAGGAAAGAACATCCCGGACGGGGACATTAATCTTTCCAATTTCGGCTGTTACATTAACATCGACAGATGCGAGCTTATCCTTTAGTACATTGAGATTTTCTGTTGTGGCGTTTCGGCGCACAGATGAATACCAGAATTGAGCCGACAGTTTGCCGATGATCGGCTCTATTGTCAGGTACGGAATACAGAAGTTCATCATGCCTTCCACATCGCCTACTTTGGTTTCAAGGGTAACAAGAACGACCATTTCGGTGGGCGGTACAATCTGCGCGAACTGCGGATTCGTGTCAATCTGCCCGAGGCGCGGACGCAAGTCGATTACAGTTGTCCATGCTTCGCGCATATTTCCCAAAATACGGACGATGATTCCTTCCATTACAGACTGCTCAATATCGGTTAATTCATGCTGTGATTTTGTGCCTTCGCCGGTTCCGCCGAAAAGACGGTCGATAATCGAAAACGTAATGGCAGGGTCAATTTCTAAAATGGCGTTTCCTTTTAAAGGATCCATATTGATGATAGCGAGAGTCGTCGGTGTCGGAATTGAACGGATAAATTCTTCATAAGTAAGCTGATCTACAGAAGCAACGTGTACATGAACCATACTTCGAAGCTGCGCCGAAAGCGATGTCGTAGTGAGACGGGCAAAAGTTTCATGCATGATCGAAACAGTGCGAATCTGTTCCTTGGAAAATTTATCGGGGCGTTTAAAGTCATATATTTTGATTTTCCGGCTGTCTGCAGCCGGACGGAAATCCTCAGGCTCAGTATCTCCTGCGTTTATCGCGGTTAATAGCTGGTCTATCTCATCCTGGGACAGAACTTCTGTCATAACCCTAATCGCTCCCTAAATTTAACTTAAAAAATGTTTATTGCTCTTTATTCATTGCGTTTTGCTCTCTGTTCATTGCTCTTTGTTCTTTGCTTAACTATATCTATTTTAATCAAACTTGACAAGATTCTAAATATCACTGGTTACATCAAGTCTGTCAAATAAAATAACCCGCGCTCCTCTTGAATCTAAAAAGCGTGTATTGAGCATTTCGCGAATTTCAGCTTTCAGCGCCTCTTCTTTATCAGGCGCAAGATCCGCCGCGGTTTTACCCGCGAAATAGCGCCGGATAAAATCACGAAGTTCAAAGCGGCGGGTAGCCAATTCCTGAGACGCGGCTTGATCTGTCGCTTCATAGCCGATGATCATCGTTATTGAAACAGTCGAACTTACAGGAAAATCCCTGGTTCTGACGGTCATCGATCCTATCGAATCATAATATCCGTAATCGGGTCTCTTTCCAATGTACGGTGAATCAGGATTAGATATAACAGTTTGAGATTTTCCGCCTTTATTCATAATGTTGAAAGTTATCACGCAAACCGTAACGATAAAAACCATCGCGCCCAGACCAATGGCAACAAATTTGAGAATATTCGGAAGTATGCCGCCAAGGCCGCCGCCTTTTTTCTTGGCTCCGCCGCTTTCTGCCGGTTCACCGCCTTCATCCAGAAAATCATCACTATCTGCCATTACAAAAACCTCCGTAAATTATTATACACCTATTCCCTATGATCATCGGCAAAATTCAGGCGAATTTTAGGGATTTATACTGAAAATAATTTAGTATTCACCGTAAAAATACATTAGAATATACTGATATGAAACTAATTCGGGTTCTGAAAGAAACTTTTCTCTCTTCTCTGCCCCTTGCTGTAATAATAATTTTAATATGCTGCTTTGCAGCTCCGATGAGAAACCTGTACGATTACATTAAATTGATAATCGGCTATGCGGGCGTAGTCGTAGGACAAGCGATATTCCTTGTCGGCATTGATACCAGCATCCTTCCGATTGGAAAAGCTGTCGGAGAATCCCTTGTTAAATTAAAAAAAGTAATCTTCATTCTGTTTTTCGGCTTTCTATTTGGTTTTCTGACGGAAGCGGCGGAACCCGCTTTAATGGTTTTTGCTCATCAGGTTCACCTTGCGATGGATCATATAAATGAAAAAGTTTTAATCATAGTAATGACATCCGGCGTCGGAATGTTTGTCGGTTTGGGTCTGTACCGCATTTTAAAAGATATTAGTATTAAAGTTGTATTAACCGTCTGCTACATTGCGGTTTTTCTGATTGCGATTTTTATGCCGCCCGAATTTATCGGCATCGCCTTCGACGGCTCAGGCGCTACAACCAGCGATATTTCCGTCCCTTTCATGCTTGCTCTGGGGATCAGCGTTTCCGCGACATTGTCTAAACACAAATCGGATGACGATATTTTCGGAGTTATCGGTCTTGCCTCTGTCGGTCCGATACTTACTGTTTTTCTTTACGGAATAATTTTTAAAGCGGCTCACGGCGGAGAAATGCCTGTCCCTAACGCGGAGTACAACCCGTTAGCGGCAGAAAGTTTCGCTCATATAGCGTCTTTCAATCTTCGCGGTATTCTGCTGGCGCTTGCCCCGATTGTAATTGTGTTCCTGCCGTTTCAATTTTTTCTGATCAAACTGTACAAGAAAGATTTTGTCAGAATTTTATTGGGGATAATTCCCGTCTTCGCGGGGTTGCTAATTTTCCTTACCTGCGTCGATTTCGGTTTCGCATACGCCGGTCATCATATCGGAAGCGTATTATTCTCTGACGGCGCTCCCGAATGGTTTAAATGGGCGGCGCTCACAGCAGGGTTTATTTTAGGAGGAGCGATAACGCTTTCAGAGCCTGCTGTAACAGTGCTAGGCCATCAGGTTGAAGAAATCACCAGCGGACACATCAAGCAAATAACGATCCGCCTGACAATAGCAATCGGACTGGGTATCGCCGTTGTTTTATCAATCGTAAAAATAATCACTCAAATTAATCTTCTGTGGTTTTTGATTCCGCTCTATGCGGCAGCATTGATCATGATGAAATTTTCATCCAAAATGTTTGTAGGACTTGCTTTCGATTCGGGAGGCGTTACAGCGGGCGGGCTGACATCCGCGTTTTTGACGCCGTTTGCCATTGGGATCGCGCAGGCGGTAAGAGAAACCGCCGCCGCGGCAGGGGCAGTTCCCCAATCAATTCTGTTAAGCGGCTTCGGCATCATCTCTTTCATGTCGGTAATGCCGCTGATTACCGTGCAGACTTTAGGTTTAATTTATGAAATACGGTTCAGACGGCTCAGGAAAGAAGAAGAGAAACGCGAACTTGAAGAACTGGACGAACTGTCGCATCTGCTTTAAACATGACGGAGGTACAAAATGGCTGAGGAAACTGCGGGCAGCGCCCCGCCGAACAAATTACAGCACATGGTCGTAATAGCCGGGCGTAATATGAAAGATCAAATATTAAGCGCAATGTCCGAAAAAGGCTGTCATGTGATCAATGTTTTTTACGGCAAAGGTTCTGCCGGCGCCGATACGTTTATGGACGCTCTTGGTCTTGTACTGGAAGAAAATAAAATCCTTATCACCTGCCTTATTCTAAACACAAAAGCCGAAGTGATTTTTGATATGCTGCAGAAAGATTTTGATTTTAATAAACCAAACACAGGCATCGCTTATGTGATCCCTGTAGAAAAACTTTTATACTAACGCTGAAAAAAAGGGAGAAGCAAAATGGAAACCGAATCCGAATCCGAAATGAAAGCATTGCATATTATAGTCAACGCCGGTCACACCGATGAAATCATGGAAATCATCCGCCAGGCAGGAGCCGCAGTCAATTCCCCTTGCGCCGCAGGCGGCACAATCATCCATGCCCGCGGCGAAGGCTCCCACCACAGATCATTTTTAGGTATCACCCTCGATAACGAACAGGAAATCATCATCAGCATCGTAGAAAAAAAACTTGCCGAACAAATCATGATCGACATCAAAGAAAAAGCCGGCTGGAAAACCGAAGTCCGCGGGCTGTGTTACGCGATGCCGGTAGACAGGGTAATTGGGATAAATCAGATCGAATAAAGAAGCTCACACAGAGGCACAGAGGCACAAAGGGATTAGCGAGATAACAGATTCTCTCTTCACCACATGATTCATTAGATAAGAAATAAAGAAAATTAAAATTTTAATATATCGAACTATAAGTACTCAGGAGAAAAAGACACAACTTTCAAATTAAAGTGATCCCTCTGTGCCTTCGTGCCTTCGTGTGAATCTACGCTTTACTCCGCTCCCGCTCCTCGAGTTCGCGGAAGTTGACCTTCCCTACGTTTGTCATGGGCATTTTGTCAAGGAATTCGATTACACGGGGGCGAGAGTACGGCATCAGATCGTTTTTGCAGAAAGCGATTATGTCCTGTTTTAGCGCTTCGGTACCTTCAACGCCATTTTTAAGCTGAATAAAAGCTTTGCAGTCCTCTCCCCTGCCTTCATGGGGGATGCCGATTACGCAGGAGAGGCGGACAGACGGATGTTTGTTGAGGATGTTTTCGATGTGAGAAGGATAGACTGCTATGCCTGACGTTTTAATGATGCGCTTTGCTCTCTGTTTGAAATAAAAGAAACCGTCTTCGTCCATACAGCCGATGTCTCCCGAATGAACCCACGAGCGTCCGTCTTTATGCTTCTTAATGGTATTTGCGGTTGCCTCAGGTTCGTTTAGATAGCCGAGCATGACAGTCGGACCTGATATGCAGATCTCGCCGTCTTCAAGGGGAGCGCATTCTTCTTCTGTGCCCGGCTTTACAACTTTGAGCCAGTTGTCGGGGCACGGAACGCCGAACGCGTTATCGCGGTATTCATCGCGAGGCATGATCGCGCAGGCTGTAACGGTTTCTGTCAGACCGTAACCTTCGCGCAGCATAACGCGGCCTCCGCCTTTTTTAAGAACAGCGTCAAATCGTTTTTTGATTTCGGGGCTTAACGAATCGCCGCCGCAGAAAAGCCCTTTAAAAGAATCAAGTTTGATCTTTTGAAACTTTTTATCGACAGTGAGAGCGTCGTATAAAGACGGGACGCCTGCCATAAACTGCGGTTTGTATTTTTTGATCAGAGAAGCTAAGGTCTTTGCTTTAAACTTAGGAATGAGAATACACGTGCATGAATCAATTTGCATCGCGTGAATACCGACAGCAAGACCGAACCCGTGAAAAATCGGAAGTATCGACAACATTCTGTCGCCGGGGGAAGTGGGGCCGCCCGCGTTAACCATCTGCAGTCCAAGAGCGTTACAATTTTTATTGGACAGCATGATCGCTTTTGGCTCTCCTGTGCTGCCGCCTGAAAATAAAATAAGCGCCATTTCATCTGTTTTGAGAGGATCGGGGTTTGCAAGCTCCGAAGGCTTCTCTCCGGCTTTCAATTCAAGGTCTGTCCATTTTATTATTGAATCCGAATATGGAACAGGTTTGATTTTTCTGCCGACTGTTAAGTGAAAACCTATTTTTGTCAAAGCGCCCATTTCGGACTTCAGCGAACAGATAATTACTTTTTCAAAATTGGTTTTATCCGAAACAGCGGCGAAGCGCGGAAAAAAACCGTCAAGAGTGATTGCCGCCTTCGCGGAAACAAGTTTCGCGTAACCTTCGATCTCTGCGGGAGCGGAAAGCGGATGAATGGGAGCGGGGACAGCACCGAGCCTGTTAAGAGCGTATAACGAAACAACAGCCTGCGGGATATTGGGAAGGCACACGATAACGGTATCGTTTTTCTTTATGCCGAGTTTTCCGAATTGCCGGCTCATATGCTCAACCTGTTTAAGAAGCAAAGACCTTGACGTCTTTTTATCAAAAAATATAAGAGCGTCTAAATCGGGATATTTATCGGCGTTATTCCTTAACATCGCGAACATTGAAAGAGGCGGATAATCAATTCCGGCAGGCGTCGCTCCGAAATGATTCAGCCACGGTTGTTTCTCATACATATCCTTACCTCCAGAAAAGTTTCCCTAAGAACTTTCCACTTTTAATTAACAACTTTTATACTAACTCAGACTTTGCAAGTTTCAGATAATCAATCTGTTCCTGCGTCAGCTCAAGGGGAACTTCCAATTTTTTCGGGTTTTCAACCATATCTTTCACCATGTCAATGGCGCGTGCGCAGTAAATGCCGTCTGTTATTCTGTCATCATAAGTAAATGTAATTTTTACTTTATCCCGTTTGTCAATTGATCCATCGGCGTTAACACAGTTTTCTTTTCTTACTTTTCCAATCGCGCAGAAAATACCGCAATTGCCCAATTCAAAGTTATGATGAAAAGGAGCGTCTATTCCCACACTTCCGGTATTTGTAAAAAATATTGTACACCAGAACGGCAGCGAATTAAGAACGGATTTAGGTATTCCGTTATGGTAATCAAGGTATTTTAAACCCCATACAGCGAATTTGAGAAGAAAGCGCGGCAGTCTGGTAAAAAACGCGTTTGTTTTTTCCGAATCGGTTTTTTCGCCTTTCTTTACATTTAAGATATAATCGTGAATTTTTTTACAAAATCCTTCCAGCGTCAAAAGCGGAGAGAAAGACATTGTTACATTTACTTCTTCCCCGTCATCGCTCATCTCGCGTTTCGCGACAAAATTAAACGTAATACGGTTACGCTGATAATATCTGTGACCCGAAACAAAACGGTTCATCTTCGGTCTTTGCGCGATAGCCCTGACCGCCGCGTACAGAATAAGATAAAACATACTAATCTGATATTCGCAGCCGCTCTTTCTTTTTTCTTTGATATAACTTAGCGTGTCCGTAACATCAAATTCAGTTTCAAAGAAAATAACCGCTTCCGATCTTGTCGGCATTAAGAATGGGAGCATCTGAGTAAAAAAATGCAGGTTCTTTAAATATGTCCCGTCATGGCGTTTTTTTGTAAACATGATATTATAATGATATAATTTTTTATACTAGTCAAGAAAAAAACACCGTCACTTTGCGTACATGGAATTCAGCACAAACTGCACAAAGCTTTTTGGCAGCAGCTTGTTAAGCATCATGAAAAAGTTATACTTAAAACCGGCAACATAAGCCGGTTTTGGGTTTCTACTGCGGATTACCCTGTCAATTAACTGAGCGACGCTTTTCGGGGACATACCGTTTCGCTCGTCATGCTCCATCATATTTATTGAGTTAGAAATGCGTGTTCCGTAATCGGGATCATTTTCTTCGTATGCTTTTTCTCTTGCGTCTGTAAAACCTGTACGGGTGTCGCCTGGCATTATTGTTGTTACTTTTATGCCGAAAGGAAAGAGCTCTCCTCGTAAACAGTTTGAAAGAGCTTCTACTGCCGCCTTGCTTGCCGAATAAAAAGCCTGAAAAGGGACATGCATGGAGCCCGCAACAGAACCAATACTGATGATTTTACCGCTTTTTTGTCCGCGCATATAAGGCGTTACAAATTTAATCGCGTTAAAACCTGCAAAAAAATTAAGAGTGAACAGTTTTTTTGCATCTTCCGTTAAAGTTTTCTCTACTGAGCCGGAAATTCCGCATCCCGCGTTATTTATCAGCACATCAATACGCTTTTCAGTATTAAAAATATTAGTAATAACTTCTTCTAGCCTGTTTTCATCGGTTATATCGCAGATAATAGAGTTCACTCCGTCAATACTACAGCCGCTGCGGGAAATTGCGTACACTTTATGCCCTTTTTTGAATAAAAAATCCGCTGTTGTATACCCTATGCCCCTTGAGGCGCCTGTTATTATTATTACTTTGCTGTCTTTCATAATTATTCAGTATATATCATTTATCATTAAAAAGATATTTAAGAATAACTTAATATAAAAGTTAATATATTTATTTTTAACTGGTATATACGCATTTTATATGCTATCATTCAATCTGATATTAGACTAAAAGAGGTATCCATGCAAAGTAATATAATAAAATCAAGATTTGAACAATTATTCGGCAGTCCGGCAAAAGCGTCCAGAACAATGAAATGTATGTACGAAATTATGACGGGTGATAATCTTGATTCGCCTGCAAGCCAATGGCTGAGCGATTCAGGTGAAATCATCACGATGTCATTCGGTGCGTTAAACGAAAATGTAAAGAGTATAGCGTCTTTCCTGTCTAAACGGCTGGACGGACAGCATGGCAATTTTGTCGGGCTTTCAATGGATAACTCTCATTTATGGCAGGTTTGTTTCTGGGCTTTGTTGATGTCAGGGTTTAAGCCCGTCCTGATCGATATTAATCACAAAGAAGAAATGGTTGATTACATAGTAGAGAGCGCGGGCGCAAAAGCGATTTTGGGCAGAAACCCGATTGAAATAAAAAACAAAGTTGAATTTATTTCTATTGATGAATTAAGAGCCGCGATTAATAACAAAGCTGAGTTTTCACCTAACTGGGCTGACAACCTTGCCCTTTGCACATCGGGCACAACAGCGACAGCGAAAATTCTTGTATTTGACGGAAAGGCGATTTCATATCAGCTTGAAGGTTTTTACAGAGTGTATTTAAGAGACAGGCGCATCGCTTACGCGCCAACACCCGTTAAGTCACTTGCGTTCCTTCCCATGCACCATGTCCTCGGTTTTATTACATTGTGTATCGCGTATCCTTTTTTAAATACCACAATCGTTTTCATGAAAGACAGATCGCCCGCGTCGATACAGGCTGCCTGCCAGAAAATAGGCGTAACGCACATGGTTTCCGTTCCTCTTTTGATTAACAATTTAAAGAACGGCGTACTGAGAAAAATCCGCAGCGAAGAGCCGAAAAAAGAAAAACTTTTAAACCTTCTTTCAAAGGTAAGCTGCGCCATTCAAAAAAGTTCGCCGAAAAACGGAGACGCGTTCGTTAGGCGAAATGTAACAAAACCAATCATAAAAAAATTGTTCGGTACGACATTCGCGTGGATTTGCGTCGGCGGAACGCACGTTCCCGTTGACTCGCTTAAGTTCATGAACGGTTTAGGTCATGTCGCGACAATCGGTTACGGAATGACAGAGTGCGGAATTATCGCGTTTGAGCCCGGCACTGTTTTTAAACGGCGCGTTGACGGCTCGACAGGTCCTCTCATGCACGGTTTTGAAAGCAAAATAGTTGACTCAAACGGCAGAGAAATGCACACGGGCGAACTTTATATTAGAGGTCCTTCGATGCACATCGGCAGAATGCAAATAGGAAAGATAATCCCTGCCGATGTTGACGGTGACGGCTGGCTGCACACAGGAGACATCGCTCATTTTGAAAAAGGATCTCTTGTCATCGAAGGCAGGGTAAAAGAAGTTATTTTAAATGAATCAGGCGAAAATATTTACCCCGATGAGCTCGAAGATCAGTTTGACAGCCTTCCTTTGGTAACAAAATACTGCATACTCGGCTTAAATAACAAAGGACAGGATGAAGCCATTCTTGTCGCCGAAGTTCAGGACGAAGGACACAATGAGCAGTGTTACGCGAAAATTTCCAATGAGGTAATCGCCGTTAATTCGCGGCTCCCTGTGATGAAGCGGATTAAACGGGCATTTATCGCGAATGAGCCGATGCCGCTCGCGAACGGTTTTAAAGTGCGCAGGCAGAAGTTAAAAGAGCTGCTTGAAAACAACAAATTCAACGCGAAGGAACTGCCTCTTACTGTAACATCGGGCGTAGTTTTCACGGATAAACCTGTTCAAGCGCCGCAATCAAGTCAACAGATAGCCGCCTCTCAATCTGATGATCAATTCCTGCAAATTCGCGAACAGGTAATAAATTGTTTCGCGGAAGTGCTGAACATGGCGCCCGACAGGATCGCTCCCGACATGCGTTTTATCGACGACCTTGGCGGCGACAGTCTTGACAGCCTTGGGCTGCTTGTAATGGCGGAAACCCGTTTCGGCGTCCTCATTGACGAATCGGAATATTTCAGATGCCGCACAGCAAACGATATAAGCAGGCTCCTTTTGGAAAAACTGACAGGCATATTGCCCGCGCAAAAAACCGCTGTTCAAAGCCAGCCTGCAGCTCCAATTACAAATTTTGAAGACACGCCGGAATATAAAGCATTTAAGGCGCGTTTGGAATCTTTAAAGGACACGAAAAATCCGTACTTCATACCGCACGACAGCGCGTTACGCGACACTTCAATTATGGAAGGCAGGGAAGTAATAAATTTCGGCTCTTACAATTATTTAGGGTTAAGCGGCGACCCGCGCGTCTCCAAAGCGGCAGCCGACGCGGTTCAAAAACTCGGCACGTCATCAAGCGGAAGCCGTCTTCTTGCCGGAGAAAAACCGTTACACGAAGAACTTGAAAAGGAAATTGCCGAATGGAAGCATACCGAAGACGCAATCGTTCTTGTCGGAGGACATTCAACAAATGTCACCTTTGTAGGAAATTTTTGCAATGAGAAAGATTTGATTCTTTATGATATTCTTTCGCATAACTCTGTAAGCCAGGGAATCCAGTTAAGCAGCGCGACAAGCAGATTGTTTCCGCATAACGATTATAAATCCGCAAGAGCGATACTATCATCTCTTAGAAATAAATTTGAAAAAGTGTTATTGATAATCGAAGGCGCTTACAGCATGGACGGCGACATTGCTCCGGTACCCGAATTTGTCAAACTGAAAAAAGAGTTCGGCTTATTTTTAATGGTCGATGAAGCCCACTCAGGCTGCGTAATCGGAAAAAACGGCGGCGGCGTTGACGAATATTTCAATCTAAATCCCGATGACATCGATATTAAAATGGGAACGCTCTCCAAAGGACTTGGAACATGCGGCGGCTATCTCGCGGGAAAAAAATCGCTTATCAGTTACCTTCGTTATTCTCTGCCGGGCTTTGTGTTCTCTGTCGGGTTAAGCCCCGCCCTCGCGGCAGCTACCCTCGAATCAATCAGAATAATAAGAAAAGATAATTCGCTTGTGCGGCAGTTGCAGGAAAACATCCGCTGCTTTGTAGAAAAAGCAAAAGAGAAAAATTTCAACCTCTGCATGGCTGCGGAAACGGCGATTGTCCCCGTTCTTGTCGGAAAAGACGCGGACGCTTTTGCGCTGTCCGAAGCTCTCCTTGAAAGAGGCATCTTTGTTCCTCCGGCAGTCTACCCCGCCGTTCCGGCAAACAAATCGCGCCTTCGCTTCTGCCTGACAAGCTGCCATAAAAAAGAGCAGATAGACAAATCGCTTGACATGCTCAAAGAACTCGCTGACAAGATGAATATTAAGCTGCCGCCTGCGGAGATTGTTCCAAAGATTTAAACTTGATTAATTCAGAAACAGCGGTTACAGATGACCTTCATCTATAATGACAACGTCAACTCTGCGGTTATTTGCGCGGCCTTCTTCTGTATCGTTTGAGGCGACAGGATATGTGTCGGAAAAGCCCGCTATCTGAAAGCGGCGTTCGTCAATGCCGATTGCCGAAAGATAGCGGAGCACAGACCTTGAACGCTCAGCCGATAATTGCCAGTTGTCTTCCCAAGGACCTGCGGGATCAACATCGACAGAATCAGTGTGGCCTTCGATTCTGAATTTTCTGCCGCGCAGCTCGCTGGAATCCAGATACGAGCCGAGGGTCTGCAGAATCTCTCTTGTAGCTTCCATATTGATGCGGGCGCTTGCCGGATAAAAGAAAGCGTCTCCGGCAAGAGTGATGACAAGTCCCCGTTCATTCTGTGTTACTTTAACTTTATTGGAATGGATTTCAGGCGAGAAAACAGAGACAGCTCTCCTGAGAGCTGTGCCCAATACCCTGCCCCTTTCATTTGAAGGAAGCGACATGATTGAATTTCCCAAATCTGCCGCTTTACCGGGCGACAAAGTTAACCCGCCGACATTTGAGCCGACACCGCCTACACGCATCGACTCTGAAATAGCGTCAAGCTGTCCCTGTGTTACTTCATCGGGATTGAACATGATTACGAAGAAACAAAGACAGAGCGTAATCATATCCGAATAAGTGGCTAACCAATCCGGCGGCGCCGGCATGTCTTTCTTTTTTTTCTCTTTAGCCATGATACCCTCTTGGTTTCCGCTTCACGATTAATCCTTAAGCAATGCCGGTTCCAACTGTTTGCGGAGAGCCGGTGGCAGATACGCAAGAAGCTTCATTGCCAGAATGCGCGTATTATCGCCTGCTTGAATCGAAAGAACTCCCTCTATGATCATTTCCTTAACGCTGGATTCAATAACATCATGGTTTCTTAATTTATTTCCCCACGGTACAAGAGTTGAGTTCGCCAAAAGAGACCCGTACAAAGTTGTAATAAGAGCCATCGCCATGTTAGGACCGATAGCCGATTTATCTTCAAGGTTTGCCAACATGTTTACAAGACCGACAACCGTTCCCATCATTCCGAAAGCGGGAGCGCCGCCCGCCCATCCAATCAAGAGCGCGATATTTTCCATGTGACGGCTCTGCATCTGCGTTAATTCAAGTTCCATTAAGTCGCGGATAATAGCCTGATCGGTGCCGTCAACAACAAGACGCAAACCTTTTTTCATATACTCATCATCAAGATCTTCAAGTTCGTCTTCAAGAGCCAGCAAACCTTCACGTCTGGCTTTCTCGGAAAAAGCAACGAGCTTTTCGATTATTGCCTGCTCGTTGTATGAAGGCACTTTGAATGTTTTCGAGATAACACTGAAAATGCCAAGAGCGGTACCCCACTTGTTCGCAACCATAACGGCGAAATAAGAACCAAGAACAACAAGCGCGAATGAGGGCAGGTTTAAAAGACGGGTTAAACCTATCATACCTCCCGCAGTCGAGATTGCGGTAAAAATTACCATGCCGAAAGAGCCGACTATACCAACAAGCGTTGCTAGATCCATACTATTACTCCTGTACCACAAACGGCGTTAACCGCTTGCGGTATGATTCAATTTTTTCCAGCACATCATCCGCTTCTTCACGGACAATGTGTGTTCTCCCGGACAGCATCATCAAAACAGTATCAGGACGAATTTCTATAAATTCAATCTGATGAGGATTAACGTAATATTCCTTCCCATCCAGTTTAGTTACTTTTATCATAAATTGCTACTATCGCTTCAGCGACAATAACTCCTGAAGCAATTGATCCGCCGTTTGAATGGTTCTTGAGTTGGCCTGGAAACCGCGCTGGGTAACAATCATGTCGACAAATTGATCTGCCATGTCGACGTTAGACATTTCCAACGCTCCCGCTACGATTTTTCCTTTACCGGCGATACCTGAGGGACCGATGTTAGCGATACCTGAGTTGTTTGAAACGCGGAAAGTATTGTCGCCTGTTTTTTCAAGACCGCCCTGGTTTACAAAGGTTGCCATCGCGACTTGCGCTAAAACTCTTGTGCTGCCGTTGGAATAAATACCTGTGATAACGCCGGTGCCGTCAATTTTAAAATTATCAAGGTAGCCCATTGTGCGGCCGTCCTGCTCTACCATTTTAGAGGAGCTCGCTTCGGCGTACTGGGTGATTGACTGAGTGAAGCCGCCGACCTGTCCAAGATTAAGAACAAACTCCTGCCTGTAAGGCGTTCCGTCATCATTAGGATCGGAGTTAGGCACGTCGTACGCGACATTCATTTGAACCTGTCCCGCCGCTCCTGAAACGTTGCCGTCTCCGTCTATCGCGGAAAGCAGGGTTCCGTTATTCGAAAAGTTAACGGTAAAGTTAGCGGGACCGCCCGCCGCCGGAGGCTCAGCACCGAAACCGATTGACGCGTTAGTCGGGACTTCCGCCTGCGGATTTACAGCGACAGCCGCGTTCCAGCTATTCGCGGTGCCCGGCACTCTTGTAAACTCAACCTGCAAAATATGTTTTTCGCCGAACGAATCATAAACATCAATTGTTGTTGACCATGTTGATCTTAGGATTTGCTCGCCTGTCGGATTTTCAGGTAATTCGGGAATACGTTTGTCAAGGTTACACGCGAAATTGACGAGGCTTGTTTCCCTTGCAGGATCTTTTCCGCCGACAGGAATTTCAAGCTGTTCAACAGGACTTGAAACGTCAAGCACGGTGAAGCCTTCCATTTCTCTTGCCATCCAGCCCTGAACTTTCATTCCGTTTGCGGGATTTACAAGTATACCTTCACGATCGACGGAGAAAGCGCCCGCTCTTGTAAAGAGCTCTGTTCCTCTGTCGTCAAGAATAAAAAAGCCGTTTCCCATAATCGCGAGATCTGTCTGGATGCCTGTTGTCTGCAAAGCACCCTGTATATGAATAGTGTCGATTGACGCAATTGACATACCAAGACCGACTTCTTTCGGGTTTACGCCGCCCTGCTCCTCTGTAGGACGAGCCGCGCCCTGAAGCTGCTGGTAAAAAATATCCTGAAAATTAACTCTTCCTCTTTTAAAACCTGTTGTGTTAACATTGGCAATGTTATTACCGACAACATCCATTCTGGTCTGATGATTTTGAAGACCGGAAACGCCTGAAAACAATGATCGCATCATAAACTAAATTCTCCTATAAATTACTGATCAGCAAATACTTTACTGACCTGATCCCAATTATAAAAGCTTCCGTTCACCAAAATTTCAGGCGTCTCTCCTCTTGTTACTGCCTGAACTACTCCATGTATTAATCTTTCTCCTTCAATAATTTCCACATTTTTGCCGAGCGATGCTGACGCTTCGTTTCCCATAAGCATTGCGGTGAGTTTAGAGAAATTATTTGCCATTCCCGTCATTTGTTCCAATGTGGAAAATTGCGCCATCTGCGCGATAAACTGCTTGTCTTCCATCGGCGCCGACGGATCCTGATATTTAAGCTGAGTGATAAGGATCGATAAAAAATCGTCCTTTCCCAAACTTTGCTGAGGCTGCCGGTCCGGATTCACGCTGAGGTTAAAATCACGGACAACCTTGTCAAGCTCAAATCTTTCCTGAGCGCTTAACATCGGCATTTGCATTTCCATACAATCTCCTGTTTTTTTATTTTATGGCGTACAACGTTACGCCATCATATTGACATAGCCGGTTGTATCGCCGTAGCTAACAAAAGCTTCTATCACAGTTTCCGTACTGTCACGAAGAGACTCTTCGTAACCGGAAGCGGCTATTCCCGCGGTGAAAGCATCTTCTTCCCGCCTTGAATTACTCCCGTTATCAGAAAGCGATAAATCCAGATTCGCGTCCGCGAAACCGGATTCTTTAAAAAGCTCTTCCAAGGAAGCGATTTCTTTCTTAAACGCGTTAAGCGCTTCTTCGCTCTCAACTTGAATATATCCTGTAATTTTGTTGTCGGCCATTTCAAGGCGTATCTTAACATTTCCAAGATTATCGGGTCTTAACGCAAGGCGGATGGTACTCTCTCCTCCGTCCCTAAGAGCCATCGAAGCGTGGCGGACAATGTCGCCGTTAAGGTTGTTGTGCAGTTCCCTTGCCAGCATATTTTCCATCGCGCTTTGAGCTTTTACTTCCCAAGTAGACTGCGCCGCCTGCCCCGCGTTGTTAAATTCGGGAAGGCGCAGTTCCAGAGTCATCTCATGGACTGACATCGGATCTGTAACTCGTGTTGCCGAGGCTTCCGCCGTCATAAAAGTGCGGGTCTGAGAAACGTCAACCATCGTTCTCTGATCGCGGATTTCAAAAGCAACCCTTTCCCTGCGGGAGAGCTTTCGCATCTCGTCAAGCTTTCCTCCGGAAAGCAGCTTTCCGTCTTCGTAGGAGTTCTCTTCGTTTTTGTTACGTGAAGATTCTGATCCGCCGTGCTTGTCTTCTTTGCCGGCGTTTCTTATCGAAGATATAATTGACGAAAGATCTTCAGAGGTTTTTTCCTGTTTGGAAAGGTTCTCGGAACTGCCTTCCGTTGTTACGCGCTTTTTATCCGCTGCTGTTTCGGCAGCGAGCGCCTCTTCTGTCCCCTGCTTCGAAAGTTCGGAGCCGGAAGTTTTCTTCTGCGCGAACTCCTTTGCAAGATCGGACATTTCATTTTCTTTTGCTGAATCAGGTTTTACATTCGCCGTCAGGTCTTCCGCGGAAAACTCCTGCGGCAATTCAACGCCTTCTTCGTCAAAAGAAAGAAAATTCGTCAGGTTATTTTCAAATTTTCCGGCAATCAAACTGCCGTTCGATTCAGGCTGCTCTTGTGCGCCGATATCCGACCCAATGTTAAAATCAAATGTCTCCAGAAGCCCGATATTTGAAAGATCGATATTCAAATCGTTTTTAAGAATATTTTCTATTGACAGATCGAAATCATCGGAAGAAACATCATCAGTAAATTGAATTTCGGATGAATCAACATTTGTTGTGTTTAACAAACCCGCGAGAATTTCAGCGAAACTTTCTGACTGTTTTTCGCTTTCTTCCGCTTCATGAGTATGTTGAGATTCGTTTACTGATTGATTCGAAGAAACTGTTTCCGGCGGACGGGAAACATCAAGATACGGGTTCGAAGATACGACAGGTTCTGTGTGAGCGGCAATGGCTATCACCAACCGGCCTCCTTAAAGTAGTTTTATCCGGACTCTTGTGAGCGCTCAGATACGGAAGCCGGCTTTCGCCTTTTTACGAGTTTAGAAATTCGGCGGTCTGCCTGCCATTTTTCTTTGCAGTTCAGCAGCGCGCGCCGGATCCATAAGCGAGAACCAGTAAGCCACAACGGATGTGGTTCCTTCAGCTCTGGCAATTTCCTCAGTCTTCCTCAGAACATCAATAGCGTCCTGATCATCCAACGCGGCGATAATACCGACCGCGCTCTGCGGCGGCATACCGGTCAGATATCTTGCATTCTGCTCGACATTCCTGTCTTTATTTTCGGCATCTATACTTTGAGCTCTGAGAGATTTTTCGCGATCATCAAGGGCATTTTGTCTTTCTTCCAATTCCTGAGCCATCTGCTCAATTTTTCCGTATCGGCTGTCAAGTTCGCTTTGCCTGTTGTCCATTTCCATATTCCGCAGTTCAATCGCTTCAAGGCGAATCGCAAGTCGCTCAGCGTCAAGATTCAAAATTTCATCCGCTGATACCGCAGGCTGAGTTCTTCCCTCTCCCGGCAAAAACGGAATAAACCGGTAGACAGGAGCAAGCACAGTTTTAACATCAATTACATTAAGGTAATCAAACCAGACAAGACCGCCCGCCGCCAGAATCAGGACGAGCAGTAAAAGAAGTAATGTTTTGCCAATCATTTAAATTCTCCCAAATCTAAAAAACTCAACTTGTTAAGTATCGCTAAGTATAGATCATTATCGGCTTAATTGGAAGTAAACTTGAAATTGTAATGATTACTATCTATACAATTGTTAAGGTAAATTATTATTCGATGTTTGCAGATGATTTATTTATTATGTAACTATTCAAAACTATCATATATTTATAATATATAGATAGAATTTTAAATCTCAGGAGATCAAATGAACGTCATTCAGAAATTGTCATCAAAAAACCTTTTAATTTTTAATTTAGTATTAATCGGAGCGATTTTCGGCTTTTCCATAGCTTTTTTATCGTTTTCATGCTCTTCACCGAACTCAAAAGTGCAGGCTCAGGCGCAGAATAACCCTGTTATAATTCCGGAAAGCTCTCTGGCTGTTGCGGAAGATTTACAAACTGTTTTCCGCGCCGTATCGGAGAAAATGCTTCCTTCTGTTGTCGAATTAAAAACCGTTTCTGTCAGACGGCAGCGTCCGTTAGACTTCAACGGAATTCCGTGGGAATTTTTCTTTGGTCCCAGGGATCGGGGAGGACCGAATAACGGACAGGAGAGAGAAGAAAGAGCTCAGGGGTTAGGATCGGGAATTATCGTACGTCACATTAACGGTACATATTACGCGATTACCAATAATCATGTTGTTGATGAAGCGGCGGAAATTACCGTTGCGACAAAGGATGGTCATGAATATCCTGCGGCTTTAGTCGGAAAAGATGAACGCAAAGATCTTGCCCTCGTTTCATTTAAGACTGAGGATTTTCACCCAATCGCGGTTCTTGGAAATTCTGATTTAACGGCTGTCGGAGACTGGGCAATCGCAATCGGCAATCCTTTAGGACAGCAATTTTCATTTTCTGTCACAATGGGAATTGTAAGCGCAGTCGGAAGAACAGGCGGACCGGGCAATAACATAAATGATTTTATTCAGACGGACGCTCCGATCAATCAGGGAAACTCCGGCGGACCTCTTATCAACATCAGAGGCGAAGTAATAGGAATTAACACATGGATTGCGAGTAACACTTTGGGCGGCGGCAATGTCGGACTAGGATTCGCGATTCCAATCAATAATGTTAAACGCGCTATAGATGAATTTATTGAAACAGGTACAATTAAATCAGGATGGCTCGGCGTATCATTGATGGAACCGACAAAAGAAACAATCACAGCTCTTGGTCTTGAAAACAAACGGGGCGCTCTTGTAACGCAGATGTTCCCCGGCTCCCCCGCGGACAAAGGCGGCGTAAGACCCGGCGACTATATCACTCATGTAAACGGAAAAGAAGCGCGCAGCGTGCAGCAGCTTCAGATGCTGGTCAGCGATTTAAGAGCGGGAGAAATTGGGACATTCTCTGTTATCAGAGACAAACAAAACCGCGATATACAAGTCCGCATCGAAGAGCGTAAAGATGAAATTGCTTCAGACAACAAAAAACTATGGCCGGGTGTTATAGTAATTCCTTTGAACGATCAAATCAGGCAAAACTTACGCCTTGATAACAACGAAAGAGGACTTTACGTGCTGGAGATCGTCTCAGGCGCTCCTGCCGACATCGTGGGACTTCGGAGAGGCGACAGAATAATTTCCGTAAACGGCGAAAATGTAAATGATCTCGCGGCGTTCTACAAAGTGTTACGCGAAAAAACCGCGTCAGAACTGCAGTTCGGAATCCTGCGCGGCGAGTCAACGCTGGAGACTCTGAAATTTAAAAGGTAAGTTTAGAAATCAATTCTAAAAGCGGGGCGCTTAGTACGGTTTTCTTCGTAGCGAAAAATGTCTGCGTTGAAACGGCGTTCCGCTTCCAAAGTGGAAGGCGGACCGTGACCGGGAAGCAAAACGTAATCCCCCGGCAGGGAAAGAAGGCGGCTGCGGAGTTTATTCATTTGTGTCTTCGCGCCGTATGCGCTTGCAGTGCTTCCGACCAGCCCCGCTGTAAGCACATCTCCTGTAAAAAGCAGATTTCCAATGCGGTAAACGGCGGAATCCGAAGAATGACCGGGGATTGAAATAACTTCGACTACCATATCGGCAACATTAAAATAATCTCCGTCTTTAACCATATTTGTTTTATAATCCATGATTCTTTGATTTACGGCAAAAACTTCAGCGTTGTAAATTCTCTTTAGCGTCCGCAAACCGCGCACATGACCCAGATGATCATGCGTTATCAGCACGGCTTTCAAATCGAAATTGTTATTTTCTATTGTTTCAAGAGTAACCTTCTCCATGCTTCCGGGATCAACAAGGATTGCCGCTCGCTGTTTTTCGCCGCCTTCCGCGTTTGAATCGAATTCTCCGGCAGTTTCCTGAACGCTTGATTTATCGGAACCAAGAATATAGCAATTGCTAAAACCGTACGAACAGTATTGAAAAAATAACTTCATCTTTCATCCATTTCCAATATAGCTTCCGCGGTGTTAGATGATTTAAAATATTCTCTTAATATTTCTGTGTTAGCAGATTTAAAAATTTTGCCGTTCATTTTCGCTCTTATATAATTTACTCGCTTCAAATTACAATTTAAAAATGTAGATTTATTTAAGTCCGCGCTGATAAATCTGCTGTTGTACAAATTAGAATTATTAAATGACGTATCAGAAATGGCCGCTCCTTCAAAATTGACATGAAGTATATCAGACCAGGAAAAATCACAGTTTTTAAATACCGCGCCGGCAAAAGATAAAAATTGAATATCTGATTTAGAAAAAACGCATTCATGAAATTCCGAAAAATCAAAAAAACTCATTCTGATTTTAACTTCCGAAAAATTGCAGTTAATAAAAGACGCATTAATAAAATTACAGCCGTATAAATGATGCCGCGAGAAATCATTATTTTCAAAACACATTCCCGAAACATTCAAATCTTTAATCGTGTTGTTTTCTCTTACGTATTCGCAAATTCGGGATTTTTCCTGCTCCGGTATCGCAAGATGAGTGAAACAAAGATTTTGACCTGTTATAGCAGGTTTTCCGCATCCTGCGGCGCACGGCTTATTTATAAACATTTATCAAACCCTGTCGAAAAATCATTTTACCATATTTTCATCTTTACAACCACCCTTATAACAGGTAAAATAAAATATGTGCTGGTATTGCGGATCACCTGTAACTGAACCTGTGCCGATTGGGCGATCTCAAAGGTGCGTGAACTGCGGCAAAGACCTGCGCTCATGCAAAAGCTGCCGTTTTTATCTTCCGGGTACGCGGGGAGACTGCCGTGAGGCAAACGCAGAGCCGCAATCAGATAAAGAAAGAGCGAATTTTTGCGATTGGTTTTCTTTAAATGAAAAATACCGAGGGGAAACCGAAGGGCAGCAGAAGGAAAAACGTTCAGCGGACGCTTCAAGAGCGGCGTTTGATAATCTTTTTAAATAATTTTTAT